>TARA_R110001606_G_scaffold8292_2_pt1 | contig 10219 bp, 11 predicted proteins | sample TARA_R110001606 | Tara Oceans TARA_R110001606 (sample SAMEA4398315) | marine metagenome | biome: Polar Biome; feature: [SRF] surface water layer (ENVO:00010504); material: water (ENVO:00002006), including particulate matter (ENVO:01000060) such as... | depth 5 m
ATTAACTTTATCATTTTGTACTAAAGCCTGCGTCATATTTCTAAGATGCTGAAAAATACCTTGCTCCTTACTTGCATTACTAACAAATAAACCAATAGTAACATTATCAAAAGTCTCAGGAGTAATTTCAAGATTTATTACAGAATTATCTTCTAATATAAATCTTTCAATAAATGGTAATTTTTGTCTTTGTATTTGACTAATAACTAAATTTAAAAAGTCATTTAATAATAGACTCCAATTTAAATCATGCACTCTAAACTGATAATTTGTAATATGTGCAGATTGTTGTACATTTTGTTGCATACCTGTAACAGACTGCTGTTGTGAAACCTGTGCTAATCTTTCTGGCGGCACTCCTGCAGCTAACATAATATCTTGTTTAAGATAGTTTAGTACAGTATAATAGTTTAATATGTGATTTAATGTACTTCTATCAGATGTGCCACTTCTTGTAGTAGCCATTAGATTTGCAGCAGCTGGGTTTTCAGCATGCTTTAGTTTTTGAGTAAACTTAACGCCGTTAGTATTCATAAAATGGAAAAATTCCTTTGTATCAATATTATCAGGTATCTCATCTACATCAACCTCCATTACTGGTGGATTATCTAATGCCATCATCTTTTGCATCTTGTGCATAGTAATTAAATATAGATATTGGTAAGGTTTCATTCTATCCATAGTAGAAACAGAGTTTGCATTCATGTTATTATAAACAACCCCTCTATATCCTAATTTAACTTTCCAAGGATTATCTGCACTTCTGTATTGATGTTGTTTTGGACGTATATTAATAAACGTATCATAATCAATCATAGTGCCTTCCCATACTTCTGGTATCCATTTTTTACAAGCTTTTATTTGCCCGTATTCAGGATGCTCAAAGTAATAATAAGTAACAGGTTTTTTACTATTCCCTTCTTCTTCTTTTACTTTTTCTGCATCTTTAGGCACTTTAAATTGCTCAGATAGCATATCTTCTTGCATTTCTCCAAACTCATCCATAAAGCTTATAAACCAAACTTGTTTTTGACTTACCCATTCAGCGTGTGCTACTTGCATTAATTCATTTTCATCGCCTTCTCCGTAACTGCCAGTAGTAGTATCCAATAATGTTCTCTTATTAAATCTATGCTCAAACGACTCGTTTCTATAATTAAGCTCTTTGCCCATCATTGGTACATCTGTACCGTAACCACCAGCAGGGCCAATTAAATAGCTTTCTAATTTTTTAATATCGTCTTCTTTTAAAGAGTCATGGTACCTGTTTAAAATTTCATTAACAGATACATATTCTATATATGCCGCATAGTCACCATCTTGTACAAATTTAATTTCTGGACTTTTATGGTATATAAAGTTTATAGGATTTAAAAGCTTTATTGTTGGGTGGTCTCCATCTAGGCCTAACCATTCAAATTCTTCTCCAGTTATTTGACCGTGTTTAAATGCATCTGATTTTAAATCTCTTACATTTAATTTTTCCATGTAATGTTTTAACAATCTATTAGAAGCTATCTCTCTTTCGTCTTTCCAATTTGCCATGTAGTCTTTTATCTTAGCTGGATCAAGTATCTTTTCATCTAACATTGCTTTTTGTAATTGCTCCTGAACTTGTTGTTCAAACTGTTGCATTATTTGCTGATCTTGCTCATCATCCCCTGTCATTTGTGGAGGATTAGCTTCCATAATCATAGCTCTTTCTTGCTCTACTTCAGATACTATAATAGAAGATAAGTATTCACGTTGCAATTCTGTTTGCTTCCTGTTAAACGCCTGTACCCCTTCTGCGCCCTGTATTACAGCATTAAAAGCAAAAGGTCTACTATCATTTTCACCTATAAGAACATTAATAACATTATATACCCAAATGTATGGCTGTATAATATCTTTAAAATCTTTTTCATCTATTCCTAATAGACTACACTCATATTTTAAATCAGAGGAGTCTATTTCATTATTATATAGCCTATAATTAGAAAGTTTTCTTGCATAATCATGACTATAAAATTGGGTCCCTGGTCCGTAGTTTTGAACTACAGATTTAATCATATTTTTACCCCACTCGAAATCATTCTTTTTCTTTGCCGAATAAGAAAGTCTTTGTTTTATTATGTTATTATTCATTTTATTGTAGTTGTTGTTGTTTATTTAAAATATAGTCACTTGATTTCAAATAGTCAAACAATTTATTTGTATTATTCAAATGCTCTGTTACTTTTTCTTCTTTTTGGAATTTATTAAATTTTTCACGTACTGCTATAATACATCCTAAAAATCCCATTACACCATCAAAGTTATCTTTATCATTTAACTGTATCATTTCTTGGATAAGTCTAGGTGATTTTAATTTGTGTAAATTCATGTATTTTTTTTCGTTATCTGACTCATTAGATAAATCTCTAGATTCTTTTAACCAATCTGCTAAGTAGTCAATAGCGTTATCTTTTATTATTTTATTTGACATTGGATAACCATAAGTAATTTGTTTCATCCAACCGCCTCTAGGGTTAAATACCCTTTGTGGCTGAGTAGCAAGAAGACCAAGCTTGCCCTTTTTTTCAAAATATTCTTTAGTGTTACCAACTTGATTCTCAAAAAATATCATACCTGGACTAGCACCATAATACATTGCTAGCTTTTCTAAAATTTCATTTACTCTTTCTCTACCTTCGTAAGGTCTACCTATATACTCAGCAACTAACTCATAGTAGCCAAATTTTAATGGATTTAATGCAGTTTTTAATACAAATATAGATGCTAATGAGCCTCCACCTGTTGTATGGTCCTTTGCAGTGGGGTCATGCCCTATTACATATAAATCTTTAGGTACTGCATACTCAAAACCAGCTTTACTTGTTTGTACTTTCTCTTCTATAGGATGCTCATAAATAACTACTGCACCTTCTTGAGACATGCCCTTTGCAATGGGGTAAGATTTAATAGGTGCAAGTTGTGCTTTCATATCAGGTTCAAATTTAACGCCATACCTAGAAGTCGGGTCATATAAAAGATAACCTGGAGTAGCGTAAGAATTATAATCTAATCTTTGTGAAATATCACGCTGGTGATCAATTAACTCTGGCACTGGTAGTCTATTCCCCACACTCTGTAAAAACATTTCAGAAGGCATCATAGGGTAATTCATCATTTCCCCCTCAAGACCTTTTGCATCCTTACTAGTAAAATATTTTTCTCTTCTTTTATTATAAAAATCTACTGCAGCTTCTACATCTGTATTGCCGTTTTCATCTTTAAAGTTTCTATCTGTAAGAAATACAGGTAAAAAGAACCCTATATTTCCTGTATGCTCATATATATCCCTAAAAGACACAGTATCATATTTTTCTGGATTTAAAAACCAGTTCTTTGCTGGTATAATTGTTTCCATATTTCCTGACGTGCCTAAACCTATCTGCACTCCAAATCTTGTGCCTTCTACAGTTACTGTTGCCTTGTTAGACTGGTATGCTTCTTCTAAAAGCTCAGTAAGACCAATTTCCTCATAAAGTACTTTCCCATAACGTCCACCTGCTGCTGCCTCACCACCTTCTTTCTTTTGTGGAGAATAACTAACATGTGCTATATAGCTACCTGAGCCTTTAGTTGCCCACTGCCCGTTTGAGTTTATTTCATACTCATGTCTCCAAGGGTTTGCTTTATTATTTGGCTTTAGTACGCCTTTCATTTCTTTATATAGTGGGCACGGCATGTACTGCTCGTCTCCTAACTTTCCAAAAACACCTAGTTCGTTATTTATAGCTAACTCATTCATAGCTACCTCTATTTTTTTAACAAACTCTGATGACTTATCTGTTCTACCAGACCCCACACACACTTCTGCTTTGGGCGGTTTAGCAATAGACTCTTCATTGTAGTATTTTAAGCCGTTAAAAACTATTTCATGAAACCCAACTGCTAAAGAGTAGTAATAAGACTTACCCCCTCCCCTTGAGCCTAGCTCATTAATATTAGAAGATTGATTCCAATAATACGCAACTCCCATATCTTTATTATGTAGCTTTGTAACATTATCCCAAGGGTCAATGTACTCTTTATACGTACCGTCTTCTTTTAATAAAGTTGCGTAACGCCTTTTCTTTATTTTTTTAATTCTTAGCAGTGCCTCTTCGTCTTTTTCTTTTAGTAAAATATCAGAACTATACTCAGTGTCATTAGAGAATCCAGAAAATCCTTCAGCAACTAATACCATATAAGACCTAATCCATTCTATGTCTCTGACATCTGGTTGCACTTTAATCCTAGTGTTTTCTTCTTCGTTTACATCTAGTATAGTGCAGAAGTTCTTATAAAAGTATAATCTACCTGGAACAAATCTTTTTTTGTTAAACCCAGTTATCCAAAAACCTTCTATACATTTCTTCTTAACAGTTTTCCAATAACTTACATATCTTGGGTCATCGGGGTGGTAGTTTTTAATATTTTCCTTTAATTGTGATAGGTCATCTATAACAATTAAAAAATCTTTAATGGCTTGTATGTTTAAATTTGTTCTGCTATCCATTAAATTAAACCTTTTTCAGACGCACTTTCTTTACGCCCCCCTTTAATCCTTGATTGAGTCTTGTGCTTCAAAAATCTTTCTTCTATCTTTTCAAAGTTTTCGTATATCTTAGATGTTTTAGAAAACGCATTGTCTAAATCTTTCATTGTTTCAAAATCATAAGGAGCACTAACTAAAAAAGCAGCTCTTTTTGTTAAAGCTTCTTTTTCATTCTTTAGTGCACGTTCTACTGCAGTTAAACAAATATCTGCATAAGCATCTAAGCACGCTTTTACTGTTTCTTCAGTATCATCAAAATCAGAGTGGAATGTATCCTTTAACATTTCTAATCTTTCTTTTGTTGGTATCCTGTAGAATTTATTTTCTTCTTCGTCTGGGTCACTCATAAAATAAATACACCACATTGTTTTTCCACTTACATCTTTGTCTTTGGATTCGTCTTCATTGTACAATACGCTAAAAGGTTGCATATATACAAGTTGTGGGTTTACTTCCCAAAAGTTTTTATACTCATATTGTAGTGATTTTTTTACTAACCCCATACTTATTATTTATTTAGTTGCGGAGGGTGGACTCGAACCACCCTACTTTTGCTTATGTTGCAAGTGCCTAACCTCTAGACTACTCCGCTATACCTTTACTTACTCTACTGTAAGCTCTACTTCTTTTGTTTCTGTTACTTCTTCCTCTTGTGGTACTCTTACAATACTTTCTGTAATATCATTTAAGTACGTACTTGTTAGTTCCTTATCTTTTCCAGTTACTAGCGTAGTATACATTGTAATTAATGCTTTTACTCTTTCTAGCTCAAATTGTCGACTTGCTAACTCATTATTCTGCAACATTTGCGCTGCTTGTGATAATTGTTGTCTCATTTGCCCGTTCTCTGCTATTAGCGTTTCGTTTTCTTTTCTTAATTCTGCTACCGTCTTCATATTTTAAATTTATGCATTGTCTTCACTAGTTATAACACACTCTGTTGTTAATAACATACTTGCAACTGATACAGCATTAATTATTGCTGTTTTTGCTACTGTCGTAGGGTCAATGATACCCGTTTCTTTCAAATTCTCAAATTTACTAGTCTTGGCATTATATCCAACACTGAAATTATTTTTTTCTATCTCTTTTATAATTTTATTGTAATCCTCTCCGCAATTTGCAATTATTTGCTTAATTGGGTAGGACATTGCACCTAAAACTAATCTTACTCCTTCTTTTTCAGACTCGTCTTCGCACTCATTATAAAAATCACTTAATTCATTACAACATTTTAAGTAAGTCATACCGCCTCCTTCAACAATACCTTCTTTAAGTGCGGCTCTTGTTGCTGATAGTGCATCAACTATTCTATCCATCTTTTCTTTCATCTCTACTTCTGTAGGAGCACCTACATAAAGTACTGCAACGCCATCACTTAGCTTTGCTACTCTTTCTGCCAACTGATCTTTAGTGTATTTACTAGTAGTTGACTGCATTTGTCTTTTAAGGTCAGAAATTCTTGTTGCAATTAGCTCAGCATTCCCTTTTCCTCCTACAATAATAGTATTTTCTTTATCTATTACTACTTTATCGCAAAATCCTAACGCATCAGAGTCAATGCTATTTAAATTAGCACTATACTCTTCAGATAGCACTTTTCCACCAGTTGCTACTGCAATATCTGACAATTTATTCTTTCTATTGTCTGCATATCCTGGACTAGGTACTACTGCTATCTTTAATCCATTCTGTATCTTATTAATAGATAACATTCTAGCTACTTGTGGGTCTAATGCGTTACATACAATAACTAACGCCTTTCCTGCACCGTGTACCTTATCTAATAATCCAGTTATTTGTGCGATGCTATCTATATTGCCATTATAAGCAAGTACAAATGCATCAGAATACTCAACTGTCATATTATCAGTGTTAGTTACAAAGTTAGCAGTAAAATAACCACTATTAAAATTTAATCCCTCTATAACATCTACAAAAGTATTGTCACCTTTCGCTTCTTCAATAGTAATTACACCATCTCTGCCGATTTTAGCATAAGCATTTCCGATCAAATCCCCGATTTCCTCATCGTTGTTCCCCGATATTGTCGCAATCGCTTTAATATCTTCGTTTGTCTCTAACTTAGTAGATAAACTATCAATTTGTTTTAAAATACTAGCTAATACTTTATCCATACCTTTCTTAACCGATACTGGATTTAATTTTAGCTTACTAATCTTACTAAGACCTTCATTCACTAAATACTGCGATAAAATAGTAGCGGTTGTCGTACCGTCACCTGCTAAATCATTAGTTTTTGATGCAGCTTCCTTAACTACATTAGCTCCTATTGATTCTACTACATCATTTAGTTTTACATTGTTAGCAACAGTTACGCCATCCTTTGTAATATGATTCCTGTTATGTAAATCAGTAAAGATAACATTTCTACCTTTTGGTCCCAATGTAACTTTGACTGCATCAGCCAGTTTATTAACTCCTGCTTGTAGTTTTTGTTTTGCATCTTCATCAAATAATAATATATTATTTATCATACGTCTCTATACTGCTTGTTGACACTATTAACGTCAAATAGTTTTCATTATCTTCGGGTGCCCAGTTGTTTTTATTCATTTTAAACAACATGCGTGGATAAGATACCCACATACCGTGTGGTAATCCTACAACTGTCCCAACTTTAAACTTATCTTTATAAATCTCAGCCGCTTCTTCTGAAATCTTTACTATTACTCCTCTAGTTTGATAAGGAAAGACTAAATCTTTATAATTCATCTTCATTGTCTTATCATTAAACACCTTATCTTTTCTTTCTGCTACAGTTAGTCCAGTTTCTGATGTTTTTTCAATTAATTTAAAAGGCCTAAACAGGATTGTGTTCCCTACTAGATTAAAAGAATCTAAATCTGTGCTGTCTTTGATTTCAAGTATTTCTTTATTGTACAATTCTGCATCTGTTAATGCATCTATCATTGTATCTAGTTCCTCTGTTGATATTAACTCTGGCTTTGCTGCCATATTCTTTAAGTCTTTACTATTAATTTTTTCATTCTCACCATTCGGTTGTACTGTCTTCATATTTTATTTTTAATCTTTTTTTTCGTTCCACTTCACTTTGAAGTAATTTGCAAAAAAGTAACCTGCGTCATTTTTCACTTTTTCGTATTCCTTAAACATAAGATCTCTAAATTCTTCTTTGCTTAAGTTCTCAGAAAACTCATAAATCATATCTGCTTTAGTTTTGTTTTCTACTACTTGGTTTATTTCTAATTCTCCTAAATTTTCATTTTCCATCTTTCGTTTCTAGCCTTTTAATTGCTTTCTTTAACACACTTTTACTTATCTTTCCTTTTTCATAAGCTAGAGTAGCTACTTCTTTTGCCTTCTCTATCCTTCCAAAAGGTATTTGGAAATTTATAAAGCTATGTAGTAAAATATCTTTTCCTGATGGAGAAGCTATTTCTCTTCTAATGTCATGGAAGGTATTCTTTATTATATACTCAACCTTTCTCTCACTAACACCAGTTTCTTTTGCAACAGCTTTATACAAATTTAATAATGTCTGGTCCATCTTCTAGAACTTTTATTGTATATCCTCTATATGTTTCCAAAATAGAACTATCTAATAAATAGTCTGATTCTCCGTACCCCAATTCTTTGGCTAATTCAGCTATGTAATATGGATCAATCTGCAACTCACTAGGACAGTTACCATGTAACTCCTTATAAACTGTTTCTTTCTCCTCTATTTCATCCCTTATATTCATACTAGCTCCTCTTTTCTCATTTTTATCCTAAAAGTAATATTAGTAAAGTCATTACTTGTCTTTATTTTATTTATTACCTTTTGATGCCCCTTGTTAAAGTATTTAACACCATCATCGTCTTTTACTATGTATCCTAGTTTCTCAAATTGCAGTAATGCAAGTACTAATGAAGAACTAGATACTTCCCAATCATATTTTTCTTTTAACTTACCAATAACAATGGACTTTGCTTTTGCTCCAAACCTGTTGTGTTTATATTTATCTCCTTTGATTAGTAAGAACTCAATTAAGATATTCATTTTCTTCTCTGTAATCTTCTTGCTAGGTATCATAGCATTTACTAATCTAAAATACAACCTATAAACCTCTACTTCAGGTATGTCGTCATATGTCTTTGTAATCATAATACAAATATATATAAAATAAAATAATTATTATAACAATATTAAATAAAAATTAATATTATTTTAAATAATTAATTATATTACTTAATTTCTTTCAATCTTTTTACAAATTGCTCTATAGTTTCATCTATTGTCAATTCTGACCCACAATTCATTCTTATAGTCATTCTATCCTTACTTGGAATAGAGTTCATTGTGCTTATATTGTTTGGATTTAACCAAACCCCGATCTCAATTAAGTAATCTTCTACTATATCTTGTATTTCATTCTCTAATCCGTCTTCCTTGTTTATTATTCTATACGTATCTTGTAGCTCTTCAATTCTTTCATTCATTTCGCTTTGCTTAGATCCGTCTACAAAGTTTGTTTTTACTTCTATTAATTTTATCATCTTTTATTAAATTCCGACATGTTGCATGTCACTATCTTTATCATTCCTGTCGCTATTATATAGCTCTTCTTCTATTATCTTAGCATCCAACTCCGATATACCATCAATTAATTTATCTTTCCAAAATTCCATTGCCAGTTTTCTTTCGTTTTCGTCTATATTCTTTTGTGCCCAGTCTTTAAGTTTATTAAAACTACTTATTGCTGCTTTAATATGCTTAGTAGGCACAAGGCCATCATCAACTGCTATTTCAAACACAGTATATTTTTCTTTTGAGGTGCTCTCAGCCCTCATATCTAAATGATACCTACTTATTTTTACTTTATTATCTTCTATTTTCATTTCTTATATTTCCCTTTTTAATAGACATAGTATCCCCCTAAAAATTTTTTTATTTTTTAAAAATTTGACCATCTAATTACTTAGTGGCGGTTTAACCTTTAATTTCTATTCTGCTGTACGTTAAATAAACATGTCTGTTTAAATTTTACACCCAATGTAGGGGACACTCTCTTATCAACTCTAGTCTTAATCCCTACCCAGAACCTTATATAAAGGCTTTTTTTGTAACTACCAGGAACAACTCCTCGCTATGTTTAGATATTATTTCAATCCTGCAATTCTTAACCTGATGTCTTTCCCACTATCTACATTAAAGCCCTCGTGGGTGATTAACTGTTACGTGTGTAAAGATAGTAAAAAAAAAGTAAAGAATATAATAATATAAGAATTATTTTTATAAAAATGCAAAAAAATAGCTGGGAATTACAAATATAGCCAAACCTGTAATTTTTTTTTGGGGGAAATTTTAATTTTTTTTAGACAACTTGTGTAGAAGTGCCTAGAACAACCCCCCGCAAAAAAATAACTAAAAAAAATATCCCGATGGCAAATGTAACAATGGCGGAGTTCCTAAAAAACACTCAAACGAATCAAACTATTAAAGACAGAGTAATACTTGTTCCTAATTCTGAAGTTTCAGAGTTTAAGTATGCAAGTAATGCACAATTATTAACAATAAATCAAGCTATGAGTTTGGGTATTGATAATATATTTAGACGTAATGAAAAAATTCGTGACGGAGTGACATATACATCATACTCACTTACTCAAAATGGGTTTGAAGAAATT
>TARA_R110001606_G_scaffold325879_1_pt1 | contig 10212 bp, 9 predicted proteins | sample TARA_R110001606 | Tara Oceans TARA_R110001606 (sample SAMEA4398315) | marine metagenome | biome: Polar Biome; feature: [SRF] surface water layer (ENVO:00010504); material: water (ENVO:00002006), including particulate matter (ENVO:01000060) such as... | depth 5 m
TTTATTTCGCCTGCGGACCGCAGTGAGCTAAACCGCGTGCTGCAGACGCCGCCGGAAGCGTTGGTGGAGGAAACGTTCAATTTTAAAGACGAGCGTTTGCAGGAATTGCTGTTCCGATATCGCGCCCGGAACTACCCGGATTCGCTGACCAGTGAGGAGGCCGAACGTTGGGAAGAGTTCCGCAGCAAGCGCCTGATGGCCCCGAAAAAGGGTTGGCTATCGCTTGAGGCGTTTGGGCTAGAGTTGCAGAGGCTTGCCAGTGATCCGGAGCTGTCGTCTCAGAAGCAGCAGATTTTGGAGGACTTGCATTTGTATGGGGAATCTTTGATTCCTTATGTGTAATAAGGATGTTGGCCCCTCTCCCCCGGCCCCTCTCCCGCCAGGGGCGAGGGGAGCTACACATCCGAGGCCTGATGGCTGTGCAGTTAAAGCCCCTCGCCCTTGGTGGGAGAGGGGTTGGGGAGAGGGGGCGGTGTGCCCACCGCATAGATATCACACACCAACTAAGCCAAGGATGGCCCAATGAACCAAACCCAGTTCGCCAAACACCTCCGCCAAAATATGACCGATGCGGAAAAGTTACTCTGGTATCACCTGCGAGCCTACCGTCTGAACGGCAAGCGTTTCCGCCGTCAGCAGCCACTTGGGCCTTACATTGTCGATTTTGTGCACTTCGGCTCAAGAGTGATCGTGGAAGCCGACGGCGGTCAGCATAATGATTCACTGAGTGACAAGGAAAGAGATGCCTGGCTTAGATCGCAGGGGTTCCGGGTGCTCAGGTTTTGGAATCATGAGATTCTGAGGCGAGCGGATGTTGTGCTTTCGGTGATTTATGAGGCTTTGGAGGTGCCGGAAGATATTGCAGGGATGGGTGTGGAACGGGGTGTTGGGAGTTAAATTGCCTCCCCTCTCCCCAACCCCTCTCCCGCCGGGGGCGAGGGGCTAACTGCACTGCCCTCAGGCCTCGGGGGTTTAGCTCCCCTCTCCCGCCGGGGCGAGGGATTCACACCCCACCCAGGCCTGAGGGCTTGGTACTCAGCATCAGGATTGCGCGCTTTTACTCCCCTCACCCCTTGCGGGAGAGGGGCTGGGGGAGAGGGGGCGCGCCATCGCTAAAACCACAATCACCGGCGCCTTTGAAAATAAACACTCAAATTCTGCCCCATCACACTCTGCACCTCACTCCCCAGCGCCTCCGCCTGGATCTGCGTTTGCACGGGCCGGGTAGCCAGGCTGTGGCCATCCTCATCGCGGGCCTTTATCAGCTTCCACTCCACTTCATTACTCACCATTGCCATCAGGTCTTTCAGCTGTGCCTCATCTTGCGGCCTGAACCAGCGATCGCGGCAGCCGCCGAGGCTGTAGAAATCGTCCTCACTAACAAGTGCCCTCCACGTTGCATCTTGTCGGTTGGTTAACACCATTCGGCGAAGTTGACGCAAGGTAGAGCGGGTTGGTTGCAGGCTATGCTCCGCAATCAGTTTGCGCATCTGCTGGTCGCCAGCAGTTTGCTCGGCAATGGCCGTATGCAGATGTACGATGGCACCAGAACCGGAGGCGCTGTTCACCAGGGCTGCCAGCGAGAGTTCTGTCATGGCCGGGGAGGGCAGGCGGCCGACTTCTACCCAGTGCACCTGATGGCCATCTGCCACAAATTGCTGGGCGATGGACCAGGGCCAGAATACAATATTGCTGATTTCAGATTCGGCTGCCATTCGAGTGGCTTTGGCGATGTTGGCCAGGGACTCATCCACGGCAATAACTTCCACGTCCGCCAGGTAGCTCGCCAGTTCCATGGCGCGCTGACCGGACTGGGCACCACACACCATGATGCGCAAGGTGTCTGGCAGCTTGTCTGTGGTCAGCCCAAGCTCTGTTGCCATCAGGGTTTTCAGGCTGCTTTCAGCGCGATAAGCCAGCTTCGACCAGGCAGGCCAGGCTTGTGGCACATCCGTCTTATCCAAACACAGCTCTTCCGCTTTCTCATCAAAGCACTGTTTGATGCCTTCTTCTTCGGCGCGGTGATAATAGCTGGCGGCTAAAGCTGGCTGAAGTGCCAATGGCCAGTCCACCAGATTCCATTGTCCGAGCTGTACCGCAAAATCCTGATGAAACAAGGCACCGTACATGGCGCTGATCATCAGTGAGCCAATCAAGGCTTCTTGGGCCTCACCCATCACAAACTGTGCTTTAAGGCTGTCGTTGACGGCAGCTGCGAGCCGTTCTTCATCGTCCTCCGCTGCGAGCGCATAGCCCGTGCGATCGGCATACTGCGCGATAGCGAGCGAAAGTTGTTGAAGTTCATCGCGCAGATCAACGGTTTGGGCGACTTCCGCCAGAATGGCGCGGCGCAGCATCACAATAAGTTCTTCCACGGCTGGATCCGGCATCAGGGTTTTTTGCAGTGCCAAAATCAGCAGTTCATCTTCGCTGGCAGCCTCCAGAAGAATCTCCGCCTGCGGGTTATCCAGATCGTATTGCTGGCGGATGATAGAACCCGCGAAACGACCGATTTCCTGGTGCGGCAAGCCTTCATGTTTCAGGAGCGCAATCGCATCCAGTGCGAGATCGCTATCCACTTTATTAATCGCCAGATGCTGAGCGCAGGTGAGCATGCCGCTGTAAACGGAATCCCATTCAGCGCCGGCTTCCAGCAGCTTGCGGTAATGCAGGTAAGCCACATCAAACTGCCCCTGCAACCGCTTGGCGTGGGCGACACCGCAAAAAGCGGCGGCGGATTGCCGGTCGCAGTTCAGAGCCTGCAGGAAATGCTGCTCTGCCAAGGCCGGCCGCTCGGTTTTCAGAGCCCAGTATCCCAGGTTGGCATATTGCTGTGCTTGCCCCGGCTGCGCATTCAGGCTGGCAGTGAAGAGGGTATGAGCTTTCTCAAGCTGCCCGTCGTCCATCTCAACACGCCCGAGCAGTCCCAAGGCAACTGCATTGCCAGGCTCAAGTGCAATCACCTGATCCAGGTATCCACGGCATTCTTGTCGAGCCTTCAGGCGCTGAATATGGCTAAGGCCGTTGCTGTTGGACTCGCCATAGGCAAGGTTGGCCTGCAGAAGCAGACGAGCAGCCTGGGCCTGTTGGGAGCGGGATTCCTGGATGTGATGTTTGGCTTGCATGGGATACCTCGTTTACCTGCCGCTGACGTAGCGAGTTGCGGCAAAGGCCTGCAGTTTTTTGGTGGTTTGCTGTGCTTTACATGGAACGCTGCGAAAGGTGTGCCAGTTTTGAGATCGACTCTGGTGCTTCTGGTAGGTCGAATTGATCGGAGTATGGCTCGATATAGAGGATGGTAGTTTGTCAGGTCATCTGCTAATTTGTACGTACAACTGTAAATACAGGGATGTGTAATGTATTTTGAGTGGGATGACTCGAAGAATGCGGCCAACATTAGTAAGCATGGAATAGATTTCAGAGATGCGATTGATATATTCAATCATCCAATGCTGACGGCGATAGATGAGCGCTTCATGTACGAGGAAGAACGATGGATATCAATTGGATTGATGCGGGAAATTGTTGGCATTGTTGTTTATACGGAGAGGCGTGAGAGTGTGACGCGAATTATTTCTGCCCGAAAAGCGACCAGGCGAGAGGTGAAGTTGTATGAACAAAACATCTAAAACAGACTGGAAGCGGTTGGCTGAAATGGAAGATGAAGCGATCGATACCGGCGATATTCCTGAACTGGATGACGATTTTTTTCAGAAAGCCGAGCTCCGCGTGCCTCCAAAGCTGCCGGTGACTTTGCGGATTGATGAAGATGTGTTGGTCTGGTTCAAGGCACAGGGGAAGGGGTATCAAACTCGTATTAATAAATTGCTAAGACAGTATATGGAGAGCCAAGTTACAAGGCGCTGATTCTCAAAATATAGGAGCCTACATGACCAAACCAAACAACAGCGTATACCAAATCAAAGTGACACTCACCGGAGCGCAACCACCTATCTGGCGACGATTACTGATTAAGCCAGACACTACCTTTCACGACCTGCACCGCATTATTCAGTTAGCCATGGGTTGGCAGGCTTCGCACCTGCATTTGTTCCAGGCAGACGATGGCCGCTTAATTGGAGATCCGGCCGAGGACTTTGACGGCATGATGAATTTTCTGGATGAAACTACCGTGCCTGTACCAGATGTGCTCAACAGAGAAGGGCACCAACTGAAGTATGAATACGACTTCGGGGATAGCTGGGAGCATGAGGTAAAACTTGAAAAGATCCTGCCCGGTGATCAGGCGGGTCCGCTGCCCAGGTGCATAAAAGCAATACGCCAGTGCCCGCCGGAAGATGTTGGCGGCTTGCCGGGGTTCTATGATTTTCTCGAAGCCATGGACGATGCAGCCCACCCGGAACATGTTGCGGTGCGAGACTGGATGGGTGGCGAATGGTTTGAGCCCGAGTATGTGGATCTGGGCCAGATCAACGAAGACCTTCTGGAACGGGATGCCTTGTTCAGTGAAGCCGAGCCGGATTTCGCTCCGCAAGCCAGCGACTTTCTGGGCCTTAGCCCTAACCAGGTGCATGAGTTACTGCATAGCCCACTGAATTGCCCATCCGTCTACAAGCCCCTGCTGGATGCCGAAGCCGTAAGCCGCGAACTGGATTCCGCCCCGGTGATGCGCATGGCCAAAGTGCTGATTGGGGAAATAGGCGATAAGGGCATTCGCCTGACGGGTAAAGGCAACCTCCCACTCAAGCATGTAAAGGCAATGATAGAAGCCGGGGGAGAAGACATTGTGTTCCCCATGGCGGCCTTCAGCGCAGCGCGCTCGGAAGAGCATGTTTTGGGTGTAAACCTCACCCGCGTGCTAATGGAAGTTGCCGGTTTCACGAAAAAGGAAAAGGGTCGCCTGCTGCTCAAGAAATCCGCCGCCAAGCGCATTGAGAAAAAAGGTTGGCTGACCTTTTACATGGATATCCTTTCTGCGGCTCTTTCACAGTTTAACTGGGCCTGGATGGATCACCGTGAAGGCATGGAAGACGTGCAATACATCGGCCCGTTTATCTTTTGGTTGCTTTCCGAAAAAGGCGGCCAGTGGTTGCCGGTGCAGGATTACCTCAGTGATATGTTAAAAGCCTTCCCGCGTTTACCCCTGGCAGCTTACCCGGTTAGCTATGCAAGCGAGGAGCAGCAGGCGAGATGGGCGCTGGAATCCCGGATGATACGGCTTTGCCGGCTGCTTGGTTTGATAGAGCTGAGCCCGGAATATGCGCGATTTCAGGAAGAAGACCCGCAAATGATGCGGCGGACGGGGTTGTTTGAGGGAATGTTTGTGAGGGCGTGAGGTTGTGTGGAGCGCCACCCTGGATGTTGTGTTGTAAAGGCCAGAATGCAACTATATTATGGTTGCAATTTTTGGCGCCGAGCTGGTCGTGAAAAAGCAGGTGGCCCGCTAATGGTTAGAGATGTAGTGCGAGTTCTAAAAGCGTGGGGTCTTCTATGAATAGCAATGTTATGAAGTACAAAGGGCAGATAGGCTCTATCGAGCATGATTTGGAGCAGGGAGTACTTTACGGAAAGCTTCTGTTTATCAATGATCTGGTGACGTATGAAGCGGAGAGCCTGAGGGGGCTGGAGGCGGAGTTCAGAGTCTCAGTGGATGAATACCTGGCAGATTGTGAGCGCATGGGAGTCTCGCCCAATAAGCCTTTTAAAGGCTCCTTCAATATTCGAATCGGACGGGAGTTGCATCAACAGTTGGCTGTGAAAGCTGCGGATGAGGGGTTGGGATTGAATGAAGCGGTTCAGCGGGCTGTTGAGGAATTTGTGGTCGCTCGATAATGTGGGTAGAGGCCCAGTAAACCGCCGCTTGAGTTCACCAAGTGCCGTGAACAAATAATTCTGCCCCAATAACATACAAAAAAGCCCGATTCGGACTCCGAGTCGGGCTTTTTTGTGATTGGTTATTAGCCCTGCAACAACTGCAATACCTGCTGCGGCCGAGCATTGGCTTGGGCCAGTACCGAGAGACCAGCCTGCTGGAGCACCTGAGTGCGGGCCAGTTCGGCGGACTCTGCGGCGAAATCGGCATCGCGGATTCGGCTGTTGGAGGCTGAGAGGTTTTCCGCGGTTGTGGCCAGGTTCGCGATGGTCGACTCAAAGCGATTTTGCACCGCGCCCAGTTCAGCGCGGAAGCCGTTGATTTTGTCGATGGCGTAGTCAAGTGTGACCAGCGCCTCGTCAGCGCCGTCTGGCGTTGAAATGTCTGTGCTGTTGAGCGAAACGGTGTTGGCGGCTGCGGTATAAGTGTCTACCAGGTCAATTTCATTTGTCAGAGGATCGCCATCAAGGTCAGCTTTAATATCGACATCAATGTCTCCGCCAAACTGAGATGAGAACACGATTTCGTTGTTCGTTCTGTCCAGATTTGCCTTTACACCTGTGTCGTTGGACTCAGCGTTGATTTTACCGACCAGGTCGTTCAACGACGTGATGTTGCTAGAAGAGAACGCCACTCCGTTGATGTTGAAGTTGACGGTGGTTTCTTGGTTGGTGTCGAAGTAAGCGGCGAGATCGCCGCCTGTAGCGTTGAAGCTCTGCGCGAATGCATCACCAGTTCCGCCGCTATCTGTCAGAGCTAGGTTTACCGGAACAGTGTCGCCTGAGCTGTTTTTGAATGTAAGTGCACCTGTGCCCGCGTCGCCGGATACCGTGATATCAGGAAAGTCAGTTTGAATAGCAGTCTGAATATTGGTGGCAAGAACGGTAATATCGCCGTTCCCTCCTGAACCATCGTCATTGTTAATTGCTGTGGCTGCGTAGGATTCTTCTCCAATGGTCAGAGTACCAGAGACCACACTAGTAAAATCGAGTGGGATGGCATTGGTTTCAGTATCAAAAGGCACGGCCTGACCAGCAAATCCGTCAGTCTTCCCCAAAGTCGCCCCCAGCTGGCTCCCCCGGGAATCCAGCCCGCTAATGCCAATCGTCTCACCGGCATTAGCGCCTACCTGGAATGTCTGTGTACCAAACGTCCCATCCAGAACTTTCAAGCCGTTGAAAGAAGTCTGGCTGGCAATTCGGTTAATTTCTTCAACTCGCTGCTGAACTTCTTGGTTCAGTGCCTGCCTGTCTGAAATGCTGTTCGTGGCGTTGGCGGACTGAACTGCGAGCTCACGAATACGTTGCAGGTTGTTGGTAATCTCATCCATTGCGCCTTCGGCAGTCTGCGCAAGCGAAATGCCGTCGTTGGCATTGCGCTGCGCTTGGTTCAGGCCAGATATCTGGGACTGGAACCGCTCGGAGATGGCGAGGCCAGCGGCATCGTCTTTGGCCGAATTGATGCGCAGGCCGGAAGACAGGCGCTCCAGAGCCGTGTTGGCCTGAGTTTGTGAAGCGTTCAAGTTACGCTGTGCGTTCAGCGAGGCGATGTTGGTATTAATGACCTGAGGCATATCTAATCTCCCTACTCAGAGGTGCCGGGCCACGCTGCTCGTGTAGATTTAGGCAGCATACCGGCAAAGAATCGTTAAAAGATCGTTTGGAGAAGGTAAAGCGAAGTGTGTGCCAGTTTTTGGGTTTTTGGTTTAACTATTTGATTGCGTGATGTTTTTGTTTTGGCGTTTGATTGGTTTTAGAGAGGGATGCCAGAGTTCTGGCGAGGCAGGCAGGAATTAGATTGCCGCTTTTTTAGGCGGACGACGCTGTAGCTTTAGAAATTGTGGATAAAACACTAAAAATAAAAATACTTTTAAAACATAGGGTTATGTTTTTCTGGTTATTATTTTACATTCCTTTACAAAATCTCCCCGCTCTTTTTCTAAAGCACCTGACAGCCCTGCCGTTAAGTGAAGTAACAGGGCGGCGCTCCAAACCAAAAAAGAGAACGCCAGACCTTATCCATGAAAGAACGACTTCTGTCGAAGGGGAAGTATTATGGCTCTCGGAATTAACACTAACGTCGCTTCATTGAATGCTCAGAACCAGCTGGGCAAGTCACAGAGCATGAACGATCAGGCGCTACAGCGTTTGTCTTCGGGCTTGCGCATCAACTCGGCCAAAGACGATGCCGCTGGCCTGGCGATTTCTACTCGCTTTCAATCACAAATTTCTGGTTTAAACGTGGCGCAGCGGAATGCCAACGATGGCATCTCGTTGTCCCAGACCGCTGAAGGTGCACTGAATGAGATCACCAATAACCTTCAGCGGATTCGTGAGCTCTCAGTTCAATCTGCTAACGCTACTAATAGTACCTCAGATCGTGAGGCTCTGAATAGCGAAGTGCAGCAGCGGATTCAAGAAATCGATCGTATCTCAACCCAAACTGCATTCAACGGCCTGAAGGTGCTTGACGGCTCTTTTGCTAAGCAGGATTTCCAGGTTGGTGCTAATGCGGGAGAAACGATCGGAATCGATTTAACTCAAAGTACAAGATCTAACGACTTGGGCGAAATCACCGCAGCAACTGCTGATCGGGCAGTAACAGGCGGAATAACTGCCGCTGATGGGCTTGCGATCACAGTTGGTGATGGCCCGACGGCTACTATTGGCGTGAGTGTCGCTGGAACAGCTGCAGGGCAAGATGCTGATAGTGCATTTGCTGTTGCTGAGACAATAAACGCTGCTGCTGTTGGTGGTGGGTTGACTGCAAGTGCATCAAGCGAAGCGACAAAACTCTTTGTTGCATTTGCTAATGGTGAGAGTGGCGATACCTATAGCTTGAAGATTAATGATATTGATGTTTATGTCGCTCAGGACATTAGTGTAAGTGGCAGTGCTCCAGACATAGATGCCTTTATGGCAAAGATAAATGATGTGTCAGCATTCTCTGGTGTTACGGCTGAAAAAGACGTGGCTGGTACTAGTCTTGTCTTTACTGCAGCAGACGGACGTAATATCAATTTTTCCGAAACAGTGACTGAGGATGCGGGGGGAGCTACCACCACACTCGTAGGCGGTTTGGGTGTTGATCTTGTGAAGGCTGGCACAGCAGTAGCAGAAACCAACAGGGGAACGCTCACGCTAACTGCTGACAAGGGAATTGCTCTGTCTGGAACTGAGCTTGGTAATATTGCGTCTACTGGCACTGGTGCAACAATTGCTGCTGCAGCTGATGGCAAAAGCCTGGATGATATCAATATTGGTACTGTGGCTGGCGCGAACGATGCAATTAAGCGTATGGATGCAGCCATGAGCTCAGTGAATGATCTTCGCGGCCAGCTTGGTGCTATCCAAAACCGCTTCGAGTCTACCATCGCCAACCTAGCTACCTCAGTAGAAAATCTGAGTGCCTCCAACAGTCGTATTCTGGACGCTGATTTTGCTGCAGAAACTGCCAACCTGGCCAAGTCTCAGGTGCTGCAGCAAGCCGGTATCTCGGTACTGGCGCAGGCTAACGCCCGTCCGCAGCAGGTTCTGTCCCTCCTGCAGTAAGGGGCTAGCGGTAGTGGCCGGAACCTTCGGGTTCCGGTTTTACGCCGTTTGAGTATAGCGAGGTAAAGCTATGAATGACGTTAACCTGAATAACCCGGAATTAAAGCTTGTGCGCTCTGGCGCTCCTCAGGCTCCGGCCAAGGCAATGTCGTCATCTCAGGCCGAAGGCAGAAATGCTTCCGAGCTTGCGGCTTCACCAACTGGGCGTGTTTTACTGAATCAATCGACCACTCAAACTCAGAACGTTTCAAAAGCTGAACAACTTCAGAAGCGAAATGAGGCGCAGCGAGAGGAATTGAATGATGCGGTATCACAACTGAATGACTATGTTCAGAATGTCCAGAGGGATCTGCAATTTGAAGTGGATAACGAATCGGGGCAAACCATCGTGAGGGTGGTTGATCAGCAAACCCAAGAGGTTGTCCGGCAGATGCCTGATGAAGTGGCGTTAAGGTTGGCAGAGAAATTGCATCAGGATGAACCGCTGACGCTGTTTAACATCAAGGTTTAGGAAAGTGTAAATAATTGCCGCTTTTGGTTTGATGTTGGCAATGGTTGTCCAGCACCGCTGTTCCCGTGAGGGGGCTGGCGGTGTTTTGGGTTTTGGGAGTTGGGGTTTCCCCCTCTCCCCTGGCCCCTCTCCCGCGGGGGGAGAGGGGAAACAGAGTGAGAGCTGGGTCGCCTTGTTACGTGGTGTTACAAATTGGCGACAGAATGAGGCAAAGGTTTGCCGCTTGCGGCCGTTAAACGGGTTATAAGTTAAACAGACTATAAAGTGGTTAGCCCCTTCAAGGAGGCATCGGTATGGCAGCTATTTCATCACTGGGG
>TARA_R110001606_G_scaffold339906_2_pt1 | contig 10212 bp, 10 predicted proteins | sample TARA_R110001606 | Tara Oceans TARA_R110001606 (sample SAMEA4398315) | marine metagenome | biome: Polar Biome; feature: [SRF] surface water layer (ENVO:00010504); material: water (ENVO:00002006), including particulate matter (ENVO:01000060) such as... | depth 5 m
CGGCAAAATGCTCCACTGTATAGCTTTTTATCTTAAGCAGATGATCTTGAGCCAATAGGCTCAGTTTGAAGTGTTTATTTTGCATATCGGTGTAGTGAGCAATCAAAGAGAGTTTAGAAAAGTCGCACCATCAACCACGACACAGCTGTCGACATCTTTTTTTGCTGATTCAAAACAGTATTTGAGGTAATCGACCTTCATTGCTTCTAGTTCTTCGAAGTCTTTCATCGACATAACAACAACTGTATCTTTACTATTTTTACTAATGATCACAGGCTCACGCTGGGCGCTTAAAAGAAGCTCGCCAAAATTTCGTTTTGCGTCATTTGCCGTTAATGTGTTCATTGTAAAACCCCTCATTCAAAGTTATAAAAAGTATAGCTTATCGTGCGAATCGATTAAAGCGATCGAATCGTGCGATTTTAAAAGTAAAACCTTGTTGAATTTATTCTGCGCAATGAACTATAGAAAAGCCAAGACCTAACAAACTATAACGAGATTTTAAGTATGCCGTTTTTCTACTCTTTTGTTTGCTCTCAAGCTTCCTCGAAGCGGTTCCCACAAGAAAGATTCTCTCTCCTAATAGGTATCTAGCAAGCAAACTAGGCAGATGCAGAGAAAGGCCGCCTTGTATAAGGTGCCGCCATCGCAACAGCTATCGTTGCCATATTTTGTCGGTTAGAGTAACAGTATGATATTGTCATACTTTTTAAAGCTAAGGGTTCTAGCTATGGGCATGCATAGAAAAACAATCACGCTGACTGAACAACAAAACAATTGGGTAAAGAGTCAAATCGAAAGTGGTCATTTTGGCAATGACAGTGAGTATATCCGTGATCTCATTAGAAAGGATCAACAAGCCAAAGAGCGTCTTGCCATTCTTAGGCAGGCTCTCGTTGAAGGCGAATCGAGCGGAGAATCTAAACCACTTGATATATCAGCCATCAAGACGGCAGGTCGCAAAAGAATAAATGCAGCCAAGTAATGTTCAGGCTTAGCATTACACCGAAGGCAGAATCAGACCTAATAGGAATTTGGGTTTATACCTGTGAAGAATGGGGCGTTGATCAAGCAGATACTTGCATTGATCAGTTGGAAACAGAAATGAAACAATTAATGAATCACCCATCTCTCGGTACCAATTATGCCCATGTTTTCCCAGGATATCGTCGATTACTGCTTGAACATCATGCTGTTTTTTATCAAGTACTTGAAACTGAAATACTTGTTGTTCGTATATTACACGAGGAAATGGACGCCCCCGAACGACTTCTTGATTAGCGACAGTTATAGATAGTTTACGTAATCAAGCTCCGAGCTCACTTTGCGGAACCAGATGATGAGACCAAACACCTTAAAGCGCTCGCATCATGACTTTGGCATCTTCACCGTAACTCTCGCTCGCTTGTTGATCCGTCATTTCAACAAAGCCATGTTTTTGCCAAAATGATACTGAGTCTTGTACAGAAACCAGTAAGGCTTTTTGAAAGCCAGACGATACTGCAGTATCAAGTAAATGCGTGACCATTTGAGAGCCCACTCCCCTTCCCACGGCACGTTTTGATAGTGCTAGGTCGTGCAGAAACAATATGGGGCCATGGCTTCCTTCTGGTAGAGGTTGGTATAACTTGGGCGGCGTTTCACCGTGCCAAGCATGAGCCAATAAATATCCCAATATGTTCCGCTTCTCTTGCCCACCTTGCTCTTCTAGCTCACTTTTTTCTTCTAACCAGCTTCGTTCTCCTAAATAAGCAAAACAGCAGTCTGGGGATTGCTGCCATTTGCTTTGCAGTACTTCTAGGCTTTCAGGTTCGATTGCTGAATAGGCTTCGGCTTGGATCTTAAGTATTTCAGCCCACATGGTTTGGGTAATTGGCTGTATCGGCATGATCGTCCTTAAATAGTGGCATTTGTCTCTGATGCACCTTATTTTTCTATTTCGTTTAAGTCAATAATGACACTAATACTCTTTCCATTTTTTAAACGGCCAAACTGCCTATATTCAATAGACACAAACCTCGACGAACATTAATCAGACAAAAGCGTTTACAGTTGGCCGATTAGAAATTAAATTAGTCGCGCTCATTTTCTTCAGAAAATAGTTCTCTTTAAAAGGCCTTCAGCTATTACTAAAGCGCTGATCCTTTCCTCCCAAATACAATATGTGGATGCTATGAACGAAAAAGTTTCGAATGTGCCTAATACGCCACCATTCAAGGTGATCGGTATTGCCTGTGTAGTGTGTCTAATCTTGGGCTTTGGAATTCTGAACCCTGGTAGTTTGCCGATTAACTCTGTGGTGTTGGCAATTGGATTGATGATTTTCCTTTGTGTTGTGCGAGTTCCTGTCACTATTGCTCTAATCGCTTCCGCTTTGGTGGGTGGTTTGCATAGTGGTCTTTCCACTCAAGAAGCCATTGCAGCGATCAATGATAATTTGTTGGTCGGCTCGCAAGTCGGTATGACCTACATTATGGTGGGTGCTCTTGCGGTTGCCCTTGCTCGCAGCGGTGTGCTCGATTTGCTCGCTAGAAAATTGGTGGGCATGCTGGGCAATGAAGATACTCGCCATCAAAACAAAGTGAAGTGGCTGCTTTATGGGATTTTCATGGTCGCTTCGATCTTATCTCAAAATGCCGTGCCGGTTCATATCGCTTTTATTCCAGTGATGATTCCACCACTTTTGGTTATTTTTAATAAGCTGCGTATTGACCGTCGCGCTATTGCTTGTATTTTGGCGTGTTCAATCAGTTCTAGTTATTTGTTACTGCCTACAGGCTTTGGGGCAATTTTCTTAAATGAAATTTTATTGGCAAATGTCAATGAAGTCGGTTCTGCATATGGTCTAGCGGTAACGGCTGACATGGTCCCAAAAGCCATGTTTCTTCCTGTTATGGGCATTCTTGCTGGTATGTTGGTGGCGATATTTTTCACTTATCGTAAACCTCGTGACTACACGACAAATGAAGCCGCGCAGCAGCATCTTGATAAAACCAAAGATACTGTGTTGAAACCTTTCCAGCTGGTTATGACGCTAGTCGCTATATCGGTCACTTTAGTGTTTCAAATCACGTTTGATTCGCTGCTTGTGGGTGCCATGATAGGTTTTATGATTCTATCGATTTCAGGCATATTCCGTTGGAATCAACAGGATGATGTCTTCACTGAAGGCATGCGAATGATGGTGCAGATTGCGGTCATTATTACCATCGCGTCTGGCTTTGCGGGTGTGTTAGAAGCGACTGGGGAAATCAAACCCTTGGTACAAGCTTCCGCTGAAATGATCGGTGATCACAAAGCCTTAGCAGCGGCTATCATGTTGATTGTTGGGTTGTTTATTACCATTGGTTTTGGCGACTCATTCGCCAGTGTGCCAATTCTAGCGCCTATTTATATCCCTCTCGCACTGACGTTAGGCTTCTCGCCAATGGCGGCGGTTGCATTGTTGGGTGCGTCTGCAGCACTGGGTGATGCGGGCTCACCAGCTTCAACTATTACTCTTGGCGCGACCTCTGGACTCAATGCCGATGGTCAACATGATCACGTTCGCGATTCGGTTATTCCTACCTTTATGCACGCTAACTTCGGCATGATGATCTTTGCTTGGATTGCAGCCATGATTCTGTAAGGCATGTATCCCCTTTTTTGACTCCTGTACGAAAAGGCTAAAGTACAAAAAAACTAAAGTACAAAATACCTTTTCAACAGCGATATAAAGCCCCGGAGACGGGGCTTTATTTCCTAAATGACACGAAGACGAGAAGGTGTTATCAGCAGCGAAAATAGTGACGCTATAAAATCACTCTTTAGTTGTCGTACTAACAGCAGAAGCAAAATACGCTATAATTTCTGCTCTAGTCATTTCTTTCGTTTCATTAGAAAAACAATAGTAATCAGGACGTTGATCACTGAAATATTGCATGTCCATTTCAATACCATCAAGGTTTGAGAAAATACCTACCGACATGTTGTAAGCGCCGCTTTCTTTCAACTTATAAAATAAATGCGTACCGCATTCTGCACAAAAACTCCGTGAAGCCCATGCCGAAGAATCATACTCTTTGATGTGGTCTTGACCTTCAATAATCACATCAGTACCGCATTGAACCGCAAAAAAAGGCGCACCACTCCACCCACGACAAGAATCACAGTGGCAAACGGTGAATTTTGGATTAATCTGATTGGCCATAATGGTCACCGCGCCACATAAACACTGTGCTTTTGCTTTTAGCATTAGGCTACTCCTCATTAAATAAAAGCTTTTGAATGTATGTCTCAATACATTTTATGACCACCTAATGACAGCCCTATGTCAGGGGTAAAAACTTATTTATAATAACGATGAAACCATCAACCATAACGACAAAAATAGTCTTCTAGCGTCATATCGTGGGGCGCAAATGTTTCGGAGAGTAAATCAAGGTTTTGTATTCTGTCTAAGCGGAAGTTTCTAAAATCTTGTCGTAAACGACACCATGCAACCAGTATCCAGCTATTTCTCGTACTTAATAAAGCAAAGGGTTCAATACGTCTTTGCGTCAATAGACCGGCTTCATCCGTGTAGCCGATATCAATGAGAAAAAAGTTCGTTAACGCGCATTGTAGTGTCGATAAATTATCACTGTTTTTCTCTTGCATCTTCATTTGGCTAAATTGCGTTCGTTCAGAGAGAAGATTAACCTTCGCTTTGCTCTCACTATTGAGCGACGACTTAATTTTATCAATGGCATCAGAGTAATCTTTTACCAGCGAAGAATCCTTATTATGAAGTACCAACTGCTCAACCATCACCAAAGCATTAGCCTCGTTTTCGGTAAACATAATAGGCGGCAAACGATAGCCGTCTACCATTCGATAGCCTTTACCTTCTTCTGTATAAATAGGGATACCCGAACTTTCTAATGCTCGAATGTCTCGGTAAATCGTCCTGACACTTACAGAAAACCGAGCCGCCAACTCAGTCGCCGTAACTAACGATTTCGCCTGTAATTGTGTCGCAATCGCGGTTAACCGCGAAAGTCGTTTTACATCACCGTCACCCAAAGTACTTTCCCCATTTAAAGATCTGAAGTCTTGATGCTTGCGTATTATTAGCTAAGTTCTACTGTTGAATTTAAAGTATAAGCCCAAATTATAAGCTGCTATTAACCTAAAAGTGATTTTTCCATGTTTGTGATCAAACTCTTTCTTGCCTTGATTCTTGTGCTTGTTCTAGCGGTTTATATCGTTAACCTGAACATTATGTCCAAAGTTAATCCCATCAAGGAAGTCACGTCCGCGCCTTATAAAGACGCTAAGTTTCACAATACTGCACCGCGTAAGCCTATGTCTTTTGCAGACACGGCTACTTTGTGGGTGCGCTTTTTTACTGAGAAAAAAGTCGATACTACGCCAAACATCAATATTCCGGTACGTGCTGTTAGCCGAGTAGATTTAGATATGCTGAGTAATGATACGCTGCATCTGGTTAAGCTTGGGCATTCTTCTATTTTGCTCAAGGTGTATGGCGAATATTGGCTGATTGATCCTGTATTCTCAGATCGTGCGTCGCCCTTTCAGTTTGCTGGACCAAAACGATTCCACCAGCCACCCATTAGTTTAGAAGACTTACCGCCTATTGATAAGGTGTTGATTTCCCATAATCATTACGATCATTTGGATAAAGCGAGCATCAAGGTTTTATTAACCAAAGCGAAGCAATTTTTGGTGCCAAAAGGCGTTGATGGTGACTTAGTTAATTGGGGCGTTGAGGCAAATAAAATTATTACTTTCGATTGGTGGCAGGAACTTCAAACCAGTCAAGGTTTGGTAGCCTTTACGCCTACTCAGCATTTTTCGGGGCGCGGCATGGGCGATGGCAATGCGACCTTATGGGGAGCCTGGGTCATCAAAACGCCGCAGGAAAGCATTTTCTTTAGTGGCGACTCTGGTTATTTTTCAGGTTTTAAAGAAACGGGCGATAAGTACGGGCCATTTGACCTCACTATGATAGAAACGGGCGCTTACGATAAAGACTGGGCCGATATTCACATGAAGCCAGAAGAAAGCGTTCAGGCTCATATCGACTTACAAGGAAAAGTGATGATGCCGATTCACAATGGCACTTTCGATCTGGCTTTTCATACATGGCATGATCCGTTTGACCGAGTGGTTGCTGAATCAGAACGTCGAAATGTGACCTTAAGTACACCTGAATTTGGTCGTATTTTTTCTATTAACGATTTGCCCCCTCTAACGACTTGGTGGCAAACAACACCTTAATTTCTCTATTCGCCTTTGTTCTTTTCAGCACTTTTACTCTCTGTTTTTGGGCAGTAAAAGTGCTGCTAACAAGACAATAGAATTAACACTCTAGACTTAATAAAAGGTCTTCGCTTCTTCTCTTAAGTATTGAATCAATGTGTGCATTTTTTTCGGTAAATGACCAAAAGGATATTGTAGGTAAACAGGTAATGATTTGCCCTTCCACTCAGGTAAACAAGAGACAAACACTTCAGGATGGCGCTTTAAATGTTTTTCAGCAAAATAATGTGGCAATAATCCTACACCCTTTCCTCGGATAATAGCCTCAGCGTGAAGTATGTATTGATCCACTGTAAGACGAGACTTAGGTAAATCAAAAGACACATCTCCCTGCGTTTCATGCTCTAGTACTATGTTGTTTTGCTCATTTTTAAGCGTATCGACCCAAGCATATTGATTTAGCTCACTTGGATGTTTCAACATTCCAATTCGCTCTAAATATTCGGCGCTAGCATATAAACCTTGGCTTAATGTGCCTATCTGTTCTGAGCGCAGTTGATCGTTGATAGGCTCCCCCACCCAAACGCAAACATCATTACTTTTTATCTCTTGAGATAGCTGATTACCTGTACGTACCTCAATATTAACTTGAGGAAACTCATCCAAAAAATCAAACATTAGCCAAGAAAACCAACCTCGAAGCAAGGTTGTATGAACATAAACCACTAAAGATCCACTAATTTCATCTTTTAATTCTTCGACGGCTTTATGACCTTCATCGGCGACATTGAGCATTTTTTTTGCAAAAGGTAAAAACTTAATTCCTGCTTCATTAGCGAAAAGCCGATTGGCTTGACGGCGTAATAACGGCTGATTTAATGCTTGTTCCAAATGGCTAATACGACGGCTCAGGGTAGACTTAGATACCCCCAATTTTTGAGCACTTTCTTTAAGACTGCCCGTTTCCATCACAGAAACGAATGTCCTAACTTCGTTCAGATCGTACATTCACTTTTCCCCTGATCTACCTATAAACATCCCTAAGATGCAGTCCAAATTTTGCTTTTCTGTTCGCTTTAATACGGCCCCCATAAAACCAGCTGATCTTGAGGTCTCTTGTAGGTGTTGCAAAAAGAGGAACAGAACGTGCCACCACAAAAAATGAATATTATCAGATAATACAAATGATAAGCATTCTTAATATCTTTTGTATGACAAATTATACGAGATAAACTCTACTTCTACTACGGAGAAATTGTTCATAATGACCCCTTCAACTCGCCATTATAAACTGACCACTTTAGCCGCACTAATCAGCGCCACAACGTATTCTGCAACGCTGCTAGCAGAAGAAAGCATTGTCGACCTAGATAAATTGGTTGTATCTGCTTCTGGTTATGAACAACAAATTTCTGATGCGCCAGCTTCTATAACGGTAATTACTCAACAAGAACTTGAAAAGAAAGCTTATCGAGATGTTACCGATGCTTTGAAAGATGTTCCTGGCGTAATGGTAACGGGTGGTGGTTCGACAGAAGAAATATCCATGCGCGGTATGAGTGGAAAATATACTCTAATACTGGTCGATGGAAAACGCCAAGGCTCCCGTGAAACAAGACCAAATAGCGATGGTTCAGGTATCGAACAAGGCTGGACTCCGCCGCTATCAGCCATTGAGCGCATTGAAGTAATTCGTGGTCCAATGTCTTCACTTTACGGTTCCGATGCGCTTGGCGGTGTCATTAATATCATAACTAAAAAAGTACAAGATAAATGGGGCGGCGAGCTATCGTTAAGTACCACGATTCAAGACAGCTCGGCGTCAGGAGATAGCCAACAAGCCGACTTAATGTTGAGTGGACCTTTAGTAAAAGACAAACTCGGCTTGCAACTCTATGGACAAGTTTCACAACGTGACGAAGATAAAATTGTCGACGGTTACGCTGATCAAGAAATCAAAAATGCAACGGCAAAAGTGTCGTGGGCCATATCCGAAAATCAAAATCTGATATTTGAAGCTGGTAAAGAAGAACAAACACGCTATCGCAACCCCGGTTACTCTGTTGCTGCCGATGGAAGTGTATCTGAGCAAGACTATGACCGTGAACACTACGCTATCACACATTCAGCGAGCGCAAATAACAAGAACATTGAAACCTATCTAACCCACGAAAAGATAGATAATTCTAGCCGTGATATGTCCTATCAGAATACAGTTCTCAATAATCAAACTGTACTACCATTTAATACAAACGTATTAACTGTTGGCGGGCAATATGATTATCAAAAACTAGAAGATGGAAGCAATGAAGCCGGCAATGGTATAGACGAGTTAACACGCTGGAACGCATCACTATTTGCAGAAGATGAATATTTTATTACTGACAATCTTTCGATTACTGGTGGCTTACGCTACAACGAAGATGAAAACTATGGCTCCAATATATCACCACGTTTGTACAGTAACTGGTCATTCGCTCAAGACTGGACACTAAAAGGTGGAATAAGTACTGGCTACCGTTCACCAGATCTTCGTCAAGGTAGCGAGGGTTGGGGACAAATATCTGGCCGTGGCTCAGCACTTATTTTGGGCAATTCTGATTTAAAACCAGAAGAAAGTACCAGCCATGAAATTGGGCTTTACTGGGATAATCAGCACAGCACACAAATCAGCACAACGTTATTTCATACAGACTATAAAGATAAAATTACAGAACAGCGTATTTGCGATACTACAGCTGGAGATGCAAGTTGTTCGTACTCAGGCAATTCTTATACCTTCATCAGTGAACGAACGAATGTAGACCGAGTAGAAATGCAAGGGATTGAATTTACTTTATCCCATGAGTTCTCAAACATTATCAATGTGGTGGGGAACTATACTTATACAGAGTCAGAGCAAAAAACAGGTAGTTTTGCTGGTGAGCCGTTAAATCGTCTGCCAAAACACATGGCTAACGCGACCCTTAACTGGGATGCAACACCCAAGCTTACTTCTTGGACTCGTATAAACTACCGTGGAGAATCAAGCGAAGGTTTAAACCGCACCTCAATGCAGGAAGCGATTCCTTCCTATACCTTTGTGGATACAGGCATTAGCTACAGCATCAACGATGCCATTTCTGTTTATGCAGGAATTTATAACTTGCTAGATAAAAAAGTAGATATTGAAAACTACGATACGGTATTAGATGGTCGTAGATACAACGCTAAAGTAAAAATGACGTTCTAAACTATATAACTTTCGTTTTCCCTTAGTGCGATTCGCACATAAAAGACCGCAACTTATTTGCGGTCTTTTTTTTGGTGTCACTTTTTATCAATGAATAAAATCATAGACATAAAAAAACCACGACTCTCAAACGAGAGTCATGGTTTTTAGATCATCAACAAAAATTAGTTTTGGTTGATGAAGTAGTTAATCACGTAAGCTGGAAGATCTGCCGCGTTCACAACAATCTGTTCCATAGTGTCACGATCACGAACGGTTACTGGTGCGCCTTCTTGCTCGATAGAGTCGAAGTCGACAGTCACACAGATTGGCGTACCCACTTCGTCATGACGACGGTAGCCTTTACCTACGTTACCGGTGTTTTCATAAAGAATACGACCAAGGCCAAGCTTCTGAAGCTTGTTTTTCAATTCTTTAGCAAGAGCAACGATTTCTGGCTTGTTCTTCTTAAGCGGCATAATAGCCACTTTGATAGGCGCTAGGTGCGGTTTGAACTTAAGTACAGTACGAGAAGTGCCGTTTGGTAGCTCTTCTTCCGTATAGGCTTCTGTCATTACAGCCAATAGACCACGGTCTAGACCAGCAGAAGGTTCAATACAGAAAGGCACTTCCCATTTATTTTCTTCAAGATCGCGAATCGCCAACTTAGCCGTTGAATGCTCGTTCTTTTTCACTTTCGCAGAAAGACCGAACTCTTCTTGTGCTTTGGTGTGAGAACCTAGATCGTAGTCTGTACG
>TARA_R110001606_G_scaffold4615_1_pt1 | contig 10212 bp, 7 predicted proteins | sample TARA_R110001606 | Tara Oceans TARA_R110001606 (sample SAMEA4398315) | marine metagenome | biome: Polar Biome; feature: [SRF] surface water layer (ENVO:00010504); material: water (ENVO:00002006), including particulate matter (ENVO:01000060) such as... | depth 5 m
TCGTCTTATCAAGTGATTGCAGGTATTTCGCCAGTAAGCGCTGGTGGCGATAACATTGCCGGCGTTATTGTAGTAAACACCATTGCTGCGCAATATGGTGAGAGTGATACGTTAGCGTGGCATTCAGGTTATGTGTCGGCGCAGTATCGCAGTGTAAATAATGCGCAAGCGGTAGGTGTTGGCGCACGACTTGCCAGTGGCAGCTTGAGTTTAAATTATCAAGGTGCCTTTGAAGACGCTGATAGTTATGACGATGGTAATGGTGATTTAGTATTAGATACTCTATATCGTGTGCAAAATCATGCATTAACTGCAGCGCTGCGAGATGAAAAGCAACAGCTAGTGGTTAAATTAACGCATCAAAAAATACCCTTTCAGGGCTTTGCTAATCAATATATGGATATGACGGATAACACCAGTTATGGCATAGTCACTCAGTATAAACGCCAGCTTGAAAGTGGTGAGTTTCGAGCGCAAATAAACTTTAATGATATAAAGCACGAAATGGGTTTTTTCAGCGCTGAAAAAACCGGCATGATGCCGATGAATACCGACGCGCAAGATATCAGTTATCAACTTAATTGGCGTTTAGACTTTGATGCTGACACTGTATTACTGCTCGGCCAAGAATACTATGGTTACCGCATTGATGATTGGTGGCCTGCGATTGAAGGCTCAATGATGATGGGGCCTAACGACTATGTAAATATTAATGACGGTGAACGCGACCGCTACACCGGTTTTGCTGAGCTGCAAAAGCAGCTAAATAACAAGTGGTGGGTCTCTGCTGGTACGCGTATTGAATATGTGCAAACGGATACCGGTGAAGTGCAGCCATATTCAGACATGGGTGATGGCATGAATGGAATGTCAGGTATGGGAAGTATGCCAGCAATGAATATGGCAGATCCAAATAAAGATGCTGCAAAAGAGTTTAATGCCATGGATCGCGCGCGCAGTGACACGCTTGTGGATGCCAGCCTATTATTACGCTACCAAATTACTAATGAAGATGAACTACAATTTGGCTTAGCACGTAAAAATCGTGCGCCTAATTTATATGAACGTTATAGCTGGGGTGTCAGCACAATGTCGACCAGTATGATTGGTTGGTTTGGTGATGGTAATGGTTATATTGGTAACCCAGACTTAGTAGCCGAAACCGCGCATACCATCAGCACCAGTTACACTAAATCGGCAAAAGATGGACAGTGGCAAATAACAGCTAACGCTTGGTATACCCAAGTAAATGATTATATTGATGTTACTGTTGTTGGCAGTACTAACCGCACAGATAAGGTATTAACTGAGCGTAATACCCTGCAATTTACCAATTTAGACGCCACACTTTATGGCACTAAGCTTGAAGGTATTATCCGTGTTGTTGATAGTAAAAATGCAGGCACATGGGATTTAACCGCCGCGCTTACTAGCACCCATGGCGAGCGTGATGACAGTGATGAGCCGTTATATCAAATAATGCCACTGCATAGCAAAATAGCCCTTGAGCAACAACTCGGTAAATGGCAAAACTCATTAAGCTGGCAGTGGGTAGATAGTAAAACGCGTGTAGATCCGCGTCGTATTGAAAATCTATCAGCCAACTATAGCTTAGTGAATTTAGCAACCAAGGCGACATGGGATAAGCTAACAGTTAAGTTAGCAATTACTAATTTACTTGATCAGTATTATCAACAGCCGTTAGGCGGAGTCAGTATTGCTGATTTTAAAACAGATATGAGCGAAGGCTTCAGCCAATTAGCAGGACAAGGTCGCTCGGTTAATGCCGGTATCAGCTACGCATTTTAAGTAAATTACCTAAATGTAGCCATGATGTTTAGCATGGCTAAATTACAGCTGATCACAAAAATCTATAAACTGCGTTAACAACGGATTTTTGTATTTGTCTTTATGCATCACCAACCAAAACTGCCTTTGCATGGGGTGGTTTAAGTTAAGCTGCGTAACGCGGCCATCTTGTAAAGCGTACTGTGCCGCGAGTGACGATAAACACCCCAGCCCTAACCCTTCAGCAACGCTGTTGATCAGTGCCTCTGTCGTGTTGAGTTCAAAACTTTGGCTCCAATTATCGATATGCGTAGCGAGGTTTTGTAAAAAGAATGAGCGTGAACCAGAGCCAGCTTCCCTTAATACCCATTCGCTGTTTGTTAAATCATTAAAACTAAGCTGTAATTTTGCAGCTAAAGGGTGGGATAGCGGTGCAATAATACACATAGAGTCTTGGCTAAACACGGTTGAGACTAAGTCGCTTTGCTGGGCTTGGCCTTCTATTAGTGCAATGTCGAGCTCAAAATCGCGCAGTTTTTGGCAAATAAGCTCAGAATTTGAAATAAAAACTTGCTGTGAATAATGCTGCTGTTGTTGGCGAAATCCACTGAGTATAAAGGGCAACACATGATTACCAATGGTATCGCTGGCACCTATTCTTAAGGTGCCGCTGGCTTTTGCTTGGGGCGAAAAAAGCGTATTAATATCATTTGCTCTGTGCAGTAATTCATCGGCCAAGGGCAGTAATTTTTGCCCTTCTTGATTTAAAATTAAGCGATGATTTACTCGGTCAAACAGTGGGTGACCTAACTGCTTTTCAAGCTCGCTAAGCGCCATACTGACTGCCGCTTTAGATAGATAAAGCCGCTCTGAGGCTGCGGTAAGTGTTGCATGCTGAGTAATACCTACAAACACTTTAAGTTGTTTAAGAGAAATATTCATGAGTTTTATGTTTAGTTTTTATGAACATGTGTTCTGTATAATTAGATTTAACTAAACAAAATGCAAGGTTAAACTTCTGTATAAGATAAACAGTGAGTGTGGAGTATAAACATGTTTAATTATATAAAAGCCAAAGTAATAACCGCACCTACCCCAATGGGTGGATTAGCATTAGGCATAGCCAGCCTTGGTTGGGCTTGGGAAAACATGTTTAATGCAAATGGCGCAGCGCAATACACTGGGGCGGCAATTGCGAGCGTATTATTATTAATACTTGGCTTAAAATTTTTACTGCACCCGCAATTACTAAAAGCCGATTTAGCGCACCCTGTTGTAGGTAGCGTTGTGCCTACTTTTGCTATGGCAACGTTGGTGGTATCTAATTCGTTAGGGCACGTTAATCCATTAGCAGGGGATGTGCTTTGGGTAGGCGCATTTTTATTGCACTTAGGATTTTTATTGAGCTTTGTTATTCATCGTGTTCGTGAATTTAAAATTGAACACATGGTGCCAAGTTGGTTTGTACCACCTGTGGGTATTATTGTTGCCGATGTAGCGTTCTCGGGTAACCCAGCACTGTTGTTTTTAGCACAAGCAGCACTTTATTTTGGCATGTTAATGTACGCAGTTATGTTGCCGTTAATGATTTACCGGATAATATTTGCTGAGCAAATTCCTGATGCTGCACAGCCCACATTAGCTATATTAGCGGCGCCGGCAAGCTTATCGTTGGCGGGGTATTTCACTGTAGTGACCCAGCCGTCGCCAGTGATAATTGGGGGGTTATTTGGTATTGCCATACTAATGACATTAATTATTTATACGGCATTTTTTAAATTACTACGCCGCAGGTTTTGCCCTGGGTTTGCTGCATTTACCTTTCCCATGGTCATTGGTGCTACGGCGTTATTTAAACTCGCGGATTGGATGCTAACTATGAATGTTGATGTACAGTTTATAAACCAAATACATCATTTAGCGGTAGTTGAATTGCTAGTAGCAAGCGCTGTGGTTGGCTATGTAGCGATCCGTTATACGCATTATTTTAGTTCCTTGGCTTTAAACGGCTTGAGGGTGTGAAATTGTAATAGTTTGAATACAGAACGAAGAGGCAATAATGAGGTTTTGCCTCTGCGGTTAATTATTATTTTAGCGGCAAGTAAATATCAGTTATTAAATCACACTCATCTACTTCATGAATGAGATTTAAGTAATGAAAGAAGCACGGAAAATCTCTAACTTCTTCAGTACTGTTTGGTAACCATTGACGATATAGATAATAAACAGTGTCGCTGATAGTGTCATGACTGCCAAAGTGCCTGACTAAAGCGCAGCGACCTGCCGGGATCTCACCATTTTTTACGCCGTATTGATTATCGCTAATTGGTTGCTTGACGCTGCCGGCGAAGTCAAAGCGAAAATCGTTGTCGTCAGTCACCGCAGGATCGCTATAAGGGATGCCATAAGTATCACTGGTTTTTACCGGTGATAAGCCTGACTCTTTTCGCCATTTAATAAACTGTGCGGCTGTTTCCATAAGCTTAGTGGCCGAACCGTTGTGGGTAAGCAACGCAACAGCTTGCGGTGCAAAGTGAACAATTTCTACTTTCATATTACTAACCTTTAATTCAGGTATTTTAAAGTCAAACTGCGCATGCCAATGTGGCCAGTTTGGTGTGCTTCTGAACTGAGTTGGGGATTGAGCAAAAACACGTTTGAAAGCACGACTAAAAGCTTCAGGACTTTCAAAACTTGCCTCTAATGCAATATCAATAATGCGTTTGTGATGCTCAAAAGCAAGCCGATAAGAGGCGCGCTTTAAGCGAGCAAATTGCGTGTACTTAGTAACGCTTACCCCCATTATTGAGATAAATAAACGATGAAAATGAAATTTAGAACAACAGGCAACGGCACTTAAACTATCTAATGTAAGTGGCTCATCAATATGGTGGTTTATATAATCACAGACATGATGGATGCGCTGTAGGTGCGTGTTTTTCATAGTTACTCGTTATACTTTTATTCAGAAGTGGCGTCAGTGTGACAAAGTAAGAGAATGCCTGCCTGATTGAAATTGCTCAAGTTGCTTTTTTAATAAAAAAGAGCCCAAAGGGCTCTTAACTGGGGGAATTAATAAGGATTGATAGGGGAGTAGAAGTTGTTGTTATTACCATTAATGCTCACGTCTAGTTGCATACCATTATGAGCGTGGCTAACCACATTGTAATTATCACCAGGTAGTAGCTTTACTCTATTAATATTTTGATAGTTTACTGGGCTCCCACATTGCAATGTCACTCTTTGCGTATTAGCCGTTTCTTTAAAGATGTAAACTTCATTGCTGCCGTCAACAACACCTGTACCAGAGGCATCGATGAACAGTGAGGTTGCCTCACTGGCTGCAATAGAAAAATACTGATTGCTGTGATGGCCTAAAGACACTATGGCACGCCCCATTCTGTCTCGTTCTTGGAAGTGTGTATCGGTTAAGCTGTTGTTTAATACAGGCACATCAATAAATCGACTGCTGAAGTTAAGTGTTTCGTGGCAAAAGTCAGTGACTACTTCATCTGATACTGCGCCAGCAACGCCATCTGGGTCGTACACGCTGTTTGCCATTAATGCCATGCCTGCAGACGTTCCGCCAACGACACCGCCCTTATCAAAAACGTGTTGCACAGCGGTTTGTACTTTTGTACCTTGCCATTGATTAAGATAATCAGATTGGTCACCGCCTGCAATCCATACAAATTCGGCACTGCGGATAGCCCAGTCAACATAGTCATCATTCGCTTTGTTGCGAGTATCAATGATCAGTGTTTCTACTGAGTCGGCATTCATTAAGTTCAGTAAATAATCGTTATAAGCGTCAGTACCAGAGGTTCTAAGCACAACAACATCGGCACCGCTGCCAACATGGTTAGCAACGCGATTACTAAATGCTTGATCAACATCGCTGCCACCGCCCATAAGTAATACAGCACCTTGATCAGCTGTTAATGTGTTGCATGAATCAGCACTGCCACCTTGTAAATATGCTTGTAATGAACCTGGCTTTGCAGGGCGAGAGCTATAGCCACAATCACCGCTGCCACTTCCGCCACCGGTGTTACTACCTTCACCAAAATTGACCGTTAAATCGTACCAACCTGTACCGGAGTAACGCGTTACTTTTACATAATAAGTACCCGTTGATTGTGCACTATAACTGCCTGTTTCTGGTACATTGCTAGTTGCCCCTTCGGCAACAGCAGATCCTGTTTCTTGGTATAATGCCCAGTCAAAATCATCGTTAGTGTTGTGCTCAAGGCTGACCTCAATAGGCCCGACTTGAGTTACTTCAAAGCTAAACCAATCAGTATCATTGCGGCTCAACGAGCCTGCAACGGTGGTATTACTACAAAGTTGGGTATTTGCATTGCTTTCAGTGTCGTTTGATTCAACTTCGTTTGTTAAGCAAGCATTGCTTGCAAACGAAAAAAACATGCACGCGGCTAGTGATCCATTAAGAATTGAGAGTTTTCTTTTCATTATTGTTACCTGAATTTTAATTACATAGAAGCCTTCCTACTGCGAGGCATTATTGCTTTTAAATTATTCAGGTTTTTTTATTCGTCGAACCATTCACTTAAATGATAGTTGACAGAACATTCTTGAGGAGCACTAGGAGCGATAATAAATAATTTGTTCATTTATGCCTCCTAAGTGATTATTGGTGTGTTTCAGCATTGTTGCTGAATATTCAATATTACAGTTAGGTGTGCAATTTGCAACTATTTATTAACTTTTATTTTACTTAAATCTCAAGTTTATGTTTTTATTGGTTTATCAATTCGCTTCATCATTTACTAAAGCAACTGGTTGTTCCTCAACAAGTAAAGCCAATCTTTCACGTTCAGCTTTAGAAACGTAAGCAGGCTTATTACTTTTGTGTAATTTAGCGTTAGCGCGCTTATCTCTTTGATTAAATTTAGTAACGATCTTTTTTCTGCGGTTCATGGTTTATCTTCACGCGCTTAAAATTGGTGGCATAGTATACAGCCTTATTGCAGCCATTAGCTATTTAAATATTTTGCTCTGAATCTTGCTGTGATAGGTACAGTGCTGGCTTAATAAAGGTTAACAACGTTACAATTGCAGAGTCGTTTGGTTTATCCAATTCTCGGTCTTTTAAAAATAGGAATTTGTTTTGAAACAGTTTATTTTAGCCAGTTTGGCACTTTTGGCCGCCAATGCACATGCTAACCTTGATACGCGCAGCGATGCTGCGGCGCAATATGCGGTCAATACATATCAAAGTGCACAAATTCATACCTTAGCTAATTTAGTATCATTCCCGACGGTTAATAAAGACGGCATCAATACTCCTGATAATCCCGACTTTATTGGCTTTAAAGCTTTGTTAAAAATGAAAGCTGCTGAACTTGGTTTTGATTACCAAGATTTAGGTTACATAGTCTTAATTGGTATGGGTCAACAAACAGATAAAGTAACCATAGTAACCCATGGCGATGTGCAACCTGCCAACGCAAGTAAGTGGAAAAAAAGCCCGTTTGAAATAGATAGTACCTCAGAGCCAGGTAAATTAATTGCGCGTGGAACAGAAGATGATAAAGGTGCTATCGCAACCGCTTTATATGCAATGAAAGCTATAAAAGATCAACAGATCACACTTAATAATCGTATTGAGTTGATGATTTACTTAGCTGAAGAATCTGATTGGGGTCCGCTTGAAGAGTTTATGAAAAGCTATCAGCAGCCTAAATATGCGGTTACTATTGATGCGTCATACCCGGTGGTTGTCGCGGAAAAAGGTTGGAGCTTAATTGCACCAACGTTTAATGCTACCTCAGCACAAACAGGAGTGTATGTAAGTGAACTTACTGGCGGCGCTTTTAAAAGCCAAATACCAGAAGATGCGAGTGTGGTGTTACATAACGCCGATACTGCGTTAGTCAGCAAACTTAAACATGCAGCGAGTGCGCTTAACGCTGTGGAATTTAACTTTAGCGAGCAAGCTGATAGTGTTGTTATCAGCGTAAAAGGGTTGTCTGCTCATTCATCAGAGCCAGAATCTGGGGTTAACGCCATTGCTTACTTAGCAGAAGTTTTTAAAGGTGTTGAGCTTGAGAATAACAGTGATGGCCAAGTAATTGCGTTTATTAATCAGCTAATTGGTCTTGATATACATGGCAAACAGTTTGGTGATATTGCTTATAAACATGACTTTATGGGACCTATGACAGTAGCACCAACGCTTATTGAACGTAATGGTAATGAACTCACACTCGCTGTGAATTTACGTCGCCCAATGGGTAAAGATGAAGCGGTATTGCGTACGCAAATTGATACCGCACTGAGTAATTGGCAAGTGAGAAATAACGTAAAGTTATCTGGTGTTGATGTGGTGATTGGCACGCCAATGTTGCTCGACAGCGCACCTCATGCACAAGCATTGTTAGATATTTTTAAACATTTTACCGGTGATCAAGAGGCTGGGTTTGTATCTATTGGTGGTGGCACCAATGCCAAGTTATTTGATAATGCGGTATCGTTTGGGCCATCAATGCCAGGCAAGCGCTACACCGGTCACTCAGAGCATGAGTTTATTACAGTTGAACAACTTAAGCTCAATCTTAAAATGTATGCAGCAATGATGATAAAGCTGGGTAATATGTAACTTAGGTTGTCATACACACAAAGTAAAACGCCGCTAAATTGCGGCGTTTTTTTACTTCTAAGTCGTTAATTAAGCTAAGTTAACGTTTCAAAGTAGTCGTTCATTTACAATTTTTTATATTAACAACGTTGATTTTCCATAAAACACTTAACATTTACGCGACTAAATGATAAAAAGTTTTATCGCCTACTGCGTTTAAAATAAATGGATAGTTGTAATGATGGAATTTTTAAACTTAGCGCTTACTTTCCCCACCGTTATTTTTTCAGCCCTGTTGTTAGTTGTGATGTTGTTTTGGCTAATAACCCTTATTGGCTTTGCTGATATTGACATGTTTGAATCAGATCTAGAAATTGAAGCCGATGCGTCGCAAAGCTCAGGCTTGAGTTCATGGTTTAGCATGGGGTTTGGTGGCATCCCAATTACTGTATCTATTAGTCTCGTAGTGATGAGTAGCTGGTTGATCAGCATCTATGCCCATAAGTTTTTTGCCTACCTGTTAGGCGATGGTATGTGGTTTTATATTTTTGGCGTGCTAATGCTGGGCGTTTGTTTGCTGATTGCTATGCCAATTGCGGCCATTATTTCTCGGCCATTACAGCGCTTTTTTAGCAGCGCACAAACCTCGCAAAGTTCAGATTTACTGGGTTTAGAATGTGTTGTTGTTACTGGCAAAGTAACTAATACATTTGGCCAAGCACGGGTTAAATTTCAAGGTACTGAGCAGTTACTTGAAGTTAGAGCTGAAAATGACGAGCAATTTACATCAGGTGACACAGCGGTGTTGCTTGAACACCTCAAAGAGCAACACTGTTACATTATTACCGCCAAACCTTGGTAATACCCTAGTTTATTTAGGGGTAAGTAACACATAATAAATCGATAATCACGTTAGGACATAACATGGAATTTTTAGATAATCTCATACCTATATTGACATTTGTAGGTATAGCAATCGCTGTTATTTTTGCTATTTTGCTAATTATCGGCAAGTTTTATCGCAAGGTAGAGCAAGGCCAAGCACTGATCATTAATAAAATGAAGAACGAGCCCGATGTCACCACTACGGGCGGAATTGTTTATCCTGTGATCCATAAAATGGAAGTGATGGACATTTCAACCAAGCGCATGGTGCTTGAGCGTAAAGATAAAGGCGGTTTGATCTGTAAAGATAATATTCGCGCCGATATCGCCATTACTTTTTATATTCGTGTTAACGAAAACAAAGAAGATATTTTACGCGTTGCTAAGCAAGTCGGTTGCGCCCGTGCATCAGAGCACGCCACATTGCAAGAATTGTTTGAAGCGAAATTCTCAGAAGCACTTAAAACTGTTGGTAAGCGAATGGATTTTGTTGAGTTATTTACTCACCGAAATGAATTTCGCGATAATATTAAAGAAGTGATTGGCCAAGATTTATCGGGTTATTCACTTGAAGATGTTGCTATTGATTACCTTGAACAAACGTCAATTGATAAGCTCGATCCGCAAAATATTCTCGATGCCGAAGGTATTCGCCGCATCACTGAAATGACAGCAGTACAAAATGTATCTACCAATCAATTGAAGTGTGATGAACGCGCTAAAATTGAGATCCAAAATCAAGAAGCCACCGAAAAGTCACTGGAAATTGAGCGTCAAAAGCAAGATGCCATGTCACGTCAAGTGCGCGAAATTGAAACCGTGAAAGCCCGCGAATATGCCGAAGCTGAAAAAGTACGCCAAGAAGAGCGCTTAAAATCAGAGCAAGCCCGCATTCAAACAGAAGAAGCGATTGGCATTAGCGAGCAAAATAAGCAACG
>TARA_R110001606_G_scaffold102096_1_pt1 | contig 10204 bp, 9 predicted proteins | sample TARA_R110001606 | Tara Oceans TARA_R110001606 (sample SAMEA4398315) | marine metagenome | biome: Polar Biome; feature: [SRF] surface water layer (ENVO:00010504); material: water (ENVO:00002006), including particulate matter (ENVO:01000060) such as... | depth 5 m
GGATTTAGATTTTTATATACAGCCGCACGTAAAATTAAAAAAATGTGCTCTATTACCTTAATTGAAAATCATAGAGATCCAATTGTAGATGATTTAATATCAATCTACGAAGAAGCATTTGAGAGAGGTGTAAGTTTAGACCCATCAGGTACATCTAATCGAACAAGAAAATGATAATTTAATATAATTGTGCGGGATTTTAATAGCTTATAAATTGAAACGTTCCCTCCAATATTTATAACAAAAACGAATATGGCATCAACATTAGAACCAACTTCCTTCCAAGTAAAGATAAAAGAGGAACACGTAGTCAAGGGTATTAAAACCCTCAATGAAACCCGTTTTACTATAGGTAACATCACTAATGTTGATAGGAGAATTGTAACAGTTCCTCCAACTACATCTATTGATTTAATTAACGTAAATGGTATTAACCCAGGCCCTGGAACATTTCCATCAAGTAGTATGAAATACGTTCGAATTACTAACCTAGACAATACAGGATCACTTTCAGTTAATTTCACATCTTCCGACTCAGGAGATGGGGCAAGTTATTGGAGTATGGAATGTACACCAACATCATCACTTATATTTTCAAGTGCAAATGTAACTGGAAGTGCATTTGATGGGACTTTTGGTCAAGATATAGAATTCATATCTGTTTATTCTTTAAGTCAAAGTATGGATGTAGAGTATGTAGTAGTTAACGGATAAAAAATAAAAATAATATGGCAAATATACCAATATGGCCCGGCTCTAGTTCATTCGCCCCAGGAGAAACACCTTTTGGATTTTATGATAATGATATAGAATTTCAAATAGACGCAGATAAATTTTCTGTGTTTGCGGCACGTAGATTAGGATACCCTATTGTAGATGTTGAATTGCAAAATTTAAACTTCTATGCAGCTTTGGAAGAAGCAGTAACTATATATGCAAATGAGTTATATGCTTTCCAAACTAGAGACAATTACTTAACATTGGAAGGGGCAGATGCTTCTAAAATGGATATTGAAGATTCTATTGTGGTACCATCTTTGGGGAGAATTATCCAAATGTCTGAACAGTATGGTGTAGAAGCCGGTACTGGTGGTAATGTTGATTGGCATACAGGTTCTATAAATTTAACATCAAGTGTTCAAGATTATAATTTGGAAGAATGGGCTAAAGAAGCAATACCACATTATAAAAACCACGATATTGAGATAATGAGAGTGTTTTACGAAGCACCACCAGCAATTACAAGATTTTTTGATCCTAACGCTGGAGTCGGAATGCAAGATCAAGGAGGTATGATGGATAGTTTTGGTTGGGGTGGATATTCACCAGCAGTTAACTTTGTATTGATGCCTCTCAATTACGATTTACAGGTAATGCAACAAATTGAACTCAATGATATGATTAGAAGATCTAATTTTTCATTTGAGATGCACAATAACCATTTAAGAATATTTCCTATTCCCGATGGTTCAGTACCAAAATTATATTTTGAATATATTTTAAATTCTGAAAGATCAGATGCTTCATTTGTAGTTGGGGGGAGTAGTACTATAACTAACATTTATGATGTCCCTTATTCAAACCCAAACTATAATAAAATTAATTCTATAGGTAGAAGTTGGATATTTGAATATGCTTTAGCGTTATGTAAAGAAATGTTAGGATATGTACGTGGTAAATACCAAACAGTTCCAATTCCAGGAGATACAGTAACTCTAAACCAAGGAGATTTAATTACAGCTGCAACCTCTGAGAAGGAAAGATTAATTGATAGATTAAGAGCTTATTTGGGGGAAACTTCAAGAGAAAAATTATTAGAACGAAGAAATGCCGAAAGCAACTTTGTTGAGCAAGAATTAAATAAAGTTCCAAGAGCAATTTATATAGGATAAGATATGGCGTTATTTGGAGGACAGAGAGATATAAGTTTATTTAGACACGTTAATCGAGAATTGATGGGTAACGTTATCACCCAACAATGTGCTTTCTACAAGTATAAATTAGAAGAAACGAAAGTCAATTTATATGGTGAATCTGCTGAAGAAAAATACTATATGGGTCCAGTTTTATTAGACTGTTTGGTTGATAGAAAAGACCAAGAATACCCTGAAACAGATTTAGGTACAGATTTTAATTGGGGTGCTACATTTAAGTTCCTTAGAGATGATTTGTTAGCAGCAAGTGAAGATTTTAATAAAAACTTTGATCCTACGGATCACAATTATGGGGCTGATTTAGTTCCTGAAGTGGGTGATATTATATTGTATCAAGATGGATACTATGAAGTAGATAATATAGTATCAAATCAATACTTTATGGGTAAAAATCCTGATTATCCTAACCAACCTGGAAATTGGAACCCAGATTTAGAAGATTTTGGAAGTAATATCTCAATTATTTGTGGGACACATTATGTGCCAGCTGATAAAGTAGGAATAAGTAGAGAAAGATATATATAATGGCTAAAAAAGGAAAAACACCTACACCTAAAACTCAAAGGGAAATAATGAATTCCCAAATAACCCCCTATGACCCACCAGAAGGGGCAATGGGTTTTTCTAAAACTAGTAATCCTAATCCTACCCCCAATTTTAATAGAGGTGAGCAAGTATCTTTTAGAGGTGATACAACAAAACCATTTTCACTAGGGCTTAAAGAAATTGATGAAGCTATTATATACTACATGGACAATGTAATTAAACCTACAGTCCAGCAAAACGGTGTAGTGCAAAAAGTACCTTTTATTTATGGCTCACCTGAAAGATGGAAGCAGGTTCAAAAAGATGGATATTATAGAGATTTAAAAGGTAAAATAATGATGCCTCTTATTACCTTTAAACGAAACAATATTGAAAAAGTTAGAAGCTTAGCCAATAAGTTAGATGCTAATAACCCTAACAATGTTCAAATGTTTCAAAAATCCTTCTCTCCTCAAAATACTTACAATAATTTTAGTATATTAAATAATAGGATACCTACGAAACAAAACTATGCTGTAGTAATGCCTGATTATGTAAATATTACGTATGATTTCATTATTTCAACGTATTATATCGAGCAACTAAATAAAGTCATAGAAGCCATCAACTACGCATCTGATAGCTATTGGGGTAATCCTGAACGCTATCAGTTTAAAGCAACAATAAATAACTTTGCAACTCCTGTTGAATTAGTTAGTGGTGGTGAGAGATTAGTTAAATCAACTTTCAGTTTAAAATTGTATGGGTATATAGTACCTGACACAATCCAAAAAGAATTAACTTCACTTAAAAAATTCAATACCAAATCTCAAATTATATTTAATATGGAAATATCATCTAATTTAGACAATTTAGATAACCAAAATGATATAATTCCCCCCCGAACCGAGATTGAAAATAATAATAACCCAACAAGCTTTGAGGGATCATGAGTATTATATTAAGACAAAATAAAGGATCGGAATTAACTTTTAATGAAGTAGATGGTAATTTTACCTCACTCTTCTATTCAAGTTCACTAGCGGGCAATGTAGTTAATTTCTTCTACACTGGTAGTACTCCACCCATATCCCAAAGTATAGATCTAAGCAATATGCCAGGTATTGGGGGTGTTCAAGTTTATGATGAGGGAATCCAAATAAATTACGCACAATCATTTTATTTTACAGGTGAGGGTGTTGCTGTAAGTGCATTACCATCTGGTGGAGTATTAGTAGATGTTTCAGTAGGAGCAAGTGCAGGTACATCAGGTACATCAGGCACATCAGGTACTAGAGGTACATCAGGTACATCTGGAGTTGCGGGTACCGCAGGTACTACGGGATCAACAGGTACAAGTGGTACAGGTGAAAGTGGTACTTCAGGTATAACAGGTACTTCAGGTTCATCAGGAACAATCGGTACATCTGGAATAACAGGCACTTCAGGTTCAAATGGCATGTCAGGAACAACAGGTACTTCAGGAACAACAGGTACTTCAGGAACAACAGGTGCTTCAGGTTCAAATGGCACTTCAGGTTTAAATGGAACATCAGGGGTAACAGGTACAAGTGGTACAACAGGAATCTCAGGTACTAGTGGAGTAGGTACAAATGGAACTTCAGGAGCAGATGGTACTTCAGGAACAACAGGTACATCAGGTCAAAGTGGAGTTAGTGGTGCTTCAGGTACAAATGGATCCGCAGGAACTTCAGGTACAGATGGAGGTTCGGGAACTTCAGGTTTAAATGGCACATCAGGTACAACGGGTACAACAGGAACAGGTGGGAGTGGAGGTTCAGGAACTTCAGGTTTAAATGGCACTTCGGGAACAACTGGAACTTCAGGTTCAAATGGCACTTCGGGAACAACTGGAACTTCAGGTACAGACGGAGGTTCGGGAACTTCAGGTTTAAATGGCACATCAGGTACAACAGGTACAACAGGAACAAGTGGAAGTGGAACTACAGGAACTTCAGGAGCAGATGGTACTTCAGGAACAACAGGCACATCAGGTCAAAGTGGAGCTAGTGGTGCTTCAGGTACAGCAGGTTCAGCCGGAACTTCAGGCACAGACGGAGGCTCAGGAACTTCAGGTTTAAATGGCACATCAGGAACAACAGGAACAGCAGGTACATCAGGTCAAAGTGGTGCTATAGGTACATCAGGAGAAGATGGAACATCAGGTACAACAGGAGCAACAGGAACATCAGGTCAAAGTGGAGTTAGTGGGGTAAGTGGTACAAATGGTTCAGCAGGAACTTCAGGTACAGACGGAGGTTCAGGTACTTCCGGAGCAGCAGGCACATCAGGTCAAAGTGGTGCAATTGGTTCTTCAGGAGCAGATGGAACATCTGGAACAACAGGAGCAACAGGAACATCAGGTCAAAGTGGTGTTGCAGGAGTAAGTGGAACAAATGGATCAGCCGGAACTTCAGGTACAGATGGAGGTTCAGGTACTTCAGGAGTAGCAGGTACATCTGGTACTTCAGGTGCAACAGGTACAAATGGAGCCGATGGAGTTATAGGAGTATCAGGTGCCGACGGTACCTCAGGCACCTCAGGAGCAGCAGGTACCTCAGGTACCACTATAAATGGTACTAGTGGTATAAGTGGAGGAGCATTTGTTAATTTCCCAGATTACCTAGTTAAAACAGATTCAGCAACTCAAGTATCATCTGCCGATTTTGTTACAGTAAATAATATAACAAATGAATTATATGTAGTAGGAAATACTCGTACCACAACAGCAAGAATTGATACGGCAGGATCAGCACCAGCTTCAGCAGGCTCCGGCCCTCCAGACACACAAATAGGTGCTGCTGGTCCCCCAAATGAATTTTTAGGCCCCCCAGATGTTTGGCTTACAATTAATGTAGCTGGTACAGATTACGTATTCCCCGGGTATAGTTAATATAAATAGGGAGAGGTTGTAAATACAACTTCCCTCCCCCTACAATTTGGTTATTGGTATAGTTGTTCTTATATTACCACAAACAAAAAAAGTTATATGCAAAAACTCCTCTATATTGCACCCCATCTATCAACTGGTGGTTTACCTCAATATTTGGTTAAAAAAATAGAATTACTGAAACAAGATTTTGAAATTTATCTTGTTGAGTGGGTTGATTGTACTGGTGGGGTATTTGTAGTTCAAAGGGATAAAATAATAAATTTAATAAAACCTAATCAATTTTATACTTTAGGAGAAGACAAAACACAACTTCTTAACATTGTAAAGAATATAAATCCAAACATTATCCATTTAGAAGAAATACCCGAATATTTCATGGATAGTGACATTGCTCAAAAAATATACTCAACGGATAGAAAATACCACATTGTAGAAACTTCTCATGATTCATCATTTGATACAACCCAAAAACAATACTTCCCGGACAAATTTATGTTTGTTTCTGATTGGCAGATTCAACAATATAAAGATTTAAATATTCCAAAAGTATTGATTGAATACCCAATTGAGTATATTAATCGTCCTAATAGAACAGAATCTTTAATAGCCTTAGATTTAGACCCAACTAAAAAACACATACTCCATGTTGGTTTATTTACTCCACGGAAAAACCAAAAAGAATTTTTTAAATATGCCAAATCATTACCTGAATATGAATTTCATTGTTTAGGTAACCAGGCCGATAATTTCCAATCTTACTGGAAACCTTTAATGGATGGTAAACCATCAAATTTAACCTGGTGGGGTGAAAGAGCAGATGTAGATAAATTCTATGAGTCAATGGATTTATTTCTATTTACATCTAGGGGTACTAATAATGACAAAGAAACAATGCCTTTAGTAATACGTGAGGCATTATCAAATAAAATTCCTCAACTATTATATAATCTTCCAGTTTATTTAAATTATTTTGATAAATTCGATTCAATTAAATACTTAGAATATGAGGATTTTAATCAAAATTGCGAGTTAATCAAATCTGAATTAACCGAAACACCCGTTAAATCACTGCGGGGTGAGGTTTTTATTATCTCCACTCACCCAAACACTGATAGTATTATTAGCACGACGTTAGACTGCGTAAAAACAGTACAAAGTTATGGATATAAAGTAATACTAACATCCCACATCCCAATCCCAAATTCTCTACAAACCCAAGCAGATTATTGCATAGTTGATAAAAATAATATTTTAACAAAACATACTTATTATAATAACTTCTTCCAAAATACTGACGAATATGATGTCCATATTAATCTAAAAGGAGAAAATAATGACATATACCACGGACCAGCCGTTTATTCTAATAATTACAATGGTGCATCGTTAGCAGCTAATTTAGATTTTAAAAAAGCATATTTTTTGAATTATGATTATATTTTAAAAGGTAAAATTGGTATTGAGTATATTTCCAATATTTTAAATAAACATAATTTTTACTTCAGCAAACACCACCCAACAGAGGGTGATGCATTGTATACCTACTTCTTTGCTGGTAATCCTAAAGAATTATTAAGAGTATTACCTAAAATTGAAGGTGTAGAACAGTATGATAATCTAATGAAAATCTACGGTTCTGAATCTAACGGTTTAGAAAATTTATTCCACCACATATTTAAAAATGAAGGTTCGATTTATAGAGAGGAAGAATCAGTTTTCCATTCTAAATCAAAGGAAATGTTTTCACATAAAGAATTTTCTCAAATAGAATATTTTACTATTTTACCATCAAATAAACCTAATTTTTTCATTCCATACTTCCACATTTCCAATAGTAAAGATAGTAGAATAGTTAAATATAAAGTTTATAGATATAACATAGAAATCTGGCAAGAGGAAATAAATATAGAACAAACACATTCATTTTGGGATTCACTTGAATTTAACGGAGAATATAAAATAATATTCGAAATCTCAGATAAATCTGGATTTTCACAAACAAAATCATTTAAAATAAACCAAGATTACTTTAATAATATATTACCTAACAATGGTACTTTTACTTTAAAAATATGAAAATATGTCAAGTTGATCCGGGTTGTGGCATTTCAATACCCCCTAAAAGTTGGGGAGCAATTGAAAAGATCGTTTGGGAATTTAAATGTAATCAAGAAAAATTAGACCATGAAGTTCACATCAGAATGGCATCTGATATAACCCCAGGTGAGTTTGATATTGTACACTGCCACGTAGCTAATTTATGTGAGACCTTACAAGCTAAGGATATCCCGTATGTTTACCAATTACACGACCACCACGCATACCACTATGGGAAAGATTCTCATGTATTTAGAGAAAATATGAGAGCTATAGAAGGATCTTTAGTATCACTGATGCCTGGTAAGTTCCTAGTCGATTACTTTGATAATTCAAAATGTCAATATTTCTCTCACGGAGTCAATACAGACTACTACCACCCCGATTTTAATGCTGCAAAAAAAGGGGATTTTTTAATGGTAGCTAATAATGGATTTGCCAACGATCCATCATTTGATAGAAAAGGATTTGGGTTTGGGGTAGCATTAGCAGCTATGACTGGTAAAAGACTTACGATTGCAGGTCCTATGAATAATAGACATTGGTTAAATGCTAATCCTTGGGTATTAAGTCACCCCCATTTAACATTTAATTTTGACCTAAGCCAAGAAAAAATTAAAGAATTATACCAATCCCACGAAATATTCTTACACCCTTCAATATTAGAAGCCGGCCACCCAAATTTAACATTATTAGAAGCTGCAGCATGTGGTATGCCTATTATAGGTTGGGTTGAAGAAGCAACAGATTTTGGAGGTCTATGGAGAGCACCTCGTGATATACTTGATATGAAATCTGGTTACAATGATATACAAGACAAAAAACAATTATACATTCAGAGTTCATTAAGCACAGCAAAGAAATTATCTTGGTTTAACCGAAGTAAAGATATTATAGAAATATACCAACAATTTATATGAGAGAGGTTTTAATTAAAGAATACAATAATTTAAAAAGATTAAATTTAAAATCTAAGGGTGGAGATTATACCTTCAAATTAGACTTCTTACAAGGTTGTACATTTGAAATATTAGGTACTAAACCAGGTAAATTTAATGTCCAATTTTTAAACCAAGATAATAATGAGGTAGTCTATGAGAGTCAGATTACTAATAATATGTGGGTAAAATCCAATAAAAAATATTATTTAAATTATTTAATTAAGGTAACTGATTTAGAAAATAATAAAGTTATATTTGAACATAAGTTTAATGCTGAAGATAAAAGAGTTTACATACATTTGGATTCAAAAGCTATTGGTGATACACTAGCATGGTTCCCATATGTAGAAGAATTTCGAAAAAAACATAAATGTCAAATGGTATGCTCAACATTTCATAACGAGTGGTTTGAATCAAACTACCCTAAAATTGAATTTATCAACCCCGGAACACAATCACCTAACTTATATGCAATGTATAATATTGGTTGGCATTATAATGAAGATAATACAGTAAATGCTGATTGGAATCCAAATGATTTTAAAAAATATAGCCTACAGGAATGTAGTGCAGATATTTTAGGGGTTGATTATAATGAAATCAAACCTAAATTAACATTTAAAAATGAAGGATCTAAAATTGAAGGTAAGTATGTTTGTATAGCACCTCATGGATCAGCACATGCTAAGTATTGGAATAACCCTAAAGGTTGGCAGCATGTAATTGATTATCTAAATGAAAATGGCTATAAAGTATTAATGATTACCCAAGAAAAATTAGGAGATAAATGGCACGATTCAAAATTAGGGGGAACACTAACAGGTGTAATAGATAAAACTGGGGATTATCCTCTATCTGACAGAGCCAATGACATTATAAATGCTGAGTTTTTTATAGGTATTGGTAGTGGTTTAAGTTGGTTAAGTTGGGCATTAAACACTAAAACCATCCTAATATCAGGATTTAGTGCACCTTTTAGTGAATTTAAAGATTGTGAGCGTATATTCCCACCACTAAGTTCTTGTAATAGTTGCTACAATAAAGTAAGATTAAATGCTGGAGATTGGGAGTGGTGTCCTGAACATAAAAATACAAAATCCCAATATGAATGTACAAAAACAATAACATCTACAACAGTTATTGAAGCTATTGAAAGAATAAAAAATTTAACATATTTATAACAAAACACAAACATTTTAATATAATGGAAAGAAAAGTTTTAACAGAAGATGAAATCACTAAGATTAAAGATTTAAAAAAAGAATTTAAAGATCTTACGAATGCTATAGGAGAAACAGAAGTTCAATTAATGAATTTAGAATTTACAAAAGAACAATTAAAAATAGGCTTCCAAAATATCCAACAGCAAGAAATGGTTATAGCTAAAGAACTAGAGGAAAAGTATGGTGAAGGAACCATTTCATTAGAATCTGGTGAATTTTTACCCAATGAATAGACTTTTGAAAAAATTTAATATATTTATCACAAAACAATCATAAAATGGCAGAAACATTAATTTCCCCAGGTGTATTAGCACGAGAAAACGACCAATCCCAAATAACTTCCCAACCCATACAGGCAGGCGCGGCTATTATAGGTCCTACCGTGTTAGGTAAAGTAGGTATCCCAACATTAGTAACAACTTATAGTGAGTATTTAGCTTCTTTTGGTAGTACTTTCCAAAGTGGCTCAGACGAGTATAGTTTTCTAACTTCAGTTTCAGCTTTCAATTACTTTCAAAATTCAGGTACTTCACTTTTAGTAACAAGAGTTGCTTCAGGTTCATTTACAAC
>TARA_R110001606_G_scaffold279510_2_pt1 | contig 10189 bp, 10 predicted proteins | sample TARA_R110001606 | Tara Oceans TARA_R110001606 (sample SAMEA4398315) | marine metagenome | biome: Polar Biome; feature: [SRF] surface water layer (ENVO:00010504); material: water (ENVO:00002006), including particulate matter (ENVO:01000060) such as... | depth 5 m
GCACCAGGCGCATCATGTAGGCGAAGCCGGCGCCGAACACGAACAGGTAAATGACCACGAACAGCGCCAGCGAGAGCGCCAGGGTGCCGCTGCCGTGTGGCGACACCGCGTCCTCGGTGCGCATTACTCCGTACACCACCCACGGCTGCCGGCCGATTTCGGTGGTGTACCAGCCGGCCAGGATCGCGATCAGCCCGGCCGGCCCCATCGCCAGCGCGAAGCGCAGGAACCAGGGCGATTGATACAGCCGCCCACGCCAGCGGTGCCAAAGGCTGAGTGCACCCAGCAGTATCATCAACAGACCCAGCCCGACCATGATCCGAAACGACCAGAACACGATGGTGGCGTTGGGGCGTTCGTCCTTGGCAAAGCTTTTCAGGCCGGGGATGGTGCCGTCCCAGCTGTGGGTCAGGATCAGGCTGCCCAGGCGCGGCACCTCCAGGGCGAAACGGGTGGTCTCGCGCTGCATGTCCGGCCAGCCGAACAGAATCAGGGGCAGGCCCTCGGCGGAGGTCTGGCCGGCCACGTCGTCCGGCGCGCCCCAATGGCCCTCAATGGCGGCCAGCTTGGCGGGCTGGTGTTCCAGGGTGTTCAGGCCATGGAAATCGCCGATCACCGCCTGAACCGGTGCCACCACCACCATCATCCACATGGCCATGGAGAACATGGTGCGCAGCGCCGGGTTGTCGCGCCCGCGCAGCAAATGCCAGGCCGCCGACGCGCCCACGAACAGGGCGGTGGCAAGAAAGGCAGCGACGCTCATATGCAGCAGCCGGTAGGGGAAAGAGGGGTTGAAGATCACCGCCAGCCAGTCCACCGGGATCACCTGATTATTGACGATTTCGTAGCCCTGAGGGGTTTGCATCCAGCTATTGGAGGCGAGGATCCAGAAGGTCGAGATCAGGGTGCCGATGGCCACCGTGACGGTGGAGAAGAAATGCAGCCCGGGGCCGACCTTGTTCCACCCGAACAGCATCACACCCAGAAAGCCGGCTTCCAGAAAAAAAGCGGTGAGCACTTCATAGGCCAGCAGCGGACCGGTGACGCTGCCGGCGAACTCGGAGAAAAAACTCCAGTTGGTGCCAAATTGATAGGCCATGACCAGCCCGGACACCACGCCCATGCCGAAATTGACCGCGAAGATCTTTGACCAGAAATGGTAGAGATCCCGGTAGACGGTGTTCTTCGAGTACAGCCACAGGCCCTCCAGCACCGCCAGGTAGCTGGCCAGCCCGATGGTGATGGCGGGAAAGATGATGTGGAACGAGATGGTGAAGCCGAATTGGATGCGGGCCAGATCAAGCGCCAGGGTATCGGCCATGCGAACTCCTCCTCACCGGTTTGGCCAGGCCCGGCGGAGAGCGTGCCGCGATGCCGGGGATCGCCTTTATACTAACAAGCCGGCGGCATCGGTAAAGTTGGACAAAAGGTCGCAGGCGAGGGCGTGGCCTACAGTCTTATCATCGGCAATGGTCGCCACGGCTGGGTGAGCAACTGGCGCGCGCTCAGGGTCAGCAGCAACTGGTGGAAACCGGCATTGGGGAAGCGCCGATTGATTTCGCGAATGCGCTCGCGGGGCACGCCGAAGCGCACCAGCCCCAGCGACAGATCAATCCAGTCGGCGCGGCGGAACGCCTCCACCAGACTGGCCGGCTCATGCTCGCTGGGGGTGATTTTGTGGTGATGCACGATCATCGCGTGGATTTCGTCGCTCCAGCTCTGCAGGCCCTGCTCTTGAAGATAGTGGCAGGCGAGGCGGGCGGACGGCCCCAGGTAATCGAAGGTACAGGCCAGCCAGATGCCGGCGTCGTGGAAGAACCCGGCCAGCTCCAGTTTGCCCAGCTCCTCATCGGGCAACTCACCGGCCGGCGCCCTCTGCGCCGCCACCAGGTTGATAACGCGATACACATGGTTGCGGTACGGGGTCTGGTCCCGTCCGAAACGTTCCGCGTGGCGATCGAACAGGGCGTCAAGCTGCGCCAGTTCGGTGATCAACCTTGTCATCGTGTGCCCCAGCGGCCAGGCCGTGTGAGTCGGTGAGTGTTGTTGTCTACCCGGTTGGCCGTGATCGGCACGGTTGAGCCGGTTCCTGAGTACCAATTAACCAGAGCGCGGTGCTGTTGTCACCGGCCCGGGAACAAAATGCTTTGCCGTGAACCGACGAAGCCATTGGTGATCAGTGTCGGTTGTTTTATAGTCCGACAATATAGCTTCTATGTTAAACAATGTTGACGCCGTGACCTTTCAAGCCCGAGAAAGCCTTTCCGAGCAAATCGCCGGCCATCTGGCCGGGCAGATCATCCGTGGCGAGTTGCTGGCCGGTGACCGCATCCAGGAGATGCGCGTGGCCGGCGAACTGGACGTCAGCCGGGGCTCGGTGCGTGAGGCGCTGCTGATCCTGCAGCGCCGTCACCTGATCGACATTCTGCCGCGCCGGGGCGCGGTGGTGAAAGAGATGTCCGAGGCCCAGGTGCGTGGCCTCTATGAGCTGGTTCAGGTGTTGCTCGGCCTGGTGATCCGCAAGGCCATCAAGAGTGTCCGTGAAGACGACCTGGACCCCTTTATCGAGCTGATCCACGAGCTGCAACTGGCCAGCGCCGAGCGCAACCTGGAGCGCTTTTTCCAGCTCAGCTTCCGGTTTTTGTCCCACGCCTACCTGTTCGCCGGCAACGGCTTTGTGCAGGACGTGCTCGCCGATCTGCAACCGGCTTTGCAGCGCACCTGGTTCATGGCCCTGCACCTGGACGGCGACGAAATGAAAGAGTGTCTGTCGTTCTTCAAGGCCCTGGTGGAGACCATTTTTCGCCGTGACGTGCGCTCGGCGCTGGAGATTATCCGCGAGTTCGCCGAGCATCAGTCCGCGCTGGTGCAGGAGTCGATCACCCGGGCCCGCCAGATCGAGGCCGCCTGGGGTGGGCGCCGAAAGTGAGCCATCGGTGCTCTAACCCGGCGGATTAGCAGGAAAAATTGCCCCGTGGGGCTTGCCAGCGTCGCCGTTGCTCCCTAAAATCACGCCCCTCTGCAGGCACGTAGCTCAGTTGGTTAGAGCACCACCTTGACATGGTGGGGGTCGGTGGTTCGAATCCACTCGTGCCTACCAGTTTCGCTCCATCTTTCAGACCAGCCAGCGCCCGGTCCGGGTTTACGGGCCCCATGGCGTGACCTACAATGCCCGGCTAGTTCGAAAGATGGCTGGGGCGAAATTTCACCGAACGTGGCCGAATCCCGTGTGAGCGGGCAGCTGGCCCGGGAAATTTGCCCCGATAAGATTCATTACTTGGAGGTTCACGACATTAAGCGTGGAGGCAAAGGCCGCGACCAGCGTGCCAACATCAATCAGCAAATCCAGGCAACCGAAGTCCGGTTGATCGACGTGGACGGCGAACAGATCGGCATCGTGCCTCGTGACGAGGCATTGGAAAAGGCCGTCGCCAAGCAGCTGGATCTGGTGGAAATCTCCCCTGGTGCGGAACCGCCCGTCTGCCGGATCATGGATTACGGCAAGCATCTGTTCGAACAGAAGCAAAAAGCCCGGGAATCGCGCAAGAAGACGCGCCAGACCCAGGTGAAAGAGATGAAATTCCGTCCCGGCACCGATTCCGGCGACTATGAGGTGAAATTGCGTAACCTCAAGCGCTTCCTGGAAGCCGGCGACAAAGCGAAAGTGACCGTGCGCTTCAGAGGTCGTGAGATGGCTCACCAGGAGCTGGGTCGCGAACTGCTGTCACGGGTCGAAGCGGATCTGGCGGAGTACGGCTCCGTCGAACAGTACCCGAACATGGAAGGGCGCCAGATGATCATGGTGCTCAGCCCGGGCAAGAAGAAAAAGTAACCGGATCGCCGGTTGCTTTTGTTTTTATTCACACGAACTTGAGACAGGTATCATGCCAAAGATCAAGACGAACCGCGGGGCTGCAAAGCGTTTTAAAAAAACCGCCTCCGGTTTCAAGCGTAAGCAGGCATTCAAAAACCACATCTTGACGAAGAAAAGCGCCAAGACGATTCGCCATCTGCGTCCCAAGACCGCCGTCCACGAAAGTGATGTGGCGCTGGTCAAACGCATGATGCCCTACAGCTGAATCAGCGGTTTTTTGGAGGTCTGAACAATGGCTCGAGTTAAGCGTGGTGTGCAGGCGCGTCGCCGGCACAAGAAAATCCTCAAGCAAGCAAAAGGTTACTACGGAGCGCGCAGCCGCGTTTTCCGCGTAGCCGTACAGGCGGTGATCAAAGCCGGCCAGTATGCCTACCGTGACCGTAAAGTGCGCAAGCGTCAGTTCCGTCGTCTGTGGATCGTGCGCATCAACGCCGCGGCCCGCAACAACGGCCTGTCCTACAGCCGCATGATCGATGGCCTGAAAAAGGCGTCGGTGGAAATTGATCGTAAAGTGCTGGCGGACCTGGCGGTTCGCGATCAGGTGGCGTTTGGTGCTTTGGCCGAGAAAGCCAAAGCGAGTCTCGCCGCCTGAGCTGACTGTCGGTTAGCCTACACGACAGCACTCCGAAACGGGGGAAGAGCTCGCGCTCTTCCCCTTTTTTGTTTGGGAAGCCCCGAAAGGGGCTGGTCGGGGCTTCCGGCGTCTTTCCCCGCTGGGGAAAGAGACGAAGAGAACAAGAGCGGGTGAGTCTTATGATGGAGAACCTGGAAAGCCTGGTGGCGGCGGCGTTGGCTGAGATGGCTGGGGCTGGCGATGCGCGTGCGTTGGACGATGTGCGGGTGCGTTACCTGGGTAAGAAGGGCGAGATCAGTGCGCTGCTGAAGAGTCTGGGCGGGTTGAGCGCGGACGAGCGTCCGCAAGCCGGTGCGTTGATCAATGAGGCCAAGCAGCGGGTGCAGGCGGCTTTGGAAGCGCGCCGCGATGCGTTGCAGGAAGCCGCGCTGGGCGAGAAGCTGGCGGCGGAATCGCTGGATGTGACCTTGCCCGGTCGGGGCGAGCACCCTGGTGCTTTGCATCCGGTGACGCGGATGCGCCGCCGCATGGAGGATTTCTTCCTGCGGCTGGGTTTCGATATCGCCGAAGGTCCGGAAGTCGAAGACGATTTTCATAACTTCGAAGCGCTCAATATTCCCGCCCATCACCCGGCGCGGGCGATGCACGATACCTTCTACTTTGGTGATGGCCGGCTGCTGCGCACGCACACCTCGCCGGTGCAGATCCGGGTGATGGAAAACGGCAAGCCGCCGTTTCGTATCATCGCGCCGGGCCGTGTTTACCGTTGTGATTCGGACATCACTCACACGCCCATGTTTCACCAGCTCGAAGGCCTGCTGGTGGACGAGAACATTACCTTCGCCGACCTCAAGGGCACGGTGGCGGAATTTCTCAAGTATGTGTTTGAAGTGGACGACCTGCCGGTGCGTTTCCGGCCCAGCTACTTCCCGTTCACCGAGCCCAGCGCCGAGGTGGATGTGGGCTGCGTGAGCTGTGGCGGCCAGGGTTGCCGGGTGTGCTCGCAAAGCGGCTGGTTGGAGATCATGGGCTGCGGCATGGTGCACCCCAAGGTGCTTGAGCACGGCGGCGTGGACTCCACCCGCTACAGCGGTTTTGCGTTCGGCATGGGCGTTGAGCGGCTGACCATGTTGCGCTACGGCGTCAACGACCTGCGCCTGTTCTTCGAGAACGACGCCCGCTTTCTGGCGCAGTTCGCCTGACGCCGGCGCATCGCGCACGTACCACGACAACAAGCAAGAGACGGACCCCGAGGATCACCAAGAATGCGTTTCAACGAAGCCTGGTTGCGGCAGTGGGCCAACCCCGAAATCGACACCGACACCCTGGTTCGGCAGATCACCATGGCCGGTCTGGAAGTGGATGCCGTGGAGCCGGCGGTGCCGCCTTTCAGCGGCGTGGTGGTGGCGCGCATCAACAGCTGCCGGCCGCATCCGGACGCGGACAAACTGCGCCTGTGCGAAGTTGACGACGGCAGCCAGGTGTACCCGGTGGTATGCGGCGCGCCGAACGCCCGTGAAGGGCTGATGGTGCCGCTGGCGAAAGTGGGCGCGCAACTGCCCGGTGATCTCAAGATCAAGAAAGCGAAACTGCGCGGCGAGCCCTCGGAAGGCATGCTGTGCGGCGCCTCGGAATTGGGTCTGGAAGACGTCATCGACGGCCTTCTGGAATTGCCCGAGGATGCCCCGCTGGGCGTGGACATCCGTGACTATCTGCAATTGAACGACACCATTATCGAGGTGGATCTGACCCCCAACCGCGCCGATTGCCTGAGCGTGCGTGGTGTTGCCCGGGAAGTGGGCGTGCTCAACCGCGTCGCCCTCAACGAGCCGGAAATCGCGCCGGTGGCGGCGGTGATCGACGACACCTTTCCGATCACCGTGGAAGACACCGCCGGCTGTCCCCGTTATCTGGGCCGGGTGATTCGCGACGTGGACGTGACCGCCGCCACCCCGATGTGGATGGTGGAGCGCCTGCGCCGCGCCGGGCTGCGCAGCATCGATCCGATCGTGGATGTGACCAATTACGTGCTGCTGGAATTGGGCCAGCCGTTGCACGCCTTTGACCTGGAGCGCCTCGCCGGTGCCGTGATCGTGCGCCAGGCGAACAGCGGCGAGACCCTGCTCAGCCTGGACGATCAGACCCTGGCGTTGGGTGACGACACTCTGGTGATCGCCGATCACAATGGCCCGGTGGCCCTGGCGGGCATCATGGGTGGGCGCCCCTCGGCGGTCGGCGCGCAGACCCGCCATCTGTTTCTGGAATGCGCCTTTTTCAGCCCGCTGGCGGTGGTGGGCCGCGCCCGCGCCCACGGCTTGCACACCGACGCGTCCCATCGCTTCGAGCGCGGCGTGGACCCGGCGTTGCAATGGCAGGCGATGGAACGGGCCACCGCGCTGATCCTGGAGATCGCCGGTGGGCGCCCCGGGCCGGTCACCGAGCAACTCGACCCAGCGAGCCTGCCGCAGCCGGCGGTGATCGAGCTGAGCGCGCAGCGTGTCACCCAGCTGTTGGGCGCGCCCCTGGACAACGACACCATTGAAGACATCCTTGGCCGCCTGGGTATGACGTTGAAAACCCATGCCCCTGGCCAGTGGTCGGTGACCGCGCCGAGCTGGCGTTTTGACATGGCGATTCAGGAAGACCTGATCGAAGAGCTGGCGCGCGTGTACGGCTACGACCGCATTCCCAGCCGGGTGCCCGCCGGCAGCCCGGCGGACAACGCCCAGCCCGAGGCAACCGTGCCGCTGCGGCGGGTCGGCGACGCGCTGCGTGATCTCGGTTATCTGGAGGCGATCACCTACAGTTTCGTCGCCCCTGAATTGCTCGCCAAAGTGGACCCGCTGCATCAACCGCTGGCCCTGCTCAATCCGATTTCCGCCGACCTCGGCGTGATGCGCACCACCCTGATGGCCGGTCTGTTGAACGCGGCGGAGCGCAATCTTAACCGGCAGAGCGATCGGCTGCGCCTGTTTGAAACCGGCCTGCGGTTCGTGCCCGAGCGCGACGGCCTCAGGCAGGAACCGATGGTGGCCGGTCTTCTCTACGGCAGTGCCTTGCCGGCGCACTGGGAGCAGAGCCGACAGCGCCGTGGCACCGATTTCTACGACCTGAAAGGAAACGTGGAAGCGCTGCTGACGTTGTCCGACCCGGCGGCGTTTTCGTTTCACCCGGGCAGCCACCCGGCATTGCACCCGGGCCAATGCGCCGAACTGCGCCGTGGCGAACAAGTAGTGGGGCACCTCGGCCGGCTGCACCCGCGCCTGGCCGCGCAGCTCGACCTGCCCGCTGAGATCTTCCTGTTCGAACTGGCGCTTGCGCCGCTGCGCGAGGGCCGCCTGCCGCGCTTTGAGACGGTCTCCGATCAACCACGGGTGCGTCGCGATCTGGCGTTCGTGGTCGACACCGACGTCGCCGTTGGCGATCTGATCGCGGCGGTGCATGGCGTCTGTGACGAACGGTTGCGTCAGGTCGAGGTGTTTGACCTGTATCAGGGCGAGCACATCGAGGCCGGGCGCAAAAGCCTGGGGCTGACCTTGACCTTCCAGGATCCATCGCGCACTCTTAGGGACGCCCAGGTCAATGACCTGGTGGACACCGTAGTATCTCAGTTAAAACAACAGTTTAACGCTACCCTCAGGGATTGATTCGGGGTCGTAATCGAGGCATTTCGATGGGCGCGCTGACCAAAGCAGACATGGCGGACCGGCTGTTTGAAGAGCTGGGCCTCAACAAGCGGGAAGCCAAGGAACTGGTGGAAATGTTCTTTGAACAGATCCGTGACTCGCTGGAAAACAATCGGCCGGTAAAGCTGTCCGGCTTTGGTAATTTCGACCTCCGAGACAAGAGCGAGCGCCCCGGGCGCAACCCGAAAACCGGGGAAGAAATACCAATCTCCGCGCGCCGCGTGGTGACCTTCCGCCCCGGACAAAAACTCAAACAAAGGGTGGAAGACTATGCTCGAACCCAGTCATAACGACGAACTTCCGCCGATCCCGGGCAAGCGCTATTTCACCATCGGTGAAGTCAGCGAGCTGTGCGACGTTAAACCCCACGTGCTGCGTTACTGGGAGCAGGAGTTCCCGCAACTCAAGCCGGTCAAGCGCCGCGGCAACCGCCGCTACTATCAGCGCCAGGACGTGCTCACCATCCGTCAGATTCGCGGCCTGCTCTACGAGCAGGGGTTCACCATCGGCGGCGCCCGTCAGCAGCTTTCCGGCGACGCCAACGCCGAGCAATCCAGCCGCTATCATCAGATGGTGCGGCAGATGATTGTCGAGCTGGAAGAAGTGCTCACCGTTTTGCGCGCCTGACCGGCGCGGCCTTTGCTCATACGCTGAGCGATCAATATCCAGGGTCTCAGGCGGTTTCGCGGTGTCCACACATCGGGCAACGACGTTGGCCGTTGTGGCGAGGTTTCAGATCACCGCCGCAATCGGGGCAATCACCCGGCGGATCGCGCCGAGACCAGCTCAGGAATCGCCACATATTGATAGTCAGCCAGACACAACCCAGGGCGTAGCCGGCGAGCATCGCCAGAACGCCGTTGGAGAGCAGAGCCGCGCCGAACTGCTCGGCACCGCCGGCTTTCAAATGATCGCTGATAGGCTTGATGACGAACGAGATCGTGATCGACGCTAGCAGGATCACGGTGGGCACGGTGAACAACCGAAGAGCGACCTGGCGGTGGCGTTGCATAACGAAGACCTTTGTTAGCCGTTTTAGTCGATGTCGACGATCTGCCAAAAACGAAAAAGGGCCAGTGCTTCTCAGCGACTGACCCTCTCACGTCAATTTGGTCGGGACGGAAGGATTCGAACCTTCGACCCCTTGCACCCCATGCAAGTGCGCTACCAGGCTGCGCTACGCCCCGAATTGTCCGCTTGTGTCGCCAACCCGTACAGGCCGTTAGCGGCAAAGCGGCGGCAATCATAGCGGATTAGCGCGGGTGATGGAACCCGGAAAGCAGCGTTGTTCACGCAGTCGTCGTCGGGCTTGTTTTTTATCCTGCATCCCCGCCATGCTTTCTCCTTTGTTTGTATCGAAGGGAAGCGGGTCAGGAGACGCATGGCGAAGCGATACGCAAAGAAACATCTACTCTGGTTTATTCCTGCTGTTGTGCTGCTGCTGATTGCCGCCGCGCTCGCTGGAGTGCGTCTGCTGGGTTGGCATTGGCAGGGCCTGGGTTGGCGTCAGGGTCCGGTATTGGCCTCGCTGTGGCAGGAGCGCGACGGCTGCCGGCCGCTGCAGGCCCACGGCGTTCGGGTAAAAGGTGCCTGGCCGCTGGTGGTGGAGGTGGACACCCTGGGCATCGGCGATTGTCCGGTGCCGGACAGCGACGAACCGTTCGAGGGGTTGCCCTGGCTGCCGCCGTTTGAAGCAACGGTGTGGGCCTTGCAGCTGTATTCCTACCCGCCGGTGACGGTGCGCGCCCGCCAGCGCCATGGTCAGTGGCACGCCAGCGCTGAATTCCGTGGCTCCCAGGCGCAGGCGGATTACAACGCCGATAGTGGCGCTTGGCGAGTGGATGGCGAGGTGCAGGGCGGTCACTTGAACACCGCGCTGACCGGGTCGGTGACGGTGAACGGCGAAGGGGTGTGGGATCCGGGGCAGGAAAATCAGGGCGAAGTGGCCTTACGGGGTAAGGGAATCGGCGCCGTCGATGGCGGGCCGCGTGGCGATGTGTCCGCCCATGGCCAGTGGCAGGGCCCGCGTTGGCGGTTGACGGCGGCGGTGGACGA
>TARA_R110001606_G_scaffold12284_1_pt1 | contig 10185 bp, 9 predicted proteins | sample TARA_R110001606 | Tara Oceans TARA_R110001606 (sample SAMEA4398315) | marine metagenome | biome: Polar Biome; feature: [SRF] surface water layer (ENVO:00010504); material: water (ENVO:00002006), including particulate matter (ENVO:01000060) such as... | depth 5 m
AGAAAACTTGAAATAAAGTGCTGTTCGTTCAATTTACGCGCTAAACACACTAAAACCCCTAGTCAACTGTACAAAATAACAACGACTTTTCCCTGAAAGGATCTTCAGTATTATCTATTATCGATATTTCGCAAGTTTTTGGCATAAAAAAAGCGCCATTAACTTCGGCGCTTTCCATAAAACAAAATAAAAACTTGTTAATAGAGGATACTGTAAAGCTTTCTTCTATATTTAGCCGCTAAACTATCACCATCCGGTAAAGAGGCAATAATAGCTAAATAACTTACCTTGGCATCGGCAAAATTCAAATCTTTTTTCAACACTGTAAATAGTAACTCTAACGCTTGCTCTTTTTTGCCTGCTTGGTCGTATGCTGCACTTAGTTCAACTTTTAATTCAAGATCGTTAGGATACTTTTCAACTTTCGCTTGTAATGCTTTTAGCTCTGGCGATTCTTGTGCTTGAAGTGCTTGTGCGCACTTTGCTTGAATATTTGTAAAGTATGCATCTTGCTCATTTTCATTTACTGAAGCTAACAAAGCTTGCGCGTCATCCAGTTTATGAATTTGAATGCATATATCTGCCAATACTAATTTTATACGCGCATTTGTATTGTCTAATTCGTAAGCCTGCTTGGCAAAATTAAACGCTTGATTTAAATCCTGAGCGATCAGTGCTTGCTTGGCTTGTTCTAACAACATTTCATGAGGCTGCGGTAAATGTTTACTTAACGCTTCTCTGATTTGAGTTTCAGCTTGTGCACCGGCTAATACATCAACAGGTGCTGAATCTTTTAATAGCACTAAGGTTGGTAATGTTTGTAGTCCAACTTGCTGTGCTAGTTGTGCTGCGAGTGCTTGCTCTAAATCACAATCTAATGTGGCAACTAATATATAGTCACCATAATCTTTGGCTATTGTCTGTAAAATAGCTGCTTGAGATTGACACTCTGGACTTTGTGCTGAAAAGAAACTTAACAGGACTAGTTTTTGTTGTGATGTTTCACCCAGCACTTGTTGAAGATTTTGCGGATTAACATTTACCATATTATTCATTGCTATTGATTGCCATATCAGACTATTTAGGGTTTTATATGGAGGCAAACATAATAATTACAAGCCCAGAATCACAAGCCATAAATCAAAAAGGTCTTTTATGAAATTTCATAGTCTATACGCTGCACTTATACTGCTTAGTCCATTAGCAAGCTCAACAACCTTGGAGCTGAAGTTAGATAAAACGATGCCTGCCATTGAAAAGTTTTACTTAGATTTACACCAGTCCCCAGAACTTTCATACCATGAGCAAGAAACGGGAGAAAAGCTTGCCACCAAATTACGTGCGCTTGGCTATGAGGTGACCGACAATGTGGGTGGCTTTGGTGTAGTAGCCTTATATAAAAATGGTGATGGCCCGACAATAATGATCCGTACTGATACAGACGGCTTACCAATCATAGAACAAACTGGTAAATCATATGCTTCAACAGTCACTGTTATGAATGATGAAGGAGCAAACGTTGGTGTGATGCACGGATGTGGTCATGATATTCATATGAGTTCATTTATTGGTACTGCGCAACAATTAATGCTACATAAAGATGCATGGCAAGGAACCTTAATGATGGTGGCACAACCTGCAGAAGAGGTGGGAGGCGGTGCAAAAGCGATGCTCAAAGAAGGTTTATTTAGTAAATATCCGACTCCTGATCACGTTATCGCTTTGCATGTTAGTGCGAGTGTTCCTGCAGGACAAGTCAGTATGAAAAATGAGTACACCATGGCCAGTGTGGATTCAGTAGATATTACGGTTAAAGGTAAAGGTGGTCATGGTGCTTACCCGCATATGACTATTGACCCTGTTGTTATCGCATCACGGATCGTGTTGGCACTGCAAACAATTACCAGTCGCGAATTATCACCTCTTGAACCCTCAGTAATCACAGTGGGTTCAATTCACGGTGGAGCTAAACATAATGTAATTTCGAATGAAGTAAAGCTACAGCTGACACTTAGAAGTTATAATCCTAAAATTCGCGAGCAACAAATTGCAGCGATAAAACGTATAACTAAAGGCATTGCATTAAGTGCAGGATTGGATGAAAGCTTAACACCAGTGGTTTATGTACATGAAGATGAGTCAATCCCATCTACATATAACGACCCTGCACAAACTAATATTGTACGTAGTGCGATTAGCTCGGCGATTGGACAAAGTAATGTGCTTGAAACCGAAGCGGTTATGGCAGGGGAAGATTTTGGTTTATATGGCCGCACAGATAAAAACATCCCTATCACCTTATTTTGGTTAGGTGGTGTAGAGCAAGCTCAATATCAAGCGGCACAAACATCAGGGGCAACTTTACCTTCACTACATTCAAGTAAATTTGCACCTGACTATAAAGTTGCAATCCCCACAGGTATCACTGCGATGAGTAACGCTGCGGTGGCTTTGTTTAATCAATAATCTTAGCAATGGATGACTAAGCCGATTTTGTTTTTGGTTTAGTTTTTCTTGTAAAACGCCGCTTTTGCGGCGTTTTTGGTAATTGTGCAAATACGTTGCTATCACAATTTTTGGCAAGTTCCACAAAAGCCGCTAAATCCACTAATAAAGGATTTAAAAATTGTTGATAACTCATTTGTTGTTCTGCTATGTCGCCCAACGATGCTTCCCATTTTGCGGTTAGGTCTGGGCTGGCTAAACCATGCGGTAACGCACTGATCAATGCTTTACCTGTATCGGTTGCTAAAATGAGTTTACCTTGACGTCTTAAAAATTGTCTTCTAAATAATAACTCTAAAATACCCGCTCTGGTTGCTTCGGTTCCTAAGCCGTCTGTTTCTTTGAGTATTTTTTTGATTTCTGGATCTTTAACGTACCGACTAATACCTGTCATTGCACTAAGCAGCGTTGCATCATTGAAATGAGCTGGCGGGCTGGTCATTTTATCAATTACTTCACCGCGTTCACACTGCAACTGTTGCCCTTTAATTAATGGCGGCAATATCTGCTCATCTTTTAATGCGGTTTTTCCCATTAACGCTTTAAAGCCTAAACTTACATCTTGTTTTGCGTTGGCTTTAAAGATACCACCATTAATTGTTATTTCAGCCTTTGTTTCATTGTAAATGTAGTCTGGATAAAACTGGATCAGATAATGACGGCTAATAAGACCATACACTTTACCTTCTTCAACGCTCAAACTTGCTGACTTTTGCTGCTTAGCGGTAGGAATAATGGCGTGATGCGCAGCCACCTTAGCATCGTTAAAACACTTACTGCGTTTACTCACATCTGCGCCTTGGCAATGAGTGTCATTTTGCCCGCCATTGATGGCAATTGCCTTTATTATACTGGCTGCTTCTTGGTGATGATCTTTGGGCAAGTAACGATTGTCTGAACGTGGATAGGTAATTAGCTTGTGACGCTCATATAAATTTTGACAAATATCCAATACCTTTTGTGCAGGCATTGAAAAAGCTTTCGCAGCATCAATTTGTAACGCTGACAAATTATACGGCAAAGGTGCTTGTTGCTTTTTCTGCTTTTGTTCAAGCGCAGTAACTTCACCTGATTGATTAGAAATTCGCGACGCAACATTCTCAGCAAGGCCTCGATGGAGCACTCGCCCCTCTTCATCTTGATAAGGTTCACACGCTTTGCTTGGTTGCCACTTTGCTGTAAACGGCTCTTTATTTTCGGTACTTAAATGAGCTAATACTTCATAAAAAGGTTTTGGCACAAAATTAGCAATCTCGTTATCACGCTGGACAACCAATCCTAATATCGGTGTTTGTACACGCCCTACTGATAATACATTACCAAACCCTGCTTTTTGACCTGCAAGCGTATAGGCGCGCGTTAAATTCATACCAAACAGCCAATCAGCTCGCGAACGCGCCAAAGCAGATACACTAAGTGGAATAAATTCACGGTTAGAGCGAACGTTTTGCAGCGACTTTTTAACCGCGCTAACATTCAAATCACTGATCAATAAACGTTGAATTTGCTGTTTTTTGGCTTGGCTAAGTTTAACTTGCTCAATCACCTCATCAACAAGTAATTGCCCTTCTCGGTCTGGATCACCAGCATGAACAAGTTGATCAGCTTGTTTGATTAACTTTTTAAGTACCGTAAGTTGCTTACGAGTTTTAGATTTTGCTTTTAACTGCCATTGCTGTGGGATAATCGGTAAGTCATCAAAGCGCCATTTTTTATATTGCTCATTATAATCATCAGGCTCTGCTTGCTCGAGCAAGTGACCTATACACCAAGAAACACAATCGCCATTAGCCACTTCAATATAGCCATCATGTTTTTTATGAGGCTTTGGTAGCGCATCGGCAATGGCACGACCTAAAGATGGCTTCTCGGCTATATAAAGTTTCATAGGGTACTATCAACAACTGGTTATTTAAACAGTAGTTTAGCACACGTAATTTAATCTACAAATAGTTAATGATTAGCTCTTTAAACTGCGATTTTTTCGCATAAATAAATACAACAGAGGAAGGTAGCACACAACGACAGTGCCAATATTGATTAACGGTAATAACGTTTTATATAGCATAGTGCTATACGATAAATCCCAAAGGTGGCGATCCACTAATCTAAATAATTGTAAGATAGGCGCACTAATTACAACCAATTGACCGATCACACTTTGCCAAAGATACACTTTATCTTTAATAGCCCAGTAAGCAATCAAAGCCATCCAAGCAATATCATTAAAAGCCCAAACTACATAACGCCAAATATAAGGGTCATCTAACTCTCTAAGGCTATTATGTATCAAGGTTCCATATAAGAAAAATAACCCAGTCACTAAAGTAAAACGCAAGGCGAGCCAGTCTTTGCGAAGATAAAAAACCAAAAAAGCTGGGCTTAAAAAAAACACCCAGCTTTTATTAAGTAATGATATAGCACCTAAAAACCAATCAGGCATGATTAGTCTGGCTTTTTATCATCGTCACCACTGCCATTACCCGGCATATAGCTATATTTATCAACGTTTTTCATCAGACACTCCGTTACACTTGTTAAAAAACTACTTTAAGCTAAATTAGGTACTTTGCCAAGCATCTTAACGCACATCTATCGGATCTGACTCCTTAGCCTTGCCTTGCATTATTGAAATTTCCACGCGGCGATTACGTCGTCTATCCGCATCAGAATCATTTGGAACAAGTGGTCGAGTTTCGGCATGACCGACAACAACCATTCTGGTTTTATCAAAGCCTTGCGCTTTTTGCATTTCAGTTGCAACCGCAACTGCACGCTTCGATGATAAGTCCCAGTTATTGGTATACAGCTCATTCGAAACTTGAAAATCATCAGTATGACCAGACACCGTAATTTCACCTGGCACATCTTTTAGTAACGCAGCTATATCACGAATGATTGGTTTAAACTTAGGTTGTAAAAATGCACTCCCAGATGGAAATGAACCATTTTCACGAATACGAATAATAATTTGCTGACCTAATGATTCCAACTCAACAGCACCATCCATGATTTGTTGTTCCAATTGCTGGGCTATCTTTTTAACTAACTCATTAACCTGCTCTTGATCAGCTGCAGAAATAGATTGTTCTGATGCTTGTTGTTGCGCTGTACTTTGTGACTCACCGCCACGCTTATTACCGCGTTGCTCTTGACGACCGCCAGCGGAGCTTTCATCACCAGCCTGAAACTCAAGCATTTGCTGGGTCATTTCGACAGTTTGCTGTTGAATGGTTTCGATTGGGGTAGGTTCAGGTTTACCTGGGGTGAACTCCATCGCGATAACGGATGTTCCTTTGGGAATATCTTTTACTTCTATTTTATTTTGTACACCAAAGGCAAACTTCATTGAGCCTGCGATTTGTTTAAATTTAAGTACATCCATTTCTGAAAACGCGAGTAAAAGTACAAAGAAGCACATCAATAGTGACATCAAATCCGCGAAGGTACCCATCCATGCTGGTAACCCGGGTGGTGGACACTTGCACTCTTGATCTGACATGCTTACTCCTCAGTATCCACTTTTCGTTTTGATTCAGCTAGGTAGTTTTTCAAAATACCTTCGATGACTTTTGGATTTTGGCCATCTTGTATACCTAATACCGCATCTAAAATTAGCCGCTGATTCATTGCTTCTTCGTCTTTACGCAATTCCAATTTTACTTGGATAGGAATTGCCACCACGTTTGCTAAAAACGCACCATATAATGTTGTTAAAAGCGCTACCGCCATCGCAGGACCAATCGCTTTAGGGTCATCCATATTCGACAACATCGCAACTAGACCAATCAAAGTACCGATCATCCCCATCGCAGGCGCAATATCGGCAAGCGCTTTAAACAAACCGGCCCCCGATTCATGACGAGTAGAAGTAAGAGAAATATCTTTTTGCAAGGTGGCACGAACAACATCAGCGTCATGACCGTCAACAAGCATATCAACCCCTTTACGCATAAACGCATTGGGTATTTCTGCTTCCTCTAGTGCTAAAAATCCGCCTTTACGGGCCGAGTCTGCAAGTTCAACTGCTTTTTCGATAAGCTCTTCAGGTGACTCTATTTTGAACATGAAGGCTTTAGCCGCGACTTTACCGATACCGAGGAATTGACTCATCGTATAGTTTGATAACACTATAAAAATCGAACCACCGAAAACAATAACCACCGATGGCGTGTTATAAAACATAGCCACTTCGCCGCCACTACTTAGTACCATTGACATAGCAATAAGACCAATAGCTCCGAGAATACCTATAATGGTTGCTAAATCCACTTACCCCTCCAGAGGAATCGATGCTTTGTTGCTACCAGCAACAAATTTTTATTATTAACAGCTTATCGGCAATCTATTGAATTACTTAAACCATTTAATGAAAAAAATGAAATGAAAGTTTTCAACCCTGTTTAGCATTTTAAGCTACCATTGATAACCTGCAAGGCTTAAGTAAAGGTATAAATAATTAAAAGTGGCAAGAAAACAATTAATTATTCAAAAAAAATGCATCACCCTTTGACCTAGTTTAGCATTCCCCCTAAAATTGGCCTCACATTTCTATCATCTAAGTTAAATCAGTATGGCGACGAAAAAACCAGAGAACCTAAGCTTCGAGCAAGCGCTTGATGAATTATCCTTAATCGTCACAGAAATGGAGCAAGGAGAGCTTTCCCTTGAGCAATCATTAAAACAGTTTGAACGCGGTATTGCTTTAGCCGGCGCATCTTCAAGTAAGTTACAACAAGCTGAACAAAAAGTAGCGATTTTAATGGGTAGTGATAGTCAGTCACCACTTACTAACTTTGATAATGATTTGGAATAACGGGTGTTAATAACAGAGCAAATAAAATGTGCTCAACAAGATGTTGAAGCCACTCTCAATCGGTATTTTGAGCAACCGCTCGATACCGAGCAAAGCATCAAACAAGCCACCCACTACAGCGTTTTAAATGGCGGTAAACGATTACGACCATTTTTAGTGTATGCCACGGGAAAAATGCTTGGCGCAAATAAACAAGATTTAGACGTGTTGGCTGCTGCTATTGAATGTATTCATAGTTATTCGTTAGTTCATGATGATTTACCCGCGATGGATGACGACGACCTGCGACGTGGTAGACCGACTTGCCATATTGTCTATGGCGAAGCTCATGCTATTTTAGCCGGTGATGCGCTGCAAACATTAGCGTTTGATTTAATTGCTAACCATTCATTTAACGTTCCTGCACAGCAACAGTTAAAAATGATTGCAGCACTTGCCAAAGCATCGGGTATTGAAGGTATGGTCGGTGGTCAAGCACTGGATATTGCAGCGACTGACAAATTAGTCAATTTAGCTGAGCTCGAACGTATCCATAAATTAAAAACAGGTGCTTTGTTAAATTGTGCAATTACTTTAGGTGCATTATGCGCAGCTGATACAAATCAACAAACATTATTACAATTAAAACAGTTTGGTGATGCAATTGGGCTGGCTTTTCAGGTGCAAGACGATATTCTTGATATCGAAGGTGATACCCAAGTCTTAGGTAAACCACAAGGCTCCGATGTTGCAGCAAATAAAGCGACCTACCCTGCTCTACTTGGGCTTACAGGTGCAAAACAAAAAGCACAATCATTACTAAAATGCGCACTCGATGCGTTAGCAGCAATAGATGCTGACACTTCTGAGCTAGAAAACTTGGCAAAATATATTGTTGAACGCGATTATTAATTCTAGGCTCTAGCTTGAGCAAGTAATGATGTACAAAATAACTAAAGAATCAGAGTAATATTACGCTATAATGACCTCTGGTTAGCGAAGGATGTATTAAAAATCATGACACTTGATAGTAGCAAGTATCCATTATTAGGTTTGGTTGACGAACCAGCCCAGTTGCGTGATTTAGCGCAAGACAAATTACCTGCTTTTAGTAATGAGTTACGTGATTACTTACTAAACTCAGTCTCGCAAAGTAGTGGTCACTTAGCATCAGGTTTAGGCACAGTTGAGCTTACTGTAGCGCTTCATTATGTATATAACACCCCTGAAGATCGCTTAGTATGGGATGTAGGCCATCAAGCATACCCACATAAAATTCTCACAGGGCGCCGTGATCAAATGCACACGATCCGCCAAAAAGACGGTTTACATCCGTTTCCATTTCGTGAAGAAAGCCACTACGACACTTTTAGTGTTGGCCATTCAAGCACCTCGATTTCTGCTGCTTTAGGCATGTCAATTGCGGCGCAAAAAGAAGGCAAAGGACGAAAAACAGTAGCGGTTATTGGTGATGGTGCGATTACCGCGGGCATGGCGTTTGAAGCAATGAATCACTTAGGTGATGTTAAATCTGACATGCTGATCATATTAAACGATAACGAAATGTCGATTTCTGAAAATGTCGGTGCACTAACTAATCATTTCGCTCGTATCTTATCAGGCAGTTTTTACACTAACATTCGTGAAGGTAGTAAAAAGCTGCTATCTGGCGTGCCACCAGTAAAAGAATTAGCCAGCCGCATGGAAGAGCACTTAAAAGGCATGGTTATCCCAGGCACCTTTTTTGAAGAGTTAGGCTTAAATTACATTGGCCCAATTGATGGTCATGATGTAAACATGTTGGTTGATACACTGCGCAATATGCGTAACCTAAAAGGGCCGCAGTTACTGCATATCAAAACCCAGAAAGGTAAAGGCTATAAACCAGCAGAAGCAGATCCAATAGGCTATCACGGCGTACCTAAGTTCGACCCTGCGATTTCCAGCCTACCAAAATCAAAACCAGGCGCTGCGACTTTTTCTAAAGTATTTGGCGATTGGTTGTGTGACATGGCAAGTCAAGATGAAAAGCTTATGGCAATCACCCCGGCTATGCGTGAAGGCTCAGGCATGGTGCGTTTTTCAAAAGAATACCCTGAGCAATATTTTGATGTTGCCATTGCCGAGCAACACGCGGTTACTTTAGCCGCAGGTTTTGCCTGCGAAGGCTTAAAACCAGTTGTCGCTATTTATTCAAGCTTTTTACAACGTGCCTACGATCAGCTTATTCACGATGTTGCTCTGCAAAACTTACCCGTGTTATTTGCAATTGACCGTGCTGGTATTGTTGGTGCTGATGGCGAAACTCATCAAGGCGCATACGATTTAAGCTTTATCCGTTGTATCCCTAATATGATTATCATGGCACCGAGTGATACTAATGAATGTCGTCAAATGCTGTACACTGGTTATCGTTGTAACAGCCCTGTTGCAGTTCGTTATCCTCGTGGTAGTGCTGGCACAACTGAAATCTGCGAGCAAATGACTGAGCTTGAAATTGGTAAAGGTCGTGTGATTAAACAAGGTGCTAAAATCGCAGTTTTATCCTTTGGTACTTTACTTGAAAACGCTCAACTGGCAGTCAATGAATTAAATGCCAGCCTCGTTGATATGCGTTTTGTTAAACCTCTTGATAGCGCACTAATCGACACTTTATTAGCCGATCATGACGTCATTGTAACCCTTGAAGATAACGCGATTGTTGGTGGTGCAGGCTCTGCTGTTAATGAATATTTAGCAGCTATCAAAGCAACAGTAAGCATCCTAAATTTAGGCATTCCCGATGAATTCATCAAGCATGGCACGCAAGAGCAAATGCACGATGAAATGGGCTTAGGCTCACAAGGTATACTCGATAGCATAAAAAACTTTATTACTAAGTAACC
>TARA_R110001606_G_scaffold207320_1_pt1 | contig 10184 bp, 6 predicted proteins | sample TARA_R110001606 | Tara Oceans TARA_R110001606 (sample SAMEA4398315) | marine metagenome | biome: Polar Biome; feature: [SRF] surface water layer (ENVO:00010504); material: water (ENVO:00002006), including particulate matter (ENVO:01000060) such as... | depth 5 m
GCTGCCGCTGCCACTGACGCTGCCGCTGCCGCTGATCCTACCGCTGCCGCTGATCCCGACACTGTTGTTTCGGGTGGGGACGTTTATAATAAACTAATGATGGAGTCCGATGCAGATGGCGGGGACGTTCGAACTAAACGTCAAGCTAGAACTGACGCCGCTCTGGCTAATCTTGTAAAAGCTACTGCTCAACCTGATATGAGCGAAAAAGAAGCTACTAAAACTATTGCGGCTTACAAACAAGAATTTATGGCCGAGATGCCAGAGTACGAAGGCATGTCTGAGGCAGAGAAAGGGTTTGCCTTGATGGAGGCTGGCTTACGGGTTGCCGCTGGAGAAAGTCCCAATGCAATAACCAATGTTGCCAAAGGTCTTAAAGGTCTTGGTGCTACGTTTGCTAAAGATGATAAAGAAAAACGTGCTTGGGAACAAACTGTAAATCTGTCTGCGGCTAAATATGCCTTGCAGAATGTCAAGACTGACAGAACTCGTGCAGAAGCTTTAGCTAAAGAAAGAAGGGGAAGAGTTGAATATGTTGCTTTAAAGGCTGGAACAGATCCTGTTACAGGTCGAAAGTTTGCTAAAGGAGATGTTCTTCCGTTTACCACAGGACAAATTCATGACGGTATTCTAGAAAACTTTGGTTCAGGAACAATAGGCTTGCCGGAGACGTTCAAGGCTATTCAAGCTGGTATTTCTACGGCTAACAAACATCTTTTAGATGGAAGAATAAAATACTCTGATTTTAGAAAAGATAGAGAACTATACGGAAAAGAATCAAAAAATTTAATTTCTGGATTACAAATGAGATTACTTATGGGGGATGCCGCTCAAATCATAAAAGAAAATCCTAATAATGTTTTAGGAGCTGTAGGTTTTATTAAAAAGGCTACGGACAGCGTTTTAAACACTTTTGGACTACGAACAGAAAAAGAAAGATCTGAATATTTAAAAGGTATAGGTAGAGGTAAAAAGTTTGATGCTTTAATGAGCCAGATTAGTACAAAAATGATTACTCAAATCCTCAATGAGGGCAATAGAACTGTATCTGATGCTGATAGAAAAAGAGTAGACGAGCTCGTTGGAGCTTATAGTGATTATTTATCAAATGTTGATGGATCTTTAGGTGCGTTAAGGATTAAGATGGAAGGTTTGTCTAATAGCATTGATCAAGGAATTTTATCGTCTCAAGCTGAACTAGATATAATAGACAATCAATATAATAATGCTTTAGAAAGAGATAGATATGAACTTCTTCAAAGATATAAAAGAGTAAGATTTGGGAAAGATAAAGCCGTTCAATACGGTGGAAGTGATTTGCAAACCAAAACAGGTTTTGGTTTGCAAAGAGGTAACGATGGTATTTATAGGCGAATTAATATTGGAAGCTAAAAATGCCGATAATTAGTATTGAGACTCCTGAAGGTATTCAACAAGTTGAAATTGAAGGCTCTTCTCCTAACGAGGAAGAGCAGTCTTTAATAGAAGAAACTTTTTTTCAACCTCGTGAAGCACCTTCTGCTAAATCAATGGTTGTAGATGCTTTTGATGAAATAGCAGGAACACAATCTTCTGAGGAAGTTAAACCAACTCATGCAGGAGAGGTTAAAGATCTTAGCCTTCAATACTTCGTGGGCCGTGGAGATACAGACGATGAACGTCAACTTAGGCTTACTCAAGTTTTCGGACAAGAGGGAGTAACTAAAGTTGGTGCAGACGACTTTTTTCTTAACTTAGACAATATAAGCGAGAATGTTAAAGATGAGTTTAATCTCCCCGAAACAGGAACCATAAGATTTAATGAACCTGGTTTAAGCTGGCAAGATGTATCAGGATTTTTGGGTAGAGAAACAGTTCCCTTAGTTGCTGCTTTAGGTGCAAGTATTGCGGCTACAGGTTTAGGAGCTGGAGCGGGTATTGGTTTAGTTGCCGCTGCAGGTGCGGCTGGAAAGGCTGTTGACGAGTTTATTGTTGAAGATGTCTTTGAAGGACTTCAACTGCAAAACACAGAAGAAGTTCTTAAAGATGTAGCCCTTCAAGCTTTAATAGAAGGTGGTGGCGAGGGTCTTGGCAGAGGTATTGTAGCTGGTGCTAAATGGGCGTTAAAAGGAAAAGGTCCTGCTCCTGACTCTGTAAGGGTTGCAGAGCTTAGAGATAAATATATTGCAGATGGTCTTTCTCCAGGAAAGGCTAACAGCAAAGCAACTAGGGCGGCTAGAGAAGAACTTTCTTCCACGTATCGTCAAATGGTTGAAGATGGTGCAAACATTCCAGCAGTTACTCTTACGGGCAAGAACATACTTGGTCGAACACAAGCTATTTGGGAATCTATTTTTCCTAATCAAGCCGCCGTTGCTGAAAACGTAGATTACATAAGAACGGTGTTGAAAAGACATGAGTTAGGAGAAATATCTTCTGACCAAGCGAAACAAATAATCTCTGATACATCAGAAAGTATGGCCGCAAAACTTGCTCAGAGTATGGCTGATCCAGACAAAATAGTTAAACAAGCTAATAAAGAACTTCGCACGGTTCTTGAAAAAGAATTTGATACGATCAACAAGGTTCTTGAAAACACTACGTCCGGCTCTCAAGGTCTAGCAACTGAGTTTCAAAGAGGTTTAGAGCTTGCTACAAAATTATTTACGTTTAGATCTGGTCAAATGTATAAGCAAGCTGATGATCTGTTAAAAGGAGAGACAATCAATTTAAGACCCCTTCAAGGTAGATTGAAAGCTCTTCAAGGTGATGTTCTGTCAGGAGGAGATCAACTTAAATCAGGTATATTTAAGTATATAATGGAAGATACAGGCGGAGTATTAGATATAGGTCAAATACCCGCTTTACGTGCGGCCTTACGTGCAACAGAGGCACATCCTGATCTGTTAGGCACAACGGCTGGCAGGAACATAAAAGAATTTTTAGATATATTAAATACTTCTGTAAGAACAAAACAAACCGAGCTTGCTGAAAAGATATTAAAAGAAACAGGAAGTCCCAGTAAGGTTGAAAACCTTAGAACAGGTTTGGATATGTTAGCGAATGCTAATAAGCATTATGAAGAAGGTGCAGAGATAATTAACTCTGGATTAATTCAACAAATGAATCAACTTATCAAAGATAAAAACATTGTAGACATAAAAGGTGTTGTAGATTTAGCCGTAAGACCTAACCAGCCTAATCTTTTAAAATTTGTTTTAGACGCTGTTACTCCTAAAGGTGGAGAGGTAAATCGAATAATCGAAGTGGGCAAGCAATACCCCGGTTTATTTAAAGATTTACAAAATGAAATTCTTAGCGGAGAGATAAAACAAGTAAATGAAATTTTAGATAGTGTTGGTCTTGGAACATCGTCTTTAGAAAAAGCAGGTCTTAAAGCAGAAAAATACATGCTCACTGTTCCAGAAACATATGCAAAACTTCCTAAGAACGATCCCACTAGAATACGCTTGCAAAATGACTTTGCTGAAACTCTAAAACTTTACGATGAGATGTCCGTTGCTAGTACAGCTCCATCTAATTTTAGAGAAGGTTTTAGAAGCATGATGGCAAAGGACTGGATGGACGATGCTGTAAAACTAAATCAGTCTGATGAAGGTGTTAACTATAGATCTCTTGTTTCTTCGTTTGACGGTCTTGGAACAAAAGTTCAAAACGAATTGTTTGGAAAGCAAGCTGGAGAATTTCGTAAAGTTATGAATGACTTCAAGTTGTTAAGTCGAACAAGTGCGAAACAACTTGATGAATTTGTAGGGACGATAGGAAACCAAGATGCACGGTCCATTGTTGATGCCTTTAAAGGTGTAGTAAAGCAAGCAGAAGCCGAAAGCCAAAACGCCTTTCTAAGTGCTATGAGAGGTGGTCCTATTGAAGTAGACAAGCTGGTAGGTCATGTTCTTAAAAACCCAAAGAACTATGATACTTTAAGAGCAAAAGTAGGTGACGAATTTCTCGACGCTCCTGGTGGGTTTAAAGACTTGATACTTGAACGAGTTGTTGCTTCTGGTTTTCCAACAGGATCTGTAACATCAGACGTTGTTCAATCAGGATCATTTGGTCAATCATGGATGAAGACCATGAAGGAGATGAATAAGAACGGTGCTTTAAACAAAATATTAGGTGATGAAGCCGTTTCAGATCTTATGAAAATATCAAAAGCAGGACAGGATATATCTGATTCTGTAATGAAAGGTAAGACAGGTCTAGCCGCCGCTGGATATGCTGCAGCATTTGGAACATCATTAATTCTGAACCCGATAGGAACTTTAGGTGGTGCGGCTAGTATTTTAGTATTGTCTAGAGCATTACGATCTAAACCTATAATGAAATATCTAGCTTCACCAAGACTAAGGGCTTATGAAGCAGAAAAGGCTATACAGATGGGGGCTGAACTAGGTCCAAGAAACTTAGCTTATGAAAAAGCTTCCGAATCTGCCTTCCGATCTCTCAGAACCATACTTGTTGATGCCGGATATTACGCAGCGGGTCAAGGAGTAAGTACTGTAGAACGTGAGTTTGAAGACTTAAATAGACAGACGCAAGCGCAACAACCTGCTCCTCAGTCTCAAGCGCAACCGCAACAACCTGCTCCTCAATCTCAACCGCAACAACCTGCTCCTCAAGCCGCTACATCAGCCTTACGACAAGCTGAAATTAATAAACTTCTGGGAATGACACCAACACAATGATAAGACTTTCCACACACTTCTCGTTGAAAGAACTGACTAGGTCTGAAACAGCAGTCCGAAAGGGGATTAACAATGAGCCGGAGGAAAGAGAGATAGAAAACCTGAAGATCTTGTGCGAGAACATACTGGAGCCCGTCAGGGTTCATTATGGAATACCATTTGTTCCATCGAGCGGGTTCAGGTCTTTAGCCTTGAACACGGACATTGGATCATCCGACAGGTCACAACACATAAAGGGACAAGCCGTAGATTTTGAAATACCAGGTGTACCCAATATGGAAGTAGCCTTGTGGGTTAAAAAGAACCTAGAGTATGACCAGTTGATACTAGAGTTTTACAAGAAGGACGTGCCAGATTCAGGATGGGTGCATTGCAGCTATGACCGAGAACGAAACCGAAAAGACTCAAAGCGTTTCGATGGGAAAACCTGGGCCACGTTGTCTTAAATGTGGCAGTACTAAGCCAAGCATCTTTGTCCATGGACACTACCAGTGCGCTGATTGTAAATCGATCACGGACGGTGATTGCTGCCAAGGGGCTTCTATTTTTATATAAACTTAGGGCCAGTTATCCATGCGACTAATGAGTATCTTGTACCCGTCTTCACTGGTTTTACTCTGTGTAAATAGTATGATGGAAACATGATTACTGATCCTGTTGTATAGTATGGATCAGCATCCTTAAAGTCTAGCTCTCCACCCGTATAGTCATCGTTAAGTATGACACTCACAGATATTTTGCGTACTATGTTTTGTTGATTTGGAATAGGAGTAACTCCATTTCCGTCTACGTGCCAGCCGTAGTATTCTCCTTCGTGATATCTTGTAAGTTGTAGCTCTTCCATACCATTTATGTCAAAATTCCACTGAGCGGTTTCATTAGCAATTTTGTACAGAGAATTTAAAGTATTTTTTATGTCTTTATCATGTATCCAGAATATATCGCATTTTCGATCAAAGATAGTTCTTCTTTTATCTATGGCAACAGGCGTTTTATAAATGGCAGTTTCAGTACCTTCGATCCAATTATTCTTTCCAAGGGATATAAGGTAGTCGCACTGCTCTTTGGTAAATGCTTTCTCAATAGTTGTTATTGTCAAGGTTGTTCCTTACGTTATGTTATGGTCTAACATCCTATTTAGCTGACCCCCAGTTGTCTCCCAACCCTACATCGATCCTAGAAGGTATCTTCATCTCTGGCACACAAGTCTCCATGATATTCTTTATTGTTGCCACCTGTTCATCACTCTCTATAGAAAAGCAAAGCTCATCGTGAACAGTGAGCATGGGCCAATGACCACTTTCCATGCAGTCTTTCATAGCCTTCTTTGTCTGATCTGCGGCAGAGGCTTGGATAAGTCTGTTGAGAGCCTTGTATACGAAAGCTACCTGATACCTTTCAGGGTTCATACTCGCCCAATTACTTTCTCTCTCATCAACAGGAGTATTTAAAACTTCTATCCACCGCTCTTCCAGCTTATCAATGTGAATTGGTTTCTTATACTCTCTTGAGTAACCCTTGAGTTCTCTCATTGGGAAACGACATCTCCTCCCCAGTAAGGTCTTCACCTCGGATCGGCTAGATGCTGCATCCATAACAGAAGATGCCAAGGCACGGATAAACGGAACCTTCTCGTCATACTCGTTACGTAACAGTTTGGCTTCTTCAAACGGAATGTCCCCCAGTGTCTGGGCTAACTTGCCTATACCCATACCGTACATGATACCCAGGTTGATTGTCTTGGCGTGGGTTCTGCTAACGCCAGCCATGTCGGCAACAATCTGATGGAAGTCTAGGTCGTCATTCTGATACTGAGCGGCAATCTCCTTTACCTTCTCGTTATCCTTAGTTGAAGGTGTAAGACAGGCATAGTGCATCATCCATCGAGGCTCTTGAGCACTGTAGTCAAAGCTTCCCCAACGACAACCCTCTTCTGGTATAAACAGCCCTCTGATAAGAGACTTGATCTCGGGGTGTCTAGAAGGAACTTGCTGCAGGTTAGGATTGCTTGACGAGAACCTACCGGAAACCGTTCCACCCTCGTCCGATCTAAGCTGGTTGAACTGGCAGTGGATACGGCCCTTGTGTTGGTGGTTAAGTATCGTATCAACAAAAGTCGTGTTGGCTTTATTGTACTCTCGAACCTCAAGTATCTTCCTTGCCACAGGGTGTTCGTGGGTTTTAAGAAAGTGTTTTGTAAAGCTCGGTGCGTCAGATTTTATCGTTCTCTCGTAGGTCAATCCAAGATTGTCAAAGGCCGAGGCAAGGCTTTTCGCGTTCCATGGTTCAATGTGGACCTTTGTTTCCTCGTAGAGCTCCTTCAGTATTTTATTCTCTTTTGAAACAAGATACTTCTTTGTCTGTTCCGCTTTTTCTACGTCTACCCTAACGCCTCTACGTTTCATCTCAAACACAAGGGGAAGAAGAGCAAGCTCCATCTTCAAGATGTCAAGGCAACCATCTTCGACCAGCTTCTTATGCAGGACATGCCACAACCGCAAGGTAAGATCCGCATCCCCCTCGGCATATAGGGCAACCCTTTCGGCCGGAAGCTTCCACATTTCTGCTTTGGCGTTAACACCATGTTGGTTAGCAGCTCGTCTTAGGTCTTCTTCCTTTTTTCCTTCGCCCAGATACGTTCTACCAATAGCGTTAAGAGAGTAGCTGAATCTGTTTTCATCCAGCAAGGGTGCGGCGACCATAGTGTCAAGGATATCACCTTTTACCTCAATTCCTTCTGATAGTAACCAACCCAAGTCATATTGAGCGTTGTGAAAGACGACAGACATACCGTGATCAAGTTGGTCTTGGAGCCAGCCAACCACCAAGCCTTTCGCCATGTTTCCACCACCTTCGTGGCCTATAGGCAAATAGGCTTGCCAATCAGAGGCTGCAACAGCAATACCTATAAGCTTGCCGTCATCTCTTGCCCAACCTGGCCCCAAGTCTAGTAGACGGGGGTCCTTCGTCTCAACATCTACAGCGATTATCTTTTCACCAGACAAGTCTGGAAGATGATCGGGCGGAGACCAAACCTTTTCGTCAAATAAATCTTCACGCATCTTTCTGAGCCAACGCTGCCCATATAGAAGTATACGCAGAAGCATCCACTCCGTCATCTAGATTTAAAGACCCCACTTCATCTCTAGATACTTTCAAAAGAACCATGCAGAAGGCTACTTCTTGAGCCGTTATTGGCGTATTTAAATAGGCACTCCACAAGTCAGCCACCCTCTTATGTTGTAGAGTATAGTCCCCATGTTGTACGGCGCGATCTCCACTGACCAGTGATGCGGCTTTTTTTAATATTTCTTCTGGTTTCATAACGTATAGTTCCTGTCTGTTTGAGGGTAAAGTACATGGAGAGATTGCTTGGCTCTTGTAACAGCTACATAGAAAACACGATGCTCCGTTGCAGGTATCTTCTGATATTCTTTGTGCGCTGCGTAAGATAAATCTGGAACGACTATAATGTTGTCGGCTTCTCCCCCTTTCATTGAGTGTATGGTGCTTACCTTTATACGAGGGTTCTTCACGTTGTCTCCCCGCCTGAGAGCATTAAGAACATAGTTCTTTGTCTCTAAATCTATCTTGCCCAAGGCCCTGTGCCACCTGTTGGACTCATCCATTATCAGACCCAGGTTGGTCTTGGCGTACTGCATCGTGTAACCTTCTTCTTCGTTAAGAAGCAACAGGTTCTTTGACCGTGGACCATTGCCCTTTATAAACCCTTCCCCGACAATCATGAAGGTGTAGATGTTTCTGATTTTAGCTGGCGACATAGGTGCTCCCTTGCACCAACTCTCCCAATCAGTAAGGGCTTCATATGTCTTGAGTGGAATGCTTGGATGACCGTTTCGGCTGTACACCCATCCCTCACTACGAAGTTCAGCGGCATAGTAGGAAGCAATTCTATTGGTCCTAGCCATGAGACACCACTCGCCTTCTTGCATTGGAATGTCCCACATGTTCTGATGATACCGGACGCTCCCCTCATCTTCTTTGGGATACCAATCTTTCGGAGCTCTGTTGTCTATTCGGTTGACAATAGATTGTGCTTGATCCCAAACGGACACCGGAACACGGTAAGACTGATTAAGAACCGTCTTCTTCTCCGTTGCGTTTAGGAAAGCACTAACGTCTGCACCCTGGAAGTTCATAATTGCCTGGTCATCGTCGCCAGTGAATATCTGTAGCCGAGGCTTCTTCCTGAGTACATCGACCATCTTCCATTGAAGGGTGGAGAGATCCTGTGCCTCATCAACAAACAAAGCTTCTATATCTGGGCAGACATCAGAGGCAATGAAGTCCTCAATCATGTCGGTAAAGTCTATCTTCTTGTAAGTCTGCTTGTAGTTTTCATAAGCTCGAACCAAGTGCATTAGTTCAGAGAAGTCTATCTTGTAGTCTGCTTGCAAACGATACATCTCCTCAATGGGAATACCTTTGCTGCGAGACAGGTGATAGAGGTTCATGTAGCTATCGCCTTTGGAAGCCCCCAAAGTATCGAAGTCTGTTTCGACATCAAAGTTCTTTGAGCCAAAGATAATCCCCGTTGCATCACCCACGGCCTTCATATCCTTGCCGCCTATAACATCTCCAGTGCTATACCCTCCGGCTTTGTAAGCCATGGAGTGAAGTGTCTGAAAGAATGGAAGATCTCCCTCGTCTATGTTCCAATCCCTACCTACACGCTCTCGGCTTTCTTTAGCAGCCTTACGAGTAAACGAAACACAAGCTATGCGGTCAGGGTCGATACCTTCATCAATGCAATCACGAATACGATTAGAATTGGTTTGTGTCTTCCCAGTTCCCGGAGGTCCTAATATTGTTTCGCTTATCAAAACGGCGGGTCCTCTGACTCAAAGGTAACATCTGGGAGATCAACCTCACCCCTGTTCATCTCCGGCACGAACCACACACGAACCGACTTCCATCGATCTCGGTTGTCTTTAAATCTATATGTCCTGTCAGCCTCAACGCCTTGGTTCATTTCTTTAAGACGTTCTGTTATCTGACCACGGGTGTAATTCGTAAACCCATTTCTCTTTAGAAACTCCTGCAGCGCACTGAGCTTGAAGTATGTCAGTCCTTCTTCGGTCCAAGGCTTACCCGTCAGTATCTCTTCTGGGCTATGGGCAGATATTCTTGATGTGCAAAAAGCCTCAACCAGTTCTACAAATAGTCCCTTCTGGGTTAGCTCTTCGGGTACGGAAATCCTTGTTGCATCACTCAACAAGTTGTCTATCATATCTCTCCAATCGGCTTCCTTCATTCTAGCCGGCATCTTGTACATCTGTTCCATGCAAGCACGTTGGAACTCAACCTGCATCTGTAGCTGCTTAGTGGAAAGCTCTAACCTCGAACCATCCACATCGACAAACCAGACAGGCGGTTCTGACTCCACAACCGTCAATCCCCCGACAGGAACATTAGCGTTGTCTCCCACACCAAACTTGCGAGACCGACAAAGAGACTTGTTGCAGTGACCATGGA
>TARA_R110001606_G_scaffold353320_1_pt1 | contig 10183 bp, 12 predicted proteins | sample TARA_R110001606 | Tara Oceans TARA_R110001606 (sample SAMEA4398315) | marine metagenome | biome: Polar Biome; feature: [SRF] surface water layer (ENVO:00010504); material: water (ENVO:00002006), including particulate matter (ENVO:01000060) such as... | depth 5 m
AATTTTGTTTTTACATTTTTAGAAATCAATTTTTCATAAAGCAACACAGAATGTTCATAAGGAATTGTAGGATCACTCGTGCCATGAACTATAAAAGTTGGCGGACTTTTCTCAGTTACATAATTAATTGGTGAAACTGATTTTGTAAACTCTAAAATGCCATAATTTTGTTTCAGCCATTTTTTTACAGAACTATAGTTTTTAAAAAGAGTTAAATCTGTTGGGCCATATTTGTCTATGATCGCGGCTATTTTTAGCTCTTCACTTATCTCGCAATTTTTATCAAATTTTTTACTTTCTCCTTGTAAACCTGCCATTAAAGCCAAATGCCCGCCCGCAGAACCACCCATAATTACAATTTTATTTTTATCAATATGTAAACGTTCTGCATTTTTGTACAAATAAATTAAAGCACATCTAATATCTTCTATTGCACCGGGAGCTGCTGCAACACTTTCTAAACGATATTCAACATTGGCAACCGCAAAACCTTTTTTAAAAAAAGTGCTAAATCCGGTTTGAGATTCTTTTTCTCCATGATTCCATCCGCCACCGTGAATATTAAGAACAATTGGGGTTGGTTTTACAGCGTTTTGATTTGAGTAAATATCAATTCTACCTTCCCAATTATTTACTGTTGTGTAAATAATATCTAATTCTGCTGTATAGTTTTCAGGGAAAATAACTGGTTTGTAGGTTTTATTTTGTGAATGAATAGTGCAAATAATTCCTAAAATAAGAATCCATAAGAAGATAAGTTTTATTGATGTTTGTTTCATGTAATATTTTTTCAAAATTTAAAATTATCCAACTTCTCCGCGATGCGGTTTTAAAGCATCTCTGTAAACTTTCATGTCAGTTTCATCAACAGTTATAAATGCAGAAACCAACATTTCGTTTTTTTCTTGAATGTCAATTTCATGAAAAGTTAAGTTTTCAATAGTTGCAAATTCTTTTAAATGTATAGTATGATGTTTTGCTGTTTCCTTAGCGTCCTCACCTCTAAAATCCCACAATAATTTTATTTTTCTACTCATTTTTTTTGTTTATAGTGATTGATGAAAATGAATAATTCGCCACTTTCAAAAGTGATTTTTGCATTGTTATTTATAGCTTTATTTCTGGTTCCAATTCTGGTTCCAAAAACTAAATCTTCATTATTTAAAGGATATTCTAATCCTTCTGTACTAATGTTTTTTGCTGATGGAAAAGGGACTAAAGAAACAATCTTGTTTTTACAATTAATGATTTCGGTGCTTTTGTCAGCTAAAAAATAACGACTATGATTGTCAAAAAAAGTAAGTTGTAATTTTTCTTTCCACTGAATCGTTGTGTGCAAGTTTCCTAAAAAATGATCTTGTTCTTTTCCGCTTGCGCCAAAAATATCAATAGTTGTGTAACCTTTATCAAATAAAATTTGAAGGATTTTATCAAAGTCTGTAAAATCTTGATTTGGAGTGTGAATTACTTCAATATTTTTTGGCAGATTTTCTAAAGAATCAAAATCGCCACTTATAAAATTGGGAATTATCTGTCTTTCTTTTAAAAACTGATAAGCACCATCTGTTGCACAAATTATCTCGTAATCAGAAAATTCTGGAAGTGTTTCTGGTTTTTCTCCATTTAAAAGTAAAAAGACTTTTTTTTGTTTCATCAATTACAAAAATACAAACAAAAAAGCATCATTTCTAAAAATTAGAAAGATGCTTTTTTAAAACTGAGTAAATAAGATTTTTTTACTTTTTTATCCAAGTTAAAATAATTGTAAAAAGTTTTCCAATTAAAAAGATAACCATTCCAAAAGTAGGAGAGAGTAAACCAACTTTGAATCCGCCAGCTAAAACTTGGTGAGAAACATCACTTGCCACAGCTATATCTTCCAAAGCTCCTAAAAAACCAATAACGAAACCTAAAACTCCAAAAACAAATGCAAATAAGCTTATTTCTTTAACAAGTTTGTTGTTTTTTTCTGAGTTGTCTTTTAATCCTTTTACAAAAAGAATTACAATAACAATTAATAAAATTAATAACGAAACCATAAATACTGGTCCACCTTCCATAATAAAATTCATAATATTTGTTTTTAAATTATGTTGCTAAAGTATTTGTTGTTGAGAATGTAAAATTATTTTAGCGACCAATTACTAGTTTGATTTGGGTTTTAACAAATATCGTATTTTTATAGGATTCTTTATGAAAACTGTAGAAACACTTGTTAATTTGGTATTTCGCCTATTTTTACATGAAAGAAATTTAAAAAAGAGTTAATTTGTTAAATGAACATAATAGTTATTAAAATTTTTAAGAAAGCAACTTTACATCTTCTTTTTTGGTTGATGGTTTGGTTTTTCTTTTTTAGTTTTTTTAGTGTAGGTTCTACAAATGAAAACTTTATTTTTTGGTTTTCATCCATTTTAAGTACCATTTCTATTGTGTCCTCTTATGTTTTTGTATATCATTTAATTCCGGGTTTTTTAATTGCTAAAAAGGAAAAGCTATTTGTTTTATATACTTTTTACGCCGTTATTTTTATTGTTTGTGCTGTTTTAATGACAGTCGTTTTTGGGTTTGTGTTTTTTTACAATTTAGAATATCAAAAAATGCCAGGATTAACCAAAAATTCTGGAGTGATTTTAGTCTGTGTTTTTCTGATAATTGTACTTACAAGTGCTTTTAAAATTTTAAAACACAATTACAAATCTTTGGATGAAAAGAAAACGTTAGAGAACAAGTTTTTACAAACTCAATTACAATTAAAAGAGCAAGAATTAAAGTTTTTAAAGATGCAAATTCATCCTCATTTTTTGTTTAATACACTAAATACTTTATACGGATTTGCCTTAAAAAAATCAGAAAAAGCACCAGAAATGATTTTAAAATTATCTAATTTGTTAGATTATATTTTATATCAAGTTGATAAACCAAAAGTACTTTTACAAGATGAAATAAATCATATTGAAGATTATATTTCTCTAGAGAAATCGCGCTTTCAGGATAGTTTACAAGTAGTTTTTGATAAAGATGTAAAGGATACTCAAATTGAAATTGCACCGATGTTATTATTGCCGTTTGTAGAAAATGCGTTTAAACATGGAAATCAAATTGATGGCGTTTTAAAAGTAACGATGTATGTAAAAGTTGATGAAAATGAACTGAATTTTAGAATTGAAAATTCAGCCATTATAAAAGAAAATTCTAAAAACGGAATTGGTTTAGAAAACATTAAAAAACGATTACAAATGTTGTATAATAATCAATATCTTTTAGAGATTTCATCAGAAGAAAAGATGTTTAAAGTCAATTTAAAAATCGCTATATAATGAGGAATAAACTAAAATGTGTGGTTGTAGATGATGAACCAATGGCAAGAGAAATCATTGAAAGTTATATTGCAAAAACACCATATTTAAAGTTGATTAAAAGTTGTAAAAACGCTTCTGAAGCCATTTTATTTCAGCAAGAAAACATCGTAGATTTATTTTTTTTAGATATTAATATGCCAGAAATTACAGGTTTAAGTTTGGCTAAAATTATCAACCAAAAAGCAAAAATAATTTTCACAACAGCTTACAGAGAGTATGCCATTGATGGTTTTAATTTAAATGTGGTAGATTATTTATTAAAACCTATTTCTTTTGATCGATTTTTACAAGCGGTTCAAAAAGTTTCATCATCAGAAATTACAGAAAATAATGCCGATTTTATGTTTGTGAGAGCAGACAGAAAAATGGTGAAAATCGATTTTGATGCCATATTATATATAGAAAGTTTAAGCGATTACGTAAAGATTTTTACATCAGAAAAAACAGTGATAACAAGAGAAACGATTACTAATTTAGAAGAGAAATTGCCTGCTAAATTGTTTCTAAGAATTCATAGATCATATATAGTTTCTCTAAATAACATTAGTTCTTACACGAACGAATTTATTGAAGTTTATCAAAAAGCATTGCCAATTAGTAGAAGTTACAAAGAATCCGTTTTGCAAAAATTAGCAGAAGTCTAGTTGATGCTTTATCTTTGTTTAAAAATTTTTATACTTTGGATACAGATCAGTTTTTAGTAAAATCAGCCTTAAAACATATAGAAAAAGCTAGTTTTACTTGGCAAACACCAAGTAATATTGCATTGGTAAAATATTGGGGCAAGAGCAATCCTCAAATTGCAAAAAATGCGTCCATCAGTTTTACATTAAATAATTGTCATACCATCACAACAATAGATTTTGTGAAGAAAGAAATCTCTGATGAGGCTGAATTTAATTTGTTTTTCGAGGGAAAAGAGAAAGAAGAATTCAAACCAAAAATTGCAGAATTTTTTAGAAGAGTACAAGAATATTGTCCTTATATTTTAGAATATAAAATGATAATTAATTCAGAAAATTCTTTTCCACATTCAAGCGGAATTGCTTCATCCGCAAGCGGATTAAGTGCCATTGCCATGTGTATAATGAGCTTAGAAAAAGAAATAAATTCTGACTTATCAGCTGAATTTATCAATAAAAAAGCTTCTTTTTTAGCGCGTTTAGGATCTGGAAGTGCAAGTAGAAGTATAGAAGGACCAATAGTTGTTTGGGGAAAACATCCAAAAATTGAAGGAAGTTCTAATTTATTTGGAGTGAAATTTCCTTATAAAGTGCATCCGTTTTTTGAAAACTATCAAGACATAATTTTATTGGTAGATAAAGGCGAAAAACAAGTTTCGAGTACAATTGGTCATAATTTAATGATGAATCATCCTTATGCAGAAGGGCGTTTTTCTCAGGCAAATCAAAACTTGACTAAAATGTCTAAAATTTTACAAGAGGGTAATCGTGAAGAATTTATCAATTTAGTAGAAAGTGAAGCATTGACGTTGCATGCAATGATGTTAACGAGCAATCCTTACTTTATTCTAATGAAACCTAATACTTTAGAAATTATCAATAAAATTTGGGAATATCGTCAAGAAAATGAAAGTAATATTTGTTTTACGTTAGATGCCGGAGCAAATGTACATGTGTTGTTTCCTGAAAATGAAAAAGAAAATATACTTCAATTTATTGATAATCAGTTATCTAAGTTTTGTGATAAAAACCAGTATATCATAGATTCTGTTGGTTTAGGAGCAAAAAATATTTAATTATAGTAGGTATTTATTTATTTCGTATTTTTGCAACATTAAAAGAAAAAGAAAAAATGAAAGGACCACTTTTTTATGCTAAAATTCTTCTTTTTGGAGAATACGGAATTATAAAAGATTCTAAGGGGTTGGCAATTCCGTTTAATGCATATAGAGGTGCATTAAAAACAACCAAAACTTTAGAGGGAAAATCTAAAATATCAAACGAAAATTTAAACAAGTTTTATACGTATATTTCTACTTTAAATTCAGATTTGGTTACTTTTAATTTAAAGAAGTTTAAATCAGATTTAGATAAAGGTATGTATTTTGATTCTTCAATTCCACAAGGTTATGGGGTTGGAAGTTCTGGTGCTTTGGTGGCATCAATTTATGATAAATACGCTTCTGATAAAATTACAGTTCTAGAAAATTTAACTCGAGAAAAGTTGCTAAAATTAAAGCAAATATTTTCGTTGATGGAATCTTTTTTTCATGGTAAAAGCTCAGGATTAGATCCTTTAAATTCGTATTTAAGCTTGCCAATTTTAATCAATTCAAAAGAGAACATTGAGCCAGCAGGAATTCCGTCTCAAAAACAAGGCAAAGGAGCTGTTTTCTTATTAGATTCAGAGCAAGTTGGTGAAACAGAACCAATGGTTACCATCTTTATGAATAAGATGAAAAACGAAGGTTTTAGAAAAATGTTAAATGAAGAGTTTGTAACGTATTCAGATGCTTGTATTGAAGATTTTTTACATGGTAATGTAGCGTCTTTATTTACAAATGTTAAAAGCTTATCTAAAATAGTTCTTAAAAACTTTAAACCAATGATTCCAGATGCTTTTCATAAAGTTTGGGCAAAAGGAATTAGTACAAACGATTACTACTTAAAGCTTTGTGGCTCTGGTGGTGGTGGTTATATTTTAGGTTTTACAGAAGATTATGAAAAAGCTCAAAAAAGCTTAAAAGACTACAAAACAGAACTTGTTTACAGGTTCTAATATGAAACTTATGAATTCTTCAAAAGTGAAGACATTCTTAAAGAAGATATTTAGTTTGTTATCTGTTGTAAGAGGTTATAATATTCTGATATTAATAATTGCGCAGTATTTAGCTTCTATATTTATTTTTTCATCAGAGAAATCAATACGATACGTTTTTTTTGATTTAGATTTACTGTTTATCATTTTGGCTTCAGTCTGTGTAGTTGCTTCTGGATATATCATAAATAATTTTTATGATGTTAAGGTTGATAGTATTAACAGGCCTATAAAAACAACATTAGATAATTATGTAAGACAAGAAACAAAATTATCGCTTTATTTTGTCTTAAACTTTTTAGGATTTGTTTTTGGTTGGTTTGTTTCTTGGAAAGCAGCACTTTTTTTTGCAGTTTATATTTTTGGTATTTGGTTTTATTCTCATAAACTAAAAAAGTATGCATTTACAGGCTTAATTTCTGCAACCGTTCTTACCATTTTACCATTTTTTGCTGTTTTTGTGTATTATAAAAATTTTTCTAAAATTATTTTTATACATGCAATTTTCTTGTTTTTAGTGATTATGGTAAGAGAATTAATAAAAGATTTAGAAAATATAAAAGGAGCATTAGCTAACAATTACAAGACTTTTTCTGTAGTATATGGAGAGTTAAAAACAAAACAATTATCTATATTTTTATTGGTATTAACTTTAATTCCAGAGGTTTTTTTACTTAGCTATCCTGCAATTGGGTTCATGAAATACTATTTTTATTTGTCATTTTTGGTCTTGATTTATGTAGGTTTTTATCTTTGGAAATCCAATCAACAAAGTGAATATACTTTTTTACATAACATTCTAAAAATCTTATTATTAATAGGTGTTTTTAGCCTTGTTTTTATTGATCCTTCTTTACTAATAGAAAAAGTAATTGATAGATTGAATTAGAGATTCTAATTTGAGTATCTTTGCAAAAATTTTTAATAAATGGATTCAAATAAAAACTCGTCGCGAGGACGACAAGAAGGTAGTAAAAGTAGACCTCAAAAAGATACTAAAAGAAGCACTTCTAAAACAGGAAGTAGTAAAAGTTCATCTCCAAGAGACGCTAAAAAAGCTACTTTTAAAAAAGATGCAAATAAGCCAAGTTTTCAGAGAGATGCTAAAAAAAGCACCCCTTTAAATAGAAAAAACGTTAAAAAGGAATTTAAAAAGATCACTCCGATTAAAAAGTCCGATGATTCTTTAGGAATTCGTTTAAATAAATACATTGCCAATTCTGGTGTTTGTTCTCGTAGAGAAGCAGATACATATATCGAGCACGGAAGTGTTGAAGTAAATGGAGTGTTAGTAACAGAAATGGGCTATAAAGTTCAGCCAGATGATGTTGTTCGTTTTGATGGAACCTCAATAACTCCAGAACAAAAAAGATATTTTCTTTTAAATAAGCCAAAAAATTACATAACAACCATGGATGATGATCGTGGTAGAAAAACAGTTATGGAGTTGATAATGAATGCGTCAAAAGAAAGAGTTTATCCTGTTGGACGATTAGATAGAAATACTACCGGTTTGTTATTATTTACAAATGATGGAGATTTGGCTAAAAAATTAACGCATCCAAAGCACAACGTACGTAAATTATATCACGCTTCTTTAGATCGTAAATTAGAATTACATGATCTAGAAAAATTAAGAGGAGAAGTTATTATAGAAGGTAAAAAAGTATTTATTGATGCAATTTCTTATGTAAATAACGAACCAAAAACAGAAGTAGGAATCGAAATTCATTCTGGTAGAAATAGAATTGTTCGTAAAATATTTGAACATGTTGGGTATAAAGTAAATAAACTTGATAGAGTTGTTTTCGCCGAATTAACTAAGAAAAATTTACCAAGAGGTAGATGGAGAGAGCTTACTAAATTGGAGGTTACAAATCTTCAAATGATGAAATAAAATTACAATCCAGCTTTTTAGCTGGATTTTTTTTGAATCCTATTTATGTATATTAGTGAAATAAAAATAAAAAATGTTAGACAAAGAATTTAGCTTCATCAAAGAACATATACAGTATTTAGATAAAGAAAATTTACTGGTTTCTAAGGCAAATATTGGTTGGCATTTAGATCATTCCTTAAAAGTGATTAATAATGTATTTACAACTTTAAAAGAATCAAAATCGGAAGAATATCAACAAAAATTTAACGCATTACGCTCATTAACTTTTACTTTAGGATTTTTTCCTAGAGGAAAAGCAAGATCGCCAAAAAGAGTTTTACCGCCAGAGGTGATATTAAAAAAGGATATTGAAAATCAATTGGAAACCGCAATAAAAAACTTAAAAGCGATTGATAACATAGATAAGAATCAATTTTTTACACATCCGTTGTTTCATCAGTTAAATAAAAAACAGACTATAAAGTTTTTGGGTTTGCATACCAATCACCATTTAAAAATTGTGAAAGATATTTTAAAGTAATTTTTTAAAACACTAAATATGTATTTCTGTGTTAGACATGATTTCTTTTAGTACAAAATAACTTTCAAGAACACCAATATTTTCAATTCTAGATAATTTACTTCTTACAAATTCATGGTAATTATCTAGACTTTCCATGTTTATTTTTAAGAAAAAATCAACTTTTCCTGCCATATGATAACATTCTTGTACTTCTTTTAATTCTTTAATTTGTTTCTCAAATTTATCGATAAATCCTTCATTATGATATCTTAAGGAAACCATACAAATTGCTGTTATTGGAATGTTTAATTTCTTTTTATCTATTAGTGCAACATACTTTTTTATTAGTTTTTGCTTTTCTAATCTTTTTATTCTTTCATAAACCGGAGAAGAAGTTAAGTGTAGCATTTCTGCAATTTCTTTGGTGGTTTTTTTAGCGTCTTTCTGGAGGATTCTTAAAATTTTAAGGTCTGTTTCGTCTATTTTTTCAATTGGCAGCATATTTGTCTTTTAAGGTGATAAATTTAATTAATTAAAAGGATTAAATTTGTTAAAATTATATTTTAGAAGTTAAAATTACTTATTTTTTAATATTTAGAAGACTATATTTCTTTAATGGCTGTAAATAGTATAGATTTATTCTTTTGATAATTTATAGGATATGAATACAGATGTTATTTTAATTGTAGGTTCTAATGGTCAATTAGGTACTGTTTTATCTCAAAAGCTACGCCAAATTTATGGTGATTTTAATGTTATTACTTCTGATTTGTTTCAAAAAATAAATTCTGAAGATAATTTTATAACATTAGATGCAACAGATTTTAATGCTGTTGAAGAAGTTGTTGTAAAACATAAGATTACTCAAATATATCATCTTGCTGCAATTTTATCGGCAAAAGGAGAACAAAATCCCTTAGGTACTTGGGATTTGAATATGAAAACTTTACTCAATGTTTTAGAGGTTTCTAGATTGCATAACGTTAAAAAAGTCTTTTTTCCAAGTTCAATTGCCGTGTTTGGTAATAATATCAATAAAGAAAATACACTGCAATCATCAAGCTTAAATCCTGCAACTGTGTATGGAATTAGTAAAGCTGCTGGCGAAAATTGGATACACTATTATTATCAAAAATATGGTTTAGACGTTCGCTCTTTACGATATCCAGGTGTAATTGGTTATCAATCTTTACCTGGCGGAGGTACAACAGATTATGCGGTTGATATTTATCATAAAGCGATAAAGGACGAAGAATTTGAATGTTTTTTAGCTTCAAAAACAACATTGCCAATGATGTATATGGATGATGCAATTAGAGCAACTATAGAATTAATGGAAGCTCCAAAAGAAAACATTTCCATTAGAACTTCATATAATATTGCAGGAATGAGCTTTAATCCTGAAGAAATTGCATTTTCTATTAAAGAGCATTATCCTGATTTTAAAATTAAATACAAGCCTGATTTTAGACAAACCATTGCGGATTCATGGCCAAAAAATATAAATGATTCGCACGCAAGAAACGATTGGAGTTGGAAACCAGCTTACAATTTAAAAGCAATGACCAAAATTATGATTGAAAACTTAAAATGGATCATTCCTAAAAGTTGTGTGTGAATTAAAATAAGATTCCGATT
>TARA_R110001606_G_scaffold2504_4_pt1 | contig 10181 bp, 20 predicted proteins | sample TARA_R110001606 | Tara Oceans TARA_R110001606 (sample SAMEA4398315) | marine metagenome | biome: Polar Biome; feature: [SRF] surface water layer (ENVO:00010504); material: water (ENVO:00002006), including particulate matter (ENVO:01000060) such as... | depth 5 m
TACATTTGTAGATAAAGGCTTATATGATGTTTAAAGAATTTAATACTTTCATTCAACCTTTTAGAGATAAATTAGAAAATCTTTTAAAATATGGGAAAACAACTAGAATAACTGGAACTAATGGATCGTTACAAAAAATACAATTAAAAACATTAAGAAATATTGAAGATGCTTTGAAAATAGGACAATTTGGATTTAATTCTAAAATGCCAAATGGTAGTAGAGTAGTAGTTGCTGAAATATCAAATGAAAAAATAATAATAGCAAACGAACATATAGCAAGTATAATCGATGTAACAGATGGAAATACTATTATCTATAATCAAAATGGTAGTTATATTAAATTAGAAAATGATACAATAACTTTAAATGCAACTAATATAGTTAATGATTGTACAAATTATACAGTTAATGCAAGTTCAAGTTTTACCGCAAATGCAGCAGATGTGATTTATAATTGTACAAATTATACAGTCAATGCGAGTGCAAAATATACAGCAAGTACTCCAATAGCAGAATTTAGTACAAGTGTTAATGTACTTGGATTATTAAGTGCTAGTGGCTATAGTGGAACAGCAGGAGCTAGTGTAACAACCAGTTCAGACATAGTTTCAACAGGAGAGATAACAGCAAACGGCGTTGCTTTATCGGCACATGTTCATCCTTATACTTGGACAGGTTCAGGTGGTAGTGGCAATACAGGAGTGGGGGCATAATGGCTGATATATATTTAAAAAATACAAACATAGATTTTATAGATACTTTTTTTGATATTGAAATTGATGGAAACGGTTTAGCAACAGATAATACATTAAGAACAGCTACATTAATATCTATATTTACAGATGCCAGTATTCCACAAATTGGAAATCAAATAGATGGAAATACTTATGGTAATAAATATTACAATATAAATAAGTTAAGTCCAGACAATATAAAGCTATACAAAAAAGGCTTAAAAGATTCTTTGAATTGGTTAATCGTTGATAGAATTGTAGAAAAATTAGATATAATAATAGAGAAGAAAAATAACTCTTTATTTATTGAGATAACTTTTACTTTAGATAGTGAAAATGAAACAAATGTTATTTTCAATTTAGACGAACAAATGCAGATAATGGATAAGGTATAATATGACAATTTTAGAAATAAAAAACAGGGTTTACAATGATTTTGTTACAAGTTTTAAAAATGCTATTACACCATTAAAAAAATCTATTTTTGAAGTATTTAGCTACACTTTAGCATCGACCACTAATCTTTTATATATATATCTTTATAGAGTTCAAGCAGATTCTTTTTTAACAACTTGCACAGAACAAAGAGTATCGAATTATTTCGCTCCACTTAAAAATATTTCAAGAAAATCCGCAACAGCTTCAATAGGAACTGTTAAATTTACAGGTGTTGATGGCAGTGTAGTTCCAATATCTACAATAATCATATATAATGAATTTCAATTTATAACAATGGCAAGTGGTACTATAGCAAGTGGTTTTGTAGATATTTTATGTAATTCTGTGAAGCAAGGAACTACATATAACACAATAGCAAATATTAATTTAGTATTATCAACTCCTATTTTAGGGATTGATAATGAATTATTAAGCATCGGTGGATTTACAGGTGCTATTGATCAAGAAAGTATAGCGAGTTTAAGAACACGAACCAAGCAAAAATTTGCAAGTCCTACAAGTATTGATAATAAAAATTTCTATAAATCTACAGCGATGGAAGTTTCAAATGTTAAGGCTGCATTTGTTAGTTCAGTTAAAAATGGAGCAGGAACAGCAGGAATAACAATATTAACATATAGCAATAATGGAGTGCCAATTCAAGCTGATATAGATGCAATAGAGCAATACTTTATTGACAAAAAAGCAGTTCCAATTTATGTAGAATTTGAATATTTTATTCCAAATATTATCAAACAGGACTTTACGATTCAGTTAATAATAAATGATGTTGCGAACCAAACAAAAATAGAACAGTTGATTAGAGACTATTTGTATTTATTTTCAGATCCATTTACTACTTTTCAATTTAGTAATATTAATGACTTATTACAGGCTAATGGTGCGAGAATGAATTTGCCAGTGGATACAGGAACTATAATTTTATCAAGTGATGAAATCCTTGATATTGGAACGATTACATGGATCTAAAGTTTAAAGAACTTTTACAGTCATATATTCCTAAAGGCAAAGCTTGGGAAGAAAACCATAACTTCGATAAGATATTGGGTGGATTTAGTGGTGAATTTAGCAGAGTTTATAGTAAAATTAAAACTTTTTATGATAATTTCAATATCATAAAAAGTAATAGCTATGCTGTATCTCATTCTAGTGACTATTTGATAGTTCAAGGATTATATAATAATCCAGCGTTGCAACATATCATAATCGAATATTTAAATAAAGATTATGATTTTATTGAAGCCTTAGAAGATTTTGCAAGTTTTATCAATGTAACTATCAAATTTTTAAATCTTCCTACCCCCTTTGAAGTAGGATTTTCGCAAGTAGGTGATGAGTTAGGCGACCCTACAGCTTCAAGTGCAATGAATTTATTTATTAGATTTGATGATATTAATTTAAGTTGTGATGATTACAATAGAGTGAGATGGTTAGCAGAATATTTAAAACCCCCATACCTAAATATTCTATATGCAAATCAACCAACTAATAAAATATCTCCCTTTGAAGTAGGATTTTCGCAAGTAGGTGATGAGTTAGGTGGAATTGAAACATGTACAATAATTTTATAAAAAAAGGGAAAAAATGCAAAAATTTTTAGAAACAGACAATGCAAATGCAAATGGAACGTCAAAAGACAGGGATGGTGTAGTTGCTGGGACAAGTGTAAAAAGTTATTTTTTAAATGATAATTTTTTTAATTTATTTGAATTCTTAGCAAGTCAAGGGTATACGCTCATAGATGGCGATACATCGCAACTTGCAAAAGCAAACAAAGCATTATATAATGCTACATATATATATAATACAAGTGCTATAGCAACCCAATCCGTATCTGATATAGTTGAGGGTAGTGATGGCTATTATTACAAGGTTTTATCTGATGCAACAACTGGTGATAATCCAGTAGGAAGTGTAACAGGAAGTTGGGAAAAAATTCTTTATGATTTAGATACTATAAGTAAATCTAAAATTTCATACGACAATGACACAGCATCTTTTATATCAAACACTCTAACAAGTGGAGCTATTATAGAGGAAGGAAGTAATGCCAATGGAAATCATATCAAATTCGCCAATGGAACAATAATTTTATTTAGGGAGATAACTGCGGACTTTACGACAGCAAGCACTACAGCCCAATTGTTTACCCTCCCTTCTACTATCTTGCCTACATATTCAGGAATATCAACATACTTAACCTCTTTAACTGCCGATGTCCCATTACAAGTTTCCTATAGTAAGTCCTTGCGTGGTGCCGCATTTGGGTTAAGTTCAACCGCTATAAGTGTTTATCCATATGATAATACAGCGGGTACATCTTTTAGCTTTAACATACAAATAATATCAAATTGGAAATAAGGAATATAAATGACAATTAATTTAAGTCCAATATCAGGACAAGTAAAAACAATAATTGAAATAGTTGATGAGAATACACTCATTTATAACGGAGTGACTTATGATTTCACAGCTATACCAAATGGCGGCGAGGTACAAGCATCAGAACCAGCAACAGGTAAAATAACTAAAGATAGTAACGGAATAATATCAATTAGTCTTCAATGGTTCTACGATAGTCAAAATTGTGTGTATGCTGACAGGTTTCCCAATAATCCATATAATATAGCAAAAGGAGTTTTAAATGTTTAAAATAGAAGATATAAAAACAAGAGAAGTGCTAGAATCAAATAAAAAATCAGAATTAATAGAGAGTTTATCAAGAGAGATAAAAACTCATTTTGGTAATTTAATCGATGAGGGGTTTCAATATAAAGAATATTGGATAACTTGCAAAAAAACTCAACAGAATGATCTACTTAAAAGAATCAACGCCGTAGAAATGCTTAGTTTAGAATTTGGAAAATACAAATGCTACAAATATATAGATAATAAAAAGAGTGAAAACAAGTCAATATTTACTTTTAGCCTTGAAGAATTAAAAAATATTTATAAAACAGGTTCGATATTTATAGAAAAAAACCTCAGCGATGAAGAAGATATGCTAATTAGCATCAGAAAATTGTCAATCAAGAAATTGGAAAATTTTAAGATATGACAAAGCAAAGAATTAATACTTTTCTAATATTATTGGCTATCTCTCTTGTTTTAGCTGGATTTAACAGAGTTGTAAGAATGTTTTTAGTGACTGCTCCGCTTTGGGAGTTTCATTTAGTTACACTTAACATGTATATGCCTAAATTAGAAATAGAAGCGATTAAGCATTCTATAATGGTATGGGCGACGTCAAGAGTCATTTTAATTGATACTTTACACAATTTAGCTTTATTGTATTTAGCCCCTTATGTATTGAGATTCTTTGCTAAACAATTTGCAATAAAAGAGAGTGCAAGATTACACAAATTTCTTAAAGGAGATTTTCGATGAAAGAAATACATTTTTATGGTCACGAAAGCAAGGGAATTATAGCAGGGCTTATTCGATGGAAAATAGGAAGTGCGATAAACCATATTTCTATTGGTGCAAATAATTATTTTTTTGAAAGTACAGCACTTAGTAATGGAGTTACTGTTTCTAGCAAAAAGAGAGATGATATTATTATGAAACAATCTCTAGAAGTTAGTGATGTCGAATATGAGAAGATAGTCAAATATCTTAATAATTCCGTAGGTATGGAGTATGATTTTTCTGCATTTACTTCATTTGCTTTAAATAAAACAAAACAAAATGATGCAAAAGTATTTTGTAATGAGTTTGCGGCTGAGATCCTTGATATAATAGGAGTCGATTACAAAATAAGTGTAAATTTAGCAAGTCCAAAAGATTTTATGTATTTTATTAAAGGCTTAAACCAAGGGCTATTAAGAGGTGCAAAATGATAAGTGACTTTCGTCGTGACTATTTTATGCTATATTTAAGAAAAAAGGAGCAAATTTTGGATGTTATCCCACCATTGAAAGATTTTTTTTCTATCTATGCAACGGCAGCCTTTATTATTCCAGCTACATTACTTTTAATGAAAATGAGATGGGAAGAAAAAAAAGAAAAGAAACGAGATCGATTAAAAGCTATTGAAGATCAAGAAAAATTTACAAATAACTCTTTTTTAGAAATAAAAGCAATGTTAGAAAAATCTGATGAGAAAACAACAAGATTGGAATTAGAGCAGGGTAAAATGATGAAAAAAGAAGATGCAAGAGATGAATTTGTAGATAATAAACGATTTGATTTACAAACTGAAAGTTTTAATAAACGATTTGACACAATAGAAGAAACTGCTAAAGAAAATAAAAACGATTTAAAAAAAACAATAGAAGAAAATAAAAACGATTTAAAAGATTTTATTACGCAAGCCCTACAACTAATAAAAAAGGATAAATAGAAAAATGAATGCTATTGAATTTGATGTTACTTCACAGCTAAACACTTTTAATAAATTAGCAGATTCAATGGGATTTATAGTTTCTAGATCAATTAATGATTTAGCTTATGAAAAAGGAAGAAAATCATTATCAATTCATTTATCTGATAAACTTAATATTAAAAACAAAGTTGTACCAAGAGCATCTGCTATAAGAGTGGATAAGTCAAATAAGAAAAATTTAAAAGTAGGTTTATTTTACCAATTAGGTAAAAATCCAAACTCAAATATTAATAAATGGATGGGTTTACAACAATACGGCGGAACTGAAACAGCTAATGGTGGTAAACTAGCTATTCCATTAAGGGATAATTTTGCTAGATATGTTAGAGTTCCTAGAACTAAAAGTATCCCTAAGTCACTAAAAATAAGTACTATAATGGATAATGCACCATCAACTAGAGATAAATCTAAAGTTTATAATATTAGAGGTATAAAGCCAGTTATAGGCAAAAGGGGTGTATGGGCTAGAACTTCAGAAGGTTTTAAACTATTATATATTTTTAAAACAAAAGCAGAACATAGCAAAAAATTAATAAACTTTCAATTTGCAACTGAAAAAACATTTAATGCAAATTTAGAGCGATATATTAATAGACAATATTTGAGAATATTAAAATCATAAAAAGGGTTAAAACATGTTAGTGAAAATGGTTACATCAGACTTTGAAGATTTTGGGCTAGTGAGCCAAGATGATGCAAATTTGGATAAAGAAACTGGACGATTTAATAACAATAATTGGAATTTCAAACTAGAACATATAGAAACAGACCTTTCAGAGTCTTGGAGAAAATATACAAATGGTGTAAATACAATCTATTTAACATCATTTAGAGTTGTAACTGCTACAGGAGCTGGATATACAGACTATGAATTTTACAAGGATGTGTAAATGAATAATTTACCATCTCTAATGTGGCTGATAAAACAGCTTGCAAAATTAGGAATATCATCGGGTGGTGGAGAATCTCTAACTGAAGCATCTTATAGCGAATCAACAAAAAAAGTAACTTTCACAAGAAACAATGGAGATACTTTTACTTTAGATTTAGCGACATTACAGGATGTCCCCCCCTCTGTTAATACTTTTGCTGATTTACCAGATGTACTTACAAATATTAATAAGTTAATAATCGTGCGAACCAAAACAGGAATAATAGGAATAAATAGAAAACAACAAGGGACCTATTATTCTAATGGTGTAAGTTGGGAAAGTTCCAGAATTAATTTTAATGCACTTTATACATTTTATGATAATTCATTAAATAGTTTAGTGTCAAATAATGTAAAGGATGCCATTGATGAGTTACAAACAAACAAAGTTTCAGTTGGCGATACTTCATTACTTCCCCCTAAGTTAGAATTTGTTTTTGCTGGATTTGTTTCTGCTGGAGAGATTTGGAGCGACGAGTGGGCAAGCATTGCATGGGATGTTGAAAATTACCAATTTAAATATTTAGTCAAGCAAAGTTGGGGGTGGCACGATGCAGGAATTGTTCTAACCAAGCAAGGAATTACAATTAATAATACAGATGATATATCTGTAAATGTAAATGTTTATAATTACTTTACAAATACAGGATTACTAAATACATCTTTTAACCTATCGGGATATGGATCTATGGGATTTTGTCACTTTGTTAGTGAAGTTGCTTCAATATATCCCTCGTACCAAATCCACTACACAACGGGGAATCGTGAGAACGTATTCGCAACAATTACAAGGATTAAGAAATGAATTTATATGAATTTGAAACAAAAGAATTATTGGAGATAAACACAAAGGTAATATCTAAAAATACTACAAAAATTTCACCTCCTAAAAGAAAAGAGGGTTATGCGATTTGCTTTAATTTAGAAGAAAATAAGTGGGAATATCGAGTGGATAATCGAGATAAGATATACTACCTCAACAAAATGAGAGTTGATTTTAAAATAGGTGATATTATTAGCGATGATATGACACTTGATAAATATACAGAATCCGAACTTTATGAGAAAAAAATTTTTTCATTACAATTGTCTCTTATAACTTTATGTGATAAAATGCAAGAAGACTTTTTATACTCTTTACTAAAACACAAAAATACAAAATCGCAAGCTGAGAGGTATCATGATAAATACCAGAGAGCATTATTGAATGAGTTTGATGATATAGATAATGCTTTAATAATTAAAAATCACGAAGTTGCTCGTAACAAGATTCGTATTGTTGTTGATATGATTGAATATTTTAGAATTACAATATCTAATATGATAAAAGCTAATGATTTATTAAAAGCAAATACAATAATTAATCGTGTAAGAGATTCCCATGTTAATATCACGACTGTTTTAGAAATGAAAATATTTTTAAGTAAAAATAGCTAAAATGAAAAATTGGAAATCTACTCTTTCTTTTTTTATTTTTGTAGGAGTGTATCTTTATGCAGTCGTAAATAAAGATTCTGCAATCGTTGAAACAACTGGATTTGTTGCTTTGTATTCTAGCTTATTTATGATGCTTCGCAGTCAAATGACTACAACTATTATAGAAAAAATATTTGAAAAGATTAATTTTAAGTGAAATATTTACTAATTTTTTTATCAACATTAATCTTAGTTTCTAGTGTATATGCTTATTTGTTAAAAAATGATTTAGCAGAAGCTATTGAGTCTAATATAGCTTATGAAAATGCTATTATTTATCAAAACTTAGAACTACAAACACAAAAAGTTGATAAAGAAAAAGCACTTAAAAAAGTTTCAGAATGGAAAGCTTTACCTGTCGTTGAAAAATGGAAAACTATCACTAAAATAATATATAGAGATGTAAATATCAGTAATGAGGGGGTAAGTTGTGAACAAAATAAAATTATTGAAAATAATGTTTATCAGCTTGATTGGAATAACTTTTAATAACTGCTCATCTAAACAAAATGTACCTATCGTAATTCCTATAAAATGCACAATTCCAATTACAGAATGTAATAAATATAAATATTCAGGGAAAAGTATAGAAGAAGAACTATTAAAGTGTATCAAAGAATACAAGATAAACAGCGAGGTTTGCTTATAAGTGGGGAGCTAATCCCTATTTACAAAAAAACAATCTTTTGTATCATTATTCCATTTTTTTAAAGTAGCTGCTCCATTACCATTCCAATATTTTTTATAATATTCATATTGTCCTAAACTTCCAGTAGGTATAGCCTCAGGAACGAATTTATATCTCATTCTGCATAAAAATATGCCAGTATTTGGGATAGTTCTTAAATCTTCATATTCTAAAGTACTCAGAGGAAAACCAAAATGTTTATGAAATAATTGTCTAGTTTCTAAATAATTTTTTTTACTTAACTTTTCTTTTAGCCAGTAAAAAGTGTCGGGGTCAATTTGAGAAGTACTCTCACCATATTCTTCAGATGAGTCCTTATAATTCCCTAGTTTTGATTCGTGCCTAATTGTCTTTTCTAGCAGTAATTTAGCATTATTATTAGATCCATTACCAAAGACATCGCAAACCCATTGAATACCTGATAGTACTTGCATATTGCTAGTAACCCCATACTGTTCTAATCTTTCTTTTTTAGTTAACATTTTAATCCTTTTGTATTATTTATGAAATAGAGAAAATCTGATTGTTTGTGTGATATAATCAGGGACAACTAACTTCATTTAAAAAAAACATATTGGATACTCCTTTCTGTCGTGTGACGACTGTCTTCTCTATTTCATAAATAATAATATTATTACAATATCAAAAAACTGTTTAAAATAAACAGTTTTTATTCATATTTTCGCCTTTTGAAAGTTCGATTTGCCTAAATATCATTTCACTTACATTAACAGATATACTCTTAAAGCTCCAGCTTCTGGACTACCCACTCCAGAAAATAGTGTTAATAAGTTAAGCTTTTTCATTTCTGCGTTCCTTTTTTAATCTCACATTTCGTTTATTGCTGCATTCTAATCCACAAGTCTTTTTATGTACGATAGTCGTATATAATGATTTAGAACATTCGCTACAAGTTATTTTATTTGGATCTTTTAATTTATAATCAAAATACCCATTATCGTAAAATTCTTTATTTTTCTTTGTCTTAAAAACTTTCCAACAATACCTGCAAATAGCACCATCCCTAACACTCCCATCCTTCCGTTTATGTTGTAAAGAACTATCTTTAGAGAGTAGTATTTTACAATCCCTACAGCATCTTTGTTTTTTCATTATTACTCTCTTTAAAATCTTTAGGTGAAACTATTTCTTGATTTTGTTTAGTACTATTCCAAAATCTTTCAAATTTATCGCATTCTTTTCTCCAATGTGCTGAGTCTTCTTTTAAACGATAATTCTCATTCATTAATTGTCTGTTTTTATCTGAAACGGCAACCCACATATGAAAAACCTCTTCTTTCTCTAAAGTCTTTACAAATTCTTTATTTTCCATAATTTGACTCATTTATTTTTTCCTTTGGTATATTAAAATAGTTCTCATCCATTTCTATTAGTGTTTTTACAAGCATTATTAATTTCTTCTAATTCTAAAAAAAATGTATAATCCTGCATTTTATTATTTTTTCCTTTGCTGCATTGAAACAATTCTCATCTTGTTCTATTTTA
>TARA_R110001606_G_scaffold257328_1_pt1 | contig 10172 bp, 5 predicted proteins | sample TARA_R110001606 | Tara Oceans TARA_R110001606 (sample SAMEA4398315) | marine metagenome | biome: Polar Biome; feature: [SRF] surface water layer (ENVO:00010504); material: water (ENVO:00002006), including particulate matter (ENVO:01000060) such as... | depth 5 m
TCTTTTATACTTTTATATATTTTATTTTATAGATGATTATTTATATTTATATTCATACAACTACTTACATTTTAGATTTAGAAACAATCAAAAAATGATCTTTACTTTGGAGGAGGGTTTATCATATTTTCAAGAACCATAGCATTACTCTTGATTGCTTTTGTAATTTTGTATATCACGAGGCATCCATCATCAACCCGTGACTCTGTGCCGTCGGGCTCACAGATACTTGTTCTTATATTTTGTATCGTTCTAGGAATTGTATTCACGAACACAGTAGAGTTAGATCCACCGAAAAAATAATCTCCATATCCATTCTCTTTATCTACTATGCCGATTACAGGAAGGACAGACCTTCCATCTCTTCCACCTATAAAAGTTGGATTCAGTAGATCGGTTTTAATAAGATACACAGGACTCAACATTTTTCTCGGAAGATTTTCTGCCGTTATAGAGGTAGAAGAACAATTTTGAGCTATCGGTGGATAATCTGCGAATCCAGGACAATTTTGATTCCCATAATTCATCTTAGGAGCTTGAGAAGTAGTTGGGGGATTTGTAGAAGCGTTAGCGATGCCTAGTGGTAATAATATATTCCATTTAGGATTCACTACTTCAAGAGTGTTTCCTATTGGTAGATTCAATTTTCCTCTTGTAATAAAATTATCTAAATCTTCTATCTCTAATAATCCATTCGTCGTTGGCGTTGATGTTAATATTTTTTTATTATTAAAACGACTCTGACGATTTTCAGAATTTTGATGAAATTGATCGTATGAGAATCCTAAGAGATTCCAAAGAGACTGATCCCAATATTTTTCAGGGACTCCATAATCCTCTAAGGTAATACCACACCTCGCATCCATAATAGAAAAAGGAACCATATTTTTATCTAACTGAGCAGTCGGGAGTGTTGTGTTTGTTTCTGAATATACTTCCTTGACAGGATCTAAAATTTTGAAGACATGATTATAAGGAATGAAGTTCGGAGAGTAGGTTAAACGACTCATTCGTTTATTTAATTTTATCACAGGAGCAGTAGAATCGGGAACACCACTCCCACTTCTTACATTTTCAGAATTATTCCCAACTAATTCAGGAGTATGTAAAAAGAAGAAATTAAATCTTGATGATTCAGAATCAAATTGAAGAGAAGGTTGATTTGCTCCACAATATATTTCATTATCTAAGATCGCCCAGTAAGGGCTCATAGGTGAGCTCGGTCCGAATGTTTTAGCATCCCCGTAATCTCCATCAGGAGGGATACTCAGTGGAGGGTCTGTTATAGGGTTTGGAACTCCCCTATTCATTATAAAAGCACCATCCGTAGCGGGCTGAGGTTGCCATGATTTTATTAAATGACCCGTTATGTCCTTAGAATATGTTCTTCCATCAAATTGACTTGCCTCCGTGGGAACTGGAAGCATATCGGTTTTATTATTATCAGTAGCATTTATTTTTAGAAATGAGGGATCGTATTCACCTCCCCATAATCCTGCGTTCCCATTAGATAATAAGATAGCAGATGTCCCATAAGCATTAAAATGTTTATCAAATCCTACACATCTAACACTAAGACTATTATCTTGAAACCAAGTCACAGGTAATGTCCCATATTGATATTTCTCCATAGATAATCCTATAAATTCATTTCCATCAGAATCTTTATATTTTTTAGCATATCCATATGTTAATGAATCATATGTAATAATACCATTTCCTTCACCCTCAATGATATCTTTTCTCTTAGAATTATAATCAAAAAATAAACCACCAGCAGTCTCACCACCAGCATCATAATAGAAATCATTTCCTATAACAAAATTTGAAAATGATATATTTCCTGTTGTTCCAGTAGGATCTAATGGAGCATTTGAAACATATATTTTAGTTCCAACTATCTTAGTTACATATGTATTATTTGGAAATAACATCGTCCCGTCACTATTCTTATGAATTATCATTCCTTTCTTTACTCCTTCTGTATTATTTAATATAATATATCCGCCATAAACAACATCTGATACAAATGAAGTGAGTTCCTTGAATGGAAATTCATCTTCATCCTCAGTTACATTACAATGTAAAAATCTCATCTTATCAATAGATACATTTATTCCTTCATCATCAACTCCACTCGCATTCGTAGTATTTATTAATGTCTGTTGTGATGCGGACATAGAATTATAACTAAACAGTTCAGGATATTTTTCTTGACTTTCAAAGAAGTTTTTAAAATTTGTTAAATTATCAGCAGTCCAAGGGATACCTGTAGGAAATGTAAATAGAGGTATTAAAACATCCACACTAAGAGTAGTCATAGGATACTGTATTCCACCCGATAGAAAACTTCCATCTTTTGTTCCATTAACTCCTCTATCATTTTCTTCTCCAGAAGCATTTAAGAATGGAGTTAATTCTCTTCCATATTCTTGTATTTCAGGTCTTTTATATCCTATAGTTGAGAAACAACTCTCATAATATGGAGATAGTTCAACAGCAGAAAAATGAAAATTGACCGTTGGATGTGTGTCCTCAGCATCACGATACTCAACAGTAAGAGCTATTTGTGTGTATTCCGCAGCGAATGTAGTAAATGTTAATCTTGATCCTATAATACCATTAAACTCTGGGATAATCGTCCCCGCATCATTAGTTATTTTTATCAATCTCATTCCAGGATATAATATCCCATCTTTAAAATAATCTTTATCTTTTTCATTCAACCACCAGACATTCTGTTGTTTTCGTGTCGTTATATCTGCCGATACTCCTGGGAGACCGCCTACAGACGAGTTTGGATATCTCCATCCACGAAGTTTTACAGAAACAGAATCAAGATTATTATTAAACCACGCATTACTCTGAGAATTTATCATCCACGCAGTAGCACACGGGAACAATTCATAGGTATTACTTTCACTCGTTAAATTAAAATTATTTACAGATGTCTGTCCTTTAGGGATTACAGTAGTATCATCATCTGAGTAAGAATATTTTTTAGTATTAATAGCATCCGCCATTATAGATGTAAATTGATCTCCTACATTCGCAGGACTGTTAAACCCCTGAGTGATTTTATATTCTATAGTCTTACGATACCATATAAAATTCATAAGAGCAGGGTCTCTTTCACCCTGAAGACCAAACCCTGTCGCTTGACCCTTAGGAATAAAGTTTTGAATTTTATCACGGACAAATAATGTATATCTACTTCCATCGTTTATCAGTTCAGTTCGCGATCCATAAACCTGCTCATCAAGAGGATATCCATAACCCTCACCCTGTTGATCTCCATTATAATTTAATGAAGAATAATCGCTTCCTAATCTATAAGGATTTGCTTGATAACAAGATCCATTTACTAATGAATTGTATTTTTTCCACGGTTCAGCAGAATTATAATACGATGAACTATCCGCAGAAGAACAGTGCCGTGGAAGAGATATATAGTAATCCCCCTGATTATTTTTATAATATGAATGAGTTAAATTTATAGTATCATCTCTCACATTTTTTGTAACAGGATCATTTTTAAATTCCCATGTAACATTACCGTCTATCTGTTCAAAAACAGGATTCCCTGATGTAGCAGACCCATTTGTTTTACCTCCATAGATTTTAGATTTTGTAACATTCTTTAACTCGTATGAAGGTGTCTGACCTCTATTATCAGTCGCCATACGACCTTTAATCTCTATCGTTGAAGACTCATTTCCTATTTCTGAGATATATGCTGAATGAAGACTTATAGTATCCCCTATATCTAATTTTACTCCAGAACCAAGAACATTCGTCCAGATATTCTTCTTTTTAAGATTACCTCCTAAAAATTCAGCAGAACTTCTACGATTTGCTTCTAATAGAATTGTATCTGTATATTCAGACATTATTTATAATGTATAATATTAAAAAATTAAAGTTAAAAAAGATATCATTAGTTATTTACTCTAGGCAAAAAATACATCCATAACACCATCCTTAAGAGTCGCTACACGAATCAATTCAAGATATGTTCTTAATGTGAAAGACTGTGCCGCCCCCGTTTTATTTTCAATCTTATCAAATGTGTTATAAATTTCAAGACCCCGAGAGTTAATGCGTTCATTACGATTTAGTTTATAGACCTGATAGAAAAACTGAGACTGGAGTCCAAGATGAGTATTAGACTGAGGATGCTTTTCATATGCTGCTGATGTGAGGACACCACCCTGATTAGAGTATTCGTCGCGGGTCACAAAAGGAACCATACCCTCGCCCTGAACAACATTATGAAACTGCTGAGCGGGATTACTAACATCAACAGGATACAAGAAGTGATCATTGTATTTAATATTACTCGTAAGAGTTCCAGGTGCTACTTCACCAGGATTCATCATACCAACAGAATGATATTCATTTAGAATAGATTGATCGCCGACACCATCATTTGATAGACAGGTAATCGCTTTAGTTACAAGACGACCAGCACCTCCTACATTCATAATTAGCTCCCCAGTAGATATCTCCGTCCCAGTTGCTTTCGCTTCAATAGTTCTCTTCGCAAGACGATAATCCATAAAAGTAAATGAAAGTTCAGAATTCTGTCTAGCATATTCTTCCATCATTTCCTGAGGGAAATACTGATAATCAGCAATCAACTCCGTAGCAGTCGTATCAATTTCAAAAGACAAACCCGTATCCCCGACACTATCTTTGTTCATACACATACGCTTCTGAGAGGCAGGTGAGAAGAAAAGTTCAATAGTTACAGGTTCTGTCATCATAAAGAGCGGTAACTGATTGGAATATAGGAACGGAAATAGATCTTGAATAGATATAGAAAATTCTACACCGAAAGAAGCTTTATTTACGACATGCGGTTGAGCACGAAGACTGCCATCCAATTGACGAACAACTCCATTATCAAGTCCTGTCCTACCAGCATCCTGAGTAATATCAATTATACCTCCCTCAAAATTAGCACCATCCCCTTCCGTGTAATACGGTTTATGTGCGAGACGGCGACCTGAAATATACGACTCTCTCTGCTTCTGATGCTCATTAGACATGAACATGGATTTATAACCGATATAGTGATTAAAATCGTCAATTTCTGAGACGGTTTTAGTGCCGACGCGGAGGGCACATCTCTCTATCAGAGAATGTATCCCTACACCAACAGGTAGGAAACCATCCGTAGTGGATGTTTTCATTCTTAATACAATCTTAGAATTAGAGTGAAGAATACCTTTATTCTGAAACTGGAAGCGACAAAATTTATCCGTATGGACGACGGGATCTAAAATATCTGTTTCTATATCAATAGCAGTATTCGTGGGAATCTGTCCGATTCTTACAAGATCGGGAACTGTTCCAGAAGTAGTGGGAGTAGCATTAGACTGCGTTTTCATTTGAGACTGGTCGGGTGAAGTTGCGTAACTCATATTTTAATAATGTAAAATATAATAATAATAAAAAAATAATTTTAAAAAAGTAAAAAAGATATCTTAACGGATTACAGAAATACCGTCGCCACTAAAAGCAAGAGTCTGCTTTGAATGGACGAAGAGGTAAAGTGCCTGAGAAGAATCCGTTGTAAGATTACAGGTCATATTCAATCCCCAATTAACAGATGAAAAATCAAGACCTTGTCCAGAAATAACATCGTATGCGACTCCAACACCTGCGACACTCCCTGTATCTATCTTTCTATTAACGGTTAGCGGTAATGAACTCGTATATTCCGTGTTGAGGGGTGAAACAGTCGTCCGACGAAGTTTTGAGAACTGAGTAATAGCATTCATATATTCTTGGACAATCTGAGGATCCGCAACAGCACTATTTTTATCAATCACAACATTACTGTTCTGAAGAGTATTTACATTATATTCTAACGGGAAGCGTTCGCCTCCACGAGTAAAAAATAACTGAGTTATCGCAGCAGCACTTTCAGCAGCATCAGAGTTACACGGGTAATTATTACTTAAACCATTCTGTCCTCTGTTATTAATTTTATTCGCAGAAATAATATTGCCGAAAGCACCAAGAACTCGTGATAGACCAAGATTGAAATTTACAATCGCATTCGTAGAGTTAAATGTAGTGAAGTAGGATGAAATAGAATTGTATTCAAATGTAGAAGCAGCAGGGAGTTGAACAGAAGGGTCGGGAGTCATCGCTTCACAAGAAAGATGGACTGCTTCCAGTTCATAATATGCGTCTTTAACAGAATCACTACCCGCTGCCCCAGTCTGATCAAAGAAAACATTAGAGTCGGGTGCGAGTTGGATTTCTACGAGGATACCACCGACACCTCCAGCACCATTCGCCATTAGAGGAATAGGGTTCTGTCCGTTAAACAGACCACACGGAAGCGGAATACAGAAAGACCCATCGCCTTTAGAGACTACTCCACGAGTCTGAGCACTATGATTAGGAGTCACGAGAACCTGTTGTCCGAGGTGAGAACTGTAGTCCTCTAAAGAGGCGGTAGTTGGAAGGTAACTCCCCATGAACCTCGGAAAGTGGCGAATTTCTTCTATGACCTGATGAGTCGCCTGCGATTTTATCGTAAGAGAATCAATTATACTGTAAATCCCCAACTGTTCGGACATTCTTAGTTTATCAGTCAGCAGCGGCACAACAGGGACAGGAGTAGCTCCCGTTCCAGGGTTTTTAAAAACAGAAAATTTACCGACTAGTCTTACAGACTGTCCTACAAGCATTCGGTCTTGCTCCCCTATGATGAACTGAATAAGAGGATTACCATCACGATAAGATATCTTGCCCGTAGAGGTGTGATTACTTGGAGTAACTTGGAGGTTTTGTCTTGAACTCATTTTTATATTGTAAAATATAATAATAATAAAAAAATAATTTTAAAAAGGTTAAAAGATACATTTAAATTCTACTCTATACTTCTAAAGAAATACTGTCCCCTTTTACAACGATGCGTCTCAAATGAGCGACCCATACATTCCACAATTTCGCCTTAGAAGGAGCAGCAGTCTCCTGATATTCTACTTGTAATGTGAAATCACGACCCCGTGCGTCATAGACTCCTGAAGAACTTGAAAGTGCCCTACCGATGAAAAAATTTCTCTGAAAGTTCTCAAAAGATAGAGGATCAATTCCCGCCATACGAAGTGCCTTTTCATTCTCAATAAAAACCTGCTGATTGATAACAACATTATCACCCGCATTAACACTCATACGAGCAAGAGGCACCTTACGATTCGGATTCAATTTTCCATCGTAGATGAACTGATAATTTGAAGCATGATCTGCGATTCCTACAAGACCAGAACGAGTAGAGTTATTTTCACAATAACCACCTGTTCCACAATCCCCGTGGATTTCATTAACTCTGTATGTTTCTTCAGCAGCAATCACCTGTCTCGCAGTGTAAGGAGTAGCATCAATAGGGACCGCAAGGATTGACTTACATCTTGAATTCTGAATAGGAAGGCGGATATTTACAACCCGATCACTTTCCAACTGAGAATATTTGTAGTTCGTGTAAGATAGGAAATCATAGTTCATAGCACCTCCAGCCTTTAACATAGAGTTCATCTTAGTGACATAACCACTAGGCATCTCAACCTGCTGAACCAAGAGTTCAACATTATCAACTGATAGACTCGGAGTGTATGAAGCAGCACCCTGAACACCACACGAATAAGTCGCAAATGTCTGCCCGACACTCGCAGGTCCAGGAGTCGCTCCTGCCGCATTAGACCAAGTATTTGTAGTGGAAGCAAATGATACTTTAATTAATCCAGTATTCGCAGTTCCTCCTCCAACACTCGGATCATAAGCAATATCAGTAATCTTTACTTTTAGAGTCGCCCCAGTTCCACCAGTATCACCGACGGCAGCAACCTGTGAATCACCAGGAGCAGTCGCGCTCAGCGCAGCATCTGGAGCTACAAAGGCGATTTCATCACCAATTACATACGGACACGCTTCAAGACCAACCATACCATTTCTCCTCTGAAGGTAACAGAAAGTCGCGACACCATCCCTAGCCCATACCTCAGGAGCACCATCATTACCATTCAGGGAGTGGAAAAAAGGATTTGCTTTAACACGAGAATCTTTTAACTGATTCTCAAGCATACGGAAGCAACGACTTGGATCTTCCAAAATAATTTCTATACGGAGACCATCGGTCATTCCAAGCGGAAAAATGCGGTCATTCTGGAAAATACCCGTCGGTAGAGTAAGAAGTGCTTTAACAGTTTTGAATTCTTCATCACCAACAGTCTTATCATCTTTTTTCTCAAAAAAAGGATTCTTATCAACATTCTGGACAATAGTAGTAGTTCCGTTATTCCCACGAGCAACATTACTCGGTAGAACAGCACCCTCCGTAAGAGCCCGTTTCTTCTTCATATTTTCATTAGTTTCATAATCATATTTTAGAGCAGTAAGAACATTAACATTTTGTAATTCCTCAAGAATCTGATTCTGAGCTCCACCCGAACTAATACGAATATCACGAATTAAAACATTTGCTCCAAGATCAGAATCAAGCATAAGAGCAGTCTTAGTAGTGTGTCCCGCTGGGAGTTTAATTTTAACATCCATTCTTAGATAAGTTTCTGAAGGCATGAAGTATCCAGTAGATCCAGGAATAACGAAGTTTATCTGCTGTCCGAGTTGATATGAGAGACCATTCTCCGCTTGAATAGCAATTTTCTTTTGTGATATTGGAATTTTATCCTCAGAAGTCCAGAAGGCGGTTGTCGGCATATTAATTTTATTATAGACTTATATTTTATTTCAAAGACGAAAAAAAATCTAAAAAGATCCAGAAGGATTTACTAAATGCTGAACATGTTGTGACTGACTTGCTACGAGACCTGAACTCTGTAATTCATTAACAGGGGCGGTGCTTCTAAGAGACCCTAATTTAGATAATTCAGATGCTTTTTTACCTGCGAGTCCCGTCTCTGTTCCTTGATCTGATACGACTACCTGTTTGTCTTTATTGTATGTGTCTATGGAACCAGCGACAGAAGATACCACTCCTGCGATAGCACCTAATGCTTCTGCGGGAGGGAAAAATAATCCAAGAATATCCAAACCAGTCGTAGCAGCAGATGCGATTTGACCGATATCCCCTGCGACATCTGCTTTACCATCCGCATTCTTTTCTAATCCATTCTTCGCTAGTTCAAAAGCAGATACCCCTCCAGCAAGAGCACCTCCAAGTTTTAGAGCACCACCAGCAGTAGATGCTCCCTTCTTAGCAATTTGTCCCAGAGATTCATCTTCATCTTCTCCTAATCCCCCCTCTAATGAAGTAGAAGATTTTTTACTCGGAGCAGATGGGTCACTCACATTCGCTTCACCAGCAGCAGGAGTATTACCTGTTACTCTCGCCTTCGCAGCACGATAGTTCGCAGCAGTAAATTCACTCGGGTCATCCCCTACAGTTGGAGCAACACTCGCAGGAGCACGAGCACTTGTTGTATTAGCAACAGCAGAAGAAGCAACTTTATCATTTGTCGCTGTAGCAGATCCGAACTGTAAATTAGCTCTTGGATTCGCTTGTTTCGCATAACTACGAGCAGCATCGTAATAAGATGACGATTGTCCCAATCCCTTTAGTCTTGCTTGTTCTTTTGAAACATTATTTAGAGTCCCAACAGACTGTCCGAAATTAACTCCCGATAATGTATCGTGTGCCGAGTATATTAGACTATCAGTCGTCTTAGAAGATTTATCTTTAGCAGTCTGTGCTTTATCTGTCACCGCAGCAGAATCAAAAGTATTATTAATTCTATCTCTTGTAGATCTTACTTGTTCGTTGTATAGTTCGTTCTCTCGTGTGAGTGAATTACCTTGAGACCTTGCTTCTTGAATTCCATATAAGTCCATATTTATACTCAATCAATATTTTCTTCTACATTATCTTTTTTTAAAATATCATCTATATTTTCTTCTTTAATACTTTCAGTAGGTCTGTCTCCAACAGCAAGAACTTCATCAAAATTACGATACATAACTGGTGGATTTTCCTGGAGGTCCATATGTATAAAATTATATCTATCAGGAGTTCCTTTTTTGTAAAGAGCAATAAATCTTTCAGGTCCTCCAAATAGATCTCCATACTCTTCTGCGACCTTTAATAATTCCTTTCTGTTAGGAAAAGGAGATCCGATGATAACATTCGTAGCGTTCTG
>TARA_R110001606_G_scaffold50027_1_pt1 | contig 10172 bp, 11 predicted proteins | sample TARA_R110001606 | Tara Oceans TARA_R110001606 (sample SAMEA4398315) | marine metagenome | biome: Polar Biome; feature: [SRF] surface water layer (ENVO:00010504); material: water (ENVO:00002006), including particulate matter (ENVO:01000060) such as... | depth 5 m
ATTGTCATGGTTGAAACCACTAAAGAGATGTTAGACGTAGCCGCTGCATCCACCGCTGTCCTTTCAATGGCATCGTGGCTACCTCCAACAGCTTCTATACTCACTATAATATGGTTAGGTATTCGTATATATGAATCTGATACTGTACAAAGTATAGTTAATAGAACAAAGAAAGATAAGGAATAACAATGGCTACTCCACGTAAAGGCAAAGCAAAAGTAAAGGTCACAGCTAGTGGTAAGAAAGTTAGTTATGGTCAGGCTGGTAAAGCTAAAGGTGGGGGCCCTAGAGTTAAAGCTGGTACTAGTAAAGGCGATAGCTACTGTGCCAGAAGTCTCGGAATAAAGAAGGGTCTTACAAAGAAGAAGCAGAATGATCCTAACACTCCGAACAACCTTTCACGTAAGCGTTGGAAATGTTCTGGCGCTAAATCTAAAAGGTAACTGAAATGAAGAAGACTAAATCATGCGGTTGTTCTAAGGCTAAGAAGCCATCATTGCCTAAGCGCAATCAAAGAGCAGCTAAGAACAAGAAGCGAAATAAATAAGAGGTTATAATGGGACTTGAAACAGCATCATATATCGACCAGCTAGTAGCTGCGAACCCTTTAGGTACTGATAGCAAATCACAGGGCGATAACCATATTCGTTTGCTTAAGTCTGTACTCCAGACACAGTTCCCTAGTCTTGGTAACGCAGTGGTAAACACATCAGCAGCACAGCTTAATGTCTTGACTGAGATCACAGCATCCTCTACTGAGATTAATAAGCTTACTGGTGTTACATCTACAACAGCACAGCTTAACCTAGTAAACACTGTACCAGTAGCGCGTACCAGCCTCTATGATGCCGTGTATCCTATTGGATGTATCTATCAGTCTACTGTTTCTACAAGCCCTGCTACGTTATTTCCAGGGACTACGTGGTCAGTGTTTTCAGCGGGTAAGGTGTTGGCTGGTTATGATTCTGGAGACAGTGACTTCTCTGCTGGTACTACTGGTGGTTCTAAGACTCACACTCTGACAGTTAATGAGATTCCTGCGCATAGTCACTCCTATACTTTAGAGAATCCTGCTGGTTCTGGTTCGTCTGGATCTGCAAACGGTGACTCTAGCTACAGTACTCCTAACACAGGAAACACAGGCGGAGGCGGTGCGCACAACATCATGCAGCCGTATCAGGTTGTTTACATGTGGACAAGGACTGCTTAATCATGCCATATAAAAGGGTAGAGGTATCACGACCACGAGGGATCAACATTGATTTGTCTCCCTATGAACTCCCTAATGAGATATGGAGCCAAGGAAACAACATTGACTTTGCTAACCACAGAACTAATAAGGCGTTAGGCTACTCACAAGTATTCACTGCTCCTGCTGTACAGCCTATGATTGCTATGCCGTGGACAGACTACAACTTACCTTATTGGTTCTACGCTAGTGAAGCTAAAGTGTACAGGACTAATGGCAACACTAACGTCAACGTAACTCGTCAGACTGCTGGTGCAGATGTTAACTACACTGGTGACTATGACGACGGTTGGACAGGTACTACCTTTAATGGTGTTTTAATTCTAAACAACAGAACAGACGCACCTCAGTTCTACGACACTGCTACTAGTAAGATGAAAGACTTGACAGCATGGCCTACTAGTTGGACTACTGGTGTCGTGCGTCCGTTTAAGAACTACTTGATAGCATTAGATGTTAAGGATGATACAGGTACTGCATTCCCTTCAATGGTTAAGTGGAGTGACGCTGCCCCTTTAGGTGGTATACCTGCTTCGTGGGACCCAGTGAACCCTGCTGTACAGGCTGGCTACAACATCCTACCTGACACGGCTGGTCGCTGTATTGAAGGTAAATCTCTGAACGATACGTTCTTTATCTACAAGAGCGATGCAGTGTGGGCTATGCAGTTCATTGGTGGTAACTTCATCTTCTCGTTTAGGAAAGTATTCAGCGATGACACAGGTATTCTGTCTCGTGACTGTGTTACTGAGTTTGATGGTAAGCACTTTGTTGTAGGTGTCAGTGACATCTATGTGCATGACGGTACTTCTAAGAAGTCTGTGATTGCTAACAAGATGGCTAGGTCTTTCTACTCTCAGATTAACTCAGCACATGTAGACAAGGTCAAGTGTGTCTCGGATGTACCTAACAAAGAGATTTGGGTTTACTTTCCGACAGCGGATAGTGCAGATGGCAGAGCTAACAAAGCATTGGTATGGAACTGGGAAGTAGATGACTGGTCACAGCGTGATCTAGTTAATATCTCTTACATCTCTACTGGTGTTATTGCAGACACTACAGACACCACTGATACATGGGACTCTGACACTGAGGGTTGGAATGATGATACGACTAGCTGGGGTGAAGAACGCTTTAACCCTGCAATCAAAAGTCTCTTTATTGTAAACTACGATGACTCTTTATTCTATAAGGGCAACACAGGTCTTACACTGAATGGTACTGTTTATCCTTCTTATGCAGAACGGATTGGTATTGATTTCGGTGATGATCAAGGATACAAGTATATTAATTCTATTACTCCTCATATTGTGGGAGAAGGTACAGTCAACGTATACGTAGGTACTGAGCAGCAACAAGGTTCAGGTATTGCATGGTCGCAGCCTCAGCCGTTTGTTGTAGATCAAGACTACAAGGTTAACTTCCGAGAGAGTGGTCGCTACATTGGCGTTAGGTTTGAGTCAGCTAGTGATGACGCATGGTCGTTGACAGGATACACCATTGAGTATAGCTATGAGGGACGGCAATGAGATTTGAATACGTACCACTGCCGCCTCCGCAGGATATTAATGGTATGCCTGTATACGTACAGAACGAGCTGCAGCGGATAGCTAGGTTCATAGGTGGACTCAGTGAGGTACATGAGTCGGGTATGTATTTATCGGCTGCGGGCGCTGGTGCTACTATGGCGCTGACTACTACGCCCACGACCATCACTGCTTTTGATACTGTAAACAGCTATGAAGAAGGTCTTATTGCAGATACAACAGCAGGTACTTTTACTTTCTTATCTACCTCTAGGTTTAAGTTAGCTTTTAGTGCTAGTATTTCTGATCAGGGTGGTGGTTCATCAGAGCATCACATTGGTGTGTACTTAAACAACACGCTGATACAACCTACACATAGCATAACCTTTACAGGCTCTGCATATACACAGATGTCCTTTATGATTCAGAACACAGCACAGGCTGGTGACGTTATTACATTGCGTATGTCTACAACCTCTGGTACAGACACCGCTATCTTTGCTAGTATAGACGTAGACGTTGAGGGTAAACCAATTGACATATAGTCTTAAGCGTGTAGTAAGTATTGAAGAGATTGAATTACATCGACAGGTTATAAAGAAGTATTTAGATAAGGTACTAGTAAAGGCAACAGAAGTTACAGAACACAGTGTGATGGAAGGTATCTTTAAAGGTGATAGTCAGTTGTGGCTTGCCAGAGATAGTGAAGAAGAAGTAGTTGGTATTGTTGTAACGTATCAAGTTACATACCCTACAACAAAGAGACTGCTTATACATTTGCTAGGTGGTACAGAGATTGAAAAGTGGGTTCAGACTATAGCTAGTATTGAAGAGTGGGCTGAGTCAAAAGGATTAGAAGGCATAGAGATACGAGGTAGGAAGGGATGGCTTAAGTTGTTGCCTGACTATTCTTGTAAAACAGTATTAATGATTAAGGAGTTATAAGATGGGTGGTGGAGAGACAAGCACAGAAACAGAAAGCAGACTCAGTGATGAGTTACGCTCAAGCAGCTTAGCTGGATTAGAAGGCGCTGAGAACTTATACAACCAAGGTACAGAAGGTATCTATCAAGGTAGTCGTCTTGCTGAAGAAGATCCATTGCTTCGTCAGGCACAAGAGAACCTGCTTGCTCAGTATGGTGAAGGTGGTTCGCTGTCTAATCTTGTTAACACAGCACAGGCTAACTTTGGTAACTACTTGAATGCTGGTGACCTTGAGAACAACCCTTTGTTTCAGCGTCAAATGGAAGACATCTTAGGTCAAGCTAACATATCACTACAGCGTGGTGCTGTGCCTCTGATGCAACAAGCGTCAGCAGCAGGCCAGTATGGTGGCAGTGAGGGACAGGAAGGTCTAGGCTTACTTGGTGGTGAGGTTAACCGTAACACGCAGCAGGCGCTAACACAGGCAGCTCTGGATCAACAGAATCTAGGTCTCCGAGCGCAGGGTCTACTGCCTATGATGCTTCAGACTGGTGAACAGGGTGCTAACATCATGGGTAGGATTGGAGAGCAGCGTGGTCAGCGAGCGCAGGCTGGGTTGTTTGATGAGATTCAAGAGTTTGATGCAGCCCGTAATGCAGAGCTTTCAAACCTTCAGCAGTTCTACGACTTCTTAGGTGCTAATCCTCTGGTAGCTGAAGCTAATCAGAAGACTGTTGAGAAAACTGCTAGTGATCCGTTCGGTGATTTGCTGGGTATTGCCACTACTCTTGGTGGTGCTTACTTAACAGGGGGTGGTTCTTTGGGAAGTATGTTTGGCGGTGCTGCCGGTGGTGATGTTGCTGGCGCTGCTGGCGGGTATGGTGATATCTTTGGCGGCGATGTATTCGGATAAGGACTAGATTAATATGAATAAAGATGATGCAGTAATTCAGTTCTTACTGGAACAAGAAGGTTTTGAAACTAGAACATATCTTCCAAAGAAGAATGGCATTGTCATCGGTAAGTCTGGACTTACCTTTGGCGGTGGTATTGATATTGGACAGATGGGACTACGGGAGTTCAAAGCTTTAGGTTTACCTCAAGATGTAGAGTATGCTCTGCTTCCATATGTAGGTAAGAAAGGCAGCGAGGCACTAGCAGTTGAGCGGGAGATAGGACACTTCAACATCCCCGCTGAAGTAGCTATGGATATTACTCGTAGACATATTGAGAAGTCTAAGCAGCAGCTCCGTAAGGCGTACCCTGCGTTTGATTCTATTAGTGTACAACAGCAGGCGGTTGCGCTCTCTCTGTTACATAACTATGGCGGGGGTGCTTTGAAGTACAAGACCATGAAGGCTGTCATTAAAGGTGACCTTCTTCAGGCTATTGCTTTGTTACGTGATCCGGAAGAGTGGAGTAACGCAGAGCTACATCCTAGACGCAACAGAGAAGCTGATATCCTACAGTCATTGGTCGTGAGTCAGCAGCAACAGCAAGCACAACAAGCAGCTCAGCAGGCTCAGCAGCCAGCGGGTATGTTCACTGAGGCAGGTGTATAACATGGCTAGTTTATTAGACAAAGTAAAAGCAGCAATAGGTACTGGCACTCTGATGCCTGATAACTATAACAATGCTATCTCCGCATCGCGTAATGATCCTGAAGTTATATCGTATCTTAAGTCTATTACTCCAGAGCCAGCTCCGACTAGTCCTGTATCTTTATTTAATTCGATTATGCCTAGCTTTGGAGGAGGAGGACGTACCTTAGAAAACACAACAGGAGCCACCGCTATTCCACAAGTAAAAGCGCCTAGTATTATACCTGAGCGTTTCACTAAATTTGATAATCGCGGTCTGCCGCCAGCTAGTGCAGGTATCTATGGCGGTCTTGGTAATATCTTTCAGAACGATCCTATGGCTCAAGCAGCATCTAGAGGTGTTGACAATCTTAATGCTAGTCAGTCTGCCCGTTTTCAAGACTGGTTAAAGACTCCAGCAGGACGTATGTGGGAAACATCTCAATCACAAGGCGATCTGCGAAGAGCAACTCCATTGACTCCATTAGGCGACAGCTTCCTCGACCCCGAAGTAGATAAAGCCAATGACGCAGCAAAGGATGCGTTAAGGAAGGCTCAGGAAAACATAGCTAAGGAAGCAAGAGAACGTCCTCCGACAGTGCCAACTGGTACTGAAAAGACTGAAGACTTAACCCCAGAAGCTAAGACATTTAATACAGCAGCTACTGTTGTATCTCCGTCAGCTCCTGAAAAGAAACAAGATTGGTTTAATGCTGTCAATGATCGTATTGATTTGATGGCAATGGGCGCAGCTATGCTGGCTGGTTCAGGACAACGTGGTGCTACTACTATGTCTCGTCTTGGTGAAGGGCTGCAAGCTGGCTTAGCATCGAGAGCTGCTCAAGCTAAAGACGCTGAGAACAAGCAATACAGAGATGCTGTTCTTCTTCTACAGGCGCAGAAGGCTAGAGCTACTGGTTTACCTACTCCGTTTAAGGACTATGGTGCTAAGATAAACGACATCAGTTCATTCCTGTCCGGTTCTGGATTTGAAGGAGATAATCTTACAGAACTTTCAAGGCTAGTGCATGGGATGGATACCAATTTCGTAAGCTATCCAGCAGCAACTAAGAAATTGATTGCGGATGAGATGGCTAAGGAAGGTAGTAACTGGTTCTCATCAGGTGGTGAGTTAAGTACTACAGATGTAGAGAAAACATACCTAGACGCTAAGAAAGCAATAGCCCAGAGGTTATCTAAATAATGACAGACACTATCGACTTTGATTCTTTATGGACGGCATCTGATCAGCAGTATGATCAGCACTTAAGCCAACAGCCAGATGATTTTGGAAGCCAAATAGGAGCAGGTGTAGATTTAGGTCAGGCGCTTTTGTATCGTGGCGGTCAGTCCGTTGCAGAAGCGTTCGGGTTTTCTGATAGTGCGTTCGGTCAGGCAATGGTCGATGGTAAGAATGAGAACATGACAGAGGTAGGAAAGGTAACGGCGCATCCTCTGTATGAAGATGGTGAGTTCTCCTTCAGAGGTTTGTTAGATCAGGTAGGTAGAGGCATAGGTACTGTAGCAACTGCATTGCCTGCGCTGGCTGCTGCACCTTTAGCGCCTGTTGTAGGCGTGTCAGCCTCTACTGGTGCATTAGCTGCTGGTGGGCTTATGTCAGGTGTGATGAACATCGGTGACATTGGTCTTAAAGCAGAGGATATGGACGAGTCCTATACTGCTTCTATGGCAGACATTGGCACTGGGCTTGCGCTGGGTGCGTTAGAGCCGCTGGCAGGTGCTAAGTTTATTAAAGCCTTGACACCTGCTATTAGGTCTACTTCTCCTGAGATCATGGCTGCTATTAATGCAGGTAATGCTAGTGCCTTAAGCGGTGCTATCCGTGGTCAGGTAGCTCAGGCTCCTTCAATGGCTAGACAAGTAGGCATGGCATCGCTAGGCTCAGGTCTTACTGAAGGTGTGCAGGACTTTGCTACAACTATAGCAGCTACAAACTCTGCATCTTACTGGGATCAGTTCGATGTAGAAGAGTCATTGAAAGAGTCTGCTGTTGAAGCTCTTGTTGGTGGTATCTTAGGTATGCCGTTTGGCGTAGGCTCTAGTGTTATGTCTAAGGCTCAGAAGAGTGCTGATATATCTTTCGCTAAGCAGGTAGATGAAGGTATTGTTGAGTTCAATCCAGATACTGGGTCGTGGGTAAAGAATCAAGAAAAGGTGAAAGTGACTGAGACAAAACTAGGTCACCTATACTCTAAGTATCTTGCACCTTTCTTAGGTGAAGCAGGTAGTAAAGCTGTGGCTCAAGTAAACACGCCAGAGATGAAGAAGCTTGTTGGTAAGTTCAATCAGACTTCAGGATCACTGGCACGTAGGATGGGCATCAGGCCAGTACATGCAGATTCTATGATGTTTAAGTCTGAGTATAGTAAAGGCATGAGTACGTTCATGACGCTGAGTAACGAAGATGCTCTAGCTGTACATGACCAGCGAATACTACCTGAAGGTACTAAGGAAGAGAAGGCTGCTAAGAACGAAGCATACGCTGCTCTCCCTAAAGAAAGTAAGAAGGCTTCTAATGAGCTGTCTACTTTCTTAGATGCTACTATGAAAAGAGATTTAAAGAAGTATGGTATTGATTCAGGGTTGTTTGAAGGAACCACTTACTTCCCTCTACATGGTCGTATCGATTATAAGAAACTTAAAGCTGATAAGGCTGGGTTTAGAAAGCAAGCGTTAGATGTTGCAGCGCAGCGTGGTATTGCTCTATCTCCTGATAAGCTAGATGCTTACATTAAACGTATCGAGAACCAAGGCTATGAGCATTTCGGAATGGACACCGACACTCGTATCTTAAAGAAGTATGAAGAGAATGTTCAAGAGTTTATTGACGAGGGCATGACAGCAGCGGATGCTCAGGCAGAAGCAGCTAAGCAAATGAACAACAGGCTAGGTGCGATAAAGACGAAAGGCGCTAAGGTTAATAACCAGAACGCAGTTGAGACTCATCGTATGCTGGCTGAGCTGCCACAGGACTTCTGGTCTAACTGGCTTAACGCTGACTCTAAAGTACAGGACTCTATCTACTCTTACTATGAGATGATGTCGGAAAGACTAGCACATGCTAAAGAGTTTGGCGCTAACAATGAGAAGTTCTACACTGAAGTAGCTAGGGTACTAGACGATGCGAAAGCACAGGGTATTACTTACAATACAGAGACAGTGGTTAACGATCTAGCTAACATGATGAACCTATCTCAGCGTATCCCTATTCGTAACCTAGATGTGTCACAAGGGGAAGGCATCAGAACTGCACAGAATGCTATACGTGCTGGCTTAAGTGTTACGTTGCTTCCGCTATCTATTCTTCCTTCGTTGGCTGAGGTGTTTGTTGTATCCTCTAAGACAGGACAAACAGGTAAGGCTATTACATCTGCTGGTAAGCTGACCGCTCGTATAATCAGAGAGCAGTTTAAGCACGGTCGTGGCCTTGCGTTTAAGGACGCAGCTAAGCTTGTTAATAAAGGCGACATCATTCAAGACTTAGGCATCACTGCTTATGAGTTAAAGAACACAGCGGCTGCTCGTCTAGGTGACAATGAGATTGGTGGTAGGATTACTAATGTTGAGAACTTCTTCTACAACATGACCCTGACACCACAGTGGACTGAAGCATTACGTATGACATCGGCTATCTTAGCAGAGCAAGGATTCAGAGCTGATCTGGAAACGTACACTACTGCTATTAAAGAAGGCAACCTTGAAGAGCAGCTACGTATTGGTGATAAGTTTGCAGAGGCTGGACTCAATATCTCTCAAGCTTACAACTGGCACCTGAGAGGCGCTAAGAAAGATTCATACTACAATGAGCAGTTTAGAGTTGGAGTCCTTAACGTAGTCGAAGACACTGTCATGCGTCCGCGTATGGTACAGAAGCCAGCGTGGATGGCAGACGAACGGTTCAAGTTAATTGCACAGCTTAAGTCATTCTCTATTGTGTTTAACAACGTGGTAATGAAGGGTTGGTACAACTCTATGGTTGCTAACGGAACACCACCTGAGAAGATTAAGCAAGCTGCAGCTATTGCACCATACATCGGCATGATGTTAGCTACTCAGATACTAGCATCAGGGTTGCGTGAGTTTGTTAAGACAGGGGACACTGAAAGGTGGGAAGATAAGGACGCAATAGGACATCTGCTAGGCTCTATCGCTTACATTGGTGGTCTGTCGTTTGCAATAGACCCTTTCCGTGCTAGTAACTACGGTGTTGATCCTACTACTGCTATCCTTGGCCCTGCTTTTGGTAAAGGTAATGATTTAATCAACGGTATTAGTGCTATTATGTCAGGCAGTATGTCACCTGAAGATGTAGTAGCTGCTGTACTTAAAGATGTCAGCAGGTCGTTCCCTATAATCCCAGCACTATTGGAGAGGTAAGATATGTTATCAAGTTTAATTGGCCCTGTTGCGGGTCTTGTTAAAGGATACCTTAGTAATAAGGCAGAGGAGAAGCAAGCTGTACACCAGCGCAAGTTGTCAGTTATTGAGAACGATGCTAACTGGGAATCTAAGATGGCTGATGCATCGAAGGACTCGTGGAAGGATGAGTTTTGGACAATTGTGTTAGCAGCGCCTGTGTTTATGATTGGCTATTCTATTGCAGTGGATGACCCTGCTATCATTGTCAGGGTAGGTGAGAGCTTTGCAGTTCTTGGTACGCTACCTGAGTGGTATCAGTATCTGCTGTTCATTGCTATCAGCAGCTCGTTTGGTATACGTGGTGTTGGCAAGATAATGGATATGAAGAAGTAGTACCTGCATATAAGTGTACAAAACCTACACGTATATGTGTCAATAAGTGTAGCCGCTGTTTACGGCGTATTACTACGTAAACAGCGGCTTATTTAAACTAGATCTCGCATGCCCCTCCTG
>TARA_R110001606_G_scaffold100967_1_pt1 | contig 10170 bp, 5 predicted proteins | sample TARA_R110001606 | Tara Oceans TARA_R110001606 (sample SAMEA4398315) | marine metagenome | biome: Polar Biome; feature: [SRF] surface water layer (ENVO:00010504); material: water (ENVO:00002006), including particulate matter (ENVO:01000060) such as... | depth 5 m
TACAGATATTTACTGCTAAATGCAAGTGCTATGTTGCTTCACCTAAAGTACTTACACCTGCTGCTGTAGTTAACGCACCAGAACGACCACGGAATCCAGTAGTACGCTCCTCGCGACGGCGACGCATCCTAGTAGCAGCATCAACATCTAACCCAAACTCAGCCTCAGCAATAGTAGAAGCACTCAAAGCTTCTTCCTCACCTAACAACTCATCAGTCAAACCAACACGCTGACCCAACCGTTGCTGAATCTCGCGAGCCTGAACATTCTCAGCTTGCAAAGCTTCCGCAGTTTCCATATTCAAAGCTTCACCAATAGTTTGTCGTGAAGCAGCAGCTAACCCAGCCGACTCCATACGACGCCTATCCTCAAAAATGCTTGTTGCCCGCTCAGGGTCAAGATAATACGCAGTAAGATCAGAGTCTGTAATATCGTAAAAGTCTCGCAACAAACGAACTGTATCCTGGTTAGCCCCTAAACTTGCTTCCATCCCCAACTGGACACGCTCATTATATTCTTGCGGAGAAACATCACCAGCAATTAACTGATCAAAATCATCTGGCTTATCATAAAAATCAGCCGGTAATTTAGCTGCTTGACCGATCTGACGGTAACTTCTTTCCAAATCTAAATAATCAGCTTCGCTAATAGCAGGCAAATTTAATTTACGGCGTTGCGCCATAGCAGGAAAACGTGCCGCATACTCATCAGTTTCCCTAATGCTCATTGCTATCCCAGTAGCTGATTCCCCACCTATAAGTTTAGCGTTAAGTTTTGCAGCTAACGAAGCAGGCAAACCATAAAACGCTAACGTGTCTTTAATAATATCTTGAGAGTTTTTAACACTTGTTTCTTGTATGCCTTTAGATTTAGCTAACTCTGAATTAACTTTCCCTAACGTAGCTTGCGTAGTTTGGAATAAAGTTCTGTTTGTCTCTACGTCATTAAGAGCAGTCTTTAATTGCTCTTGCAGTTCTAGCATCTCAGCATTAGTACCAGCAGGAGGAACAATATCACCAGCAGGAGGAACAATATCACCAGCAGGAACACCATCATCAGTACTACTTGGAGTAAACGCACGAGCAGCCATAGTTAGCGGGCCAACATCCCCATCAACCGCTAACGGAACATACTCCTCCCCGTCAGCATCAACTTTGCCCGCATTATTTGCATTTAAAGCAGCTTGCTCTAACCTAATTTCCGCAACAGTCGCCATTATCCTACCGCTCCAAACATTCTAGTAATCTGAGACGTAGCATCATAAGCTTCATCCCTAGCATTATCCGTATAACCCCACTCAGGCATACCCCGAACAACACGACCAAATTCGCTATTAGTCATAGGACGTTTCAACCCATCTGAAGAAACTTCAGACGCACTCAACGTAGTAAACAACGCTGAATCAGCACCCATAAAATCAACATTACGACCCAACAACTTTTCTGCCTGATTCTGAAACGTAGAAAAATACATTCGAGGAGTGTAACCCTGATCAATCAAACTAGCTAAACCAGGGTAATCATTTTTAGATTGCTGCCTCATACCCGCTTCTAGCTCAGTTATAGTTGATTGACCTAAATAAACTTGTTCAGCAGCATCATTCAAATAGCTTTCATCAACTTCCATCATAAACTTACCGGCATAATCCTGTATTTTATTACGGGTAATTTGAAGCTTGCTAGTAGCCGAATCTAAACTAAAACTGTTATCTTCAGCAGCATCTAAAAACTGTTGCCTAATTTCTGTAGAATCAAAACCTAAACTGTCAGCTTTGTAAGCCATTTCCCACAGATCTTGTTCATTAAGCTCATCGTCTGAAATGCCAAGCCGGTCACGTTCAGTTCTTAACGCATCCATCTTAGAATCAAGCAAACCTCTAAGGTTTTCTGGAGAATCTTCATAAGATTCTGGAGGGAAAGTTCCTCCTGCCGCTACCCATTTTTTTTGAAAAGCTTTTAACTCAGTGCTTGTATCTTTAAACCAGTTAGTTTTTTGAAACAAAGTAAGAATTTGTTCGCTGTTTGAAATACCAGTATCTCTAATGTATTCAACAATATTATTAACCTCAACCATGTTCCCCGAACCAGGAGGGTCTTCAATAGTCGCTCCTAACTGGTCGCTGCCCATTTTTAAGAAATAGCCGGACATCCCAAAGTTTTCTTGAATATATTTTTGAGTATTTTCATCAAAAACAACATCGTCATCTAAGTCACTAGGACCGCCAGGACCGCTTGGACCACTAGGACCACTAGGATCTGTTTCTTCCTCAACACCGAACTCAGCTTCAGCCAAAGCCATTTCATCTACATCAGCAGGCAAAGGCTGCTCACCCAAAAACTCTGCATTAGCAAAATCTTCTTCAGTTTCACGTAAACTTGTTAACGCAGCTTCTTCTTCTGCATCTTCTTCAATAGCAACTTCTATAGCTTCTTGCTCTAACTCAGGGACAACTTCTTCTTCTTCAATCCCAGCACGAACTTCTAAAGAAGACCGATCAGAATCATCTATTCGTTCATTACCTTCACGAACTCGTTCTTCAACTCTGTCAAGTTCATCTACAAAAACTTTATCTCTAACAGACAAATCTTTTCTAGGTAAAGCCCCTATTTCTTTTCTTGCTTCTGGAGAAAGAACTTTAACTAACTCATTAGGGCGACTATTTTTTCCGGCGCTTATAGAATTGTCTATTGCCCGACGTAACCTACGCTTTTCAGTTTGTGCAAAGTTTTTGTAGTCAGGGTTATCTTCGATAATAGGAACTACTTCATCTTTAGATAATCTAACTTCTTTGATAGCATTGCTTATTTGAGTTTCAAGTGCTTTAACTGATCTTGTTACATTGTCGCCATCTATATTTATGTAACCATTTTTCCCAGGTTTAACAAAAGCAGGATCTAACTCTAGCTTAAGAGCAGCTTCTTTAACCCAAGTAGCCCATTCTTCACTAGTAAATGCGTCTTCTTTATTTTTAGTGATCTCTCCACGTTTAATCGTTATCGCTTTAGCAAGCTTTTCAGCGCCACTAATAAAACGATCAGCCGCCCCTATATAATCTTCTGCTTTTTCAAACTTATTAAATTTACCTTTCCCCATTTTAGATAAACTATTTTCAACAAACTTAAAAGCTTCACCAGATGTGAAAGCAACGGGTAAAAGTTCATCAGTGGGCGTCATATCGTCTGACAAAGTTACAAAAGAATCTAAATTCTTATCAAAATCTTTAATAATTGTTTGCGCTAATTTAGAATTTATTATAGTTGTGTAACTATCAGGGTCTTCAGGACTTACATACCCACTACGAGAAAGAGAAAGAACCACACCCCGTAAAAAATTAGAATAATCTTTTTCAGTAAAACCTGCTCCAGATTTAAGTTCTATATCAAACAATTTTGCCATTAGCCCAACCCTAACGCTTTCCAAATAGCTGACGTAGTATTAGAAGTAGAAATAGCTTTAGCTTGCATAGGATCAGCAGCTTCCGCTTGCCCCTCTAAAATGCCAGTAGCATCAAAAGCTTCAACCACCCCCCCAGACTGCTGCGCCTCATACGCTTCTAACTGAGCAGCCCGCACCAAACTAAAAGCAGCACGCCGTTCAGACTCAGTAGCCTTACGACCTAAAACGCTACCCCAGCTACTCTCTACCAAACGATCTACCTGAGTAACAGGCATAACCATTCGCACAGGATCTTTTTCTTCTTTCAAATATTTGTCTAAAGCAGCATCCATACTTTCAGCAGTAATCTCACCACTAAATCGTTCTTCTAAAGTAGGGATACCTTCAAAACCTTCACTTAAGCCCCACCTAGTTTCATTAGCAGCATCTCGCGCTGCAAAACCTAACGCCTTAACAAACTCATTAGTATCTTGCAACTCATCTATAGAAGATATAGATCCGTAATAGCCATCAACAAACAAAGCTTCTTGAAGTTCTTCTTGTTCTTCAACAGTCAACAGACCAACATACTCCATAAAGTTTTGTTCTGTAAATTGTTCAGCTTCAGTCATAACATCACGACGAACTGAACCCCCATCTTGACCTGGGATAACATCAGTAAAAGCCAATTCGGGTGGTTTATAACCTAAAATAGCGTTACTACTAGAAACAGGCAAACTGCTTAAAGCATTGCTACCATATTGAGCATTGTATTTTTCTAAGGTCATCAAACTTCCTGCCAGCTATCATATTCAATAGTATCATTCTCTAAATACCTATCAAATATTGTTGTGAATTGAGGGACGTTTCTTATAGACACTCTCGCGTTTTCCCATAAATCTTCTAAATCTTGGTTGTTACGGTTCTTGATAGAACGCATATCTAAATCACCGCTTTGTTCAGCACGGTTAGCTAACTCTTGCTGGATTGCGTCACGAACTTCCATGTACTCGTTAAGTTGAACAAGCTCAGGACGGTAATCAAACGTGTCATCATCTAACACTTTTTTGAAACCTTTAATAATTTTAGTTAGCTCTAAAGGATCTTGAGGAGCTTTATACTCTTCCCACCACAACGGATACTTAGAACGCAAATCTGTTTTAGCGTTTTCAAGAATCGTTCTTAAGTCCATATTGCTTTTAGCTCTCAAACTAGCTGACCCAGACACTTGAGAACGACGCTCTAACTCGTCATACACAGCATTCCGTACACCGCCCCATTCTGTCCACCCTAAATTTTCTTGAGGCTTACGCAAAATCTCTTCAGGCGTAGCACGCTCACGTCGCCCTTCAGCTATCTCAGTTTTGTATACTGCATAGTTAAACTCAAATTGGACATCTTCAGCCCCAACTTTACCAATAATGAAATCTTTCAATAAAGGATTATTGTCAGCAAAATCTTTGTGCTGCTGATACTTTTCTTCGCCTTGTAAAGTTCCTGAAGCAACACCACGCACCATGGTACGGCGGGCAGTTAAAGCAAAAAACTCTTCTCCGTGTTCTTTCAACAACCAAGTAGTTGCATCTTCAAAACCATCTTTCTCAGTTTTTTTGCGGTACCCCTGGATTACGTCATGATAAGGAGATTGTACAGAAAAAGACATTGGGATAGCTAACCCAGCTAACGCTCTAATTTTTAAAAGATCTGTAGTTCGACGTTCAGCTTCTTTTTCAAAGTTACCAATCATTTCTTCATCAAGAATTTCGTTACCATTCAATTCCCATTGAACAGCTAAATCAATAGAAACTTGAGCCAACATTTTTTGGCGTTCAGCCGTATTAAAATAAGCGCCTGCTATACGACGCACAAATGTAGGTTCAATCTGTTGAGCTACACGACCAACCATAGAAGTACCTTCAGAAGCCCCGTAAGGAAGCATCCAATCTAAAGATTCTTGAAGCCCAGGATTTCTTATAATAGTTTCGCTAGCAACAGAACTTACAAGCGGCCCGAAACCTGGAAGCCCAGCAGAAATCATAGACATTGATTGAGGGTTTAAACGTAAACTTGTAAAACCTAACTCGCCAAGTTTACCAAACGCTTTTTTACCCATTAACTCTTTACTTAATAAACCTTCAGGTAATCTCCAGACAAATTGAGTGTTACCTTCTTCGTCTTCTGTTTCTAACGCTTTAAAGTACCGAATCCCTCTTGCAACAAACACAGGATTTTTGACAGCTAACCCTGACCAAGTAGTAATAACTTCTTGCCATGCACCATAGAACGGCATCATGGAACCAACCATTTCTTCAAACCGTCCACGTTCAGCAAGATCGTAAAGAAGACTTCTAGTCTCATTTAAACCTTGACGACGAGCAGCAGTTTCAATACTTTTTAAACGATCAGGAGTTAAACTATAACTGCCATCAGCGTTACGGTAAGCTTGCACTCGACGTGCAACTTCTCGACGGTACACCCCAGCAAACACTGTGCTTCGAGAAAGATTATCTACAGGCATTGTGCCTAAAGATTTCATAACCCCATCAATGCGACTTCCTGCTTTAGCAAATACTGAAGCGCTTTCAAGAGAACTAGCTACTGTAGATTCACCAACAACTCGGCCAAAGTTACCAAAATTTAAAGGGTCAATTTCTCGAACAGTTTCAATAGCTTTCAATACATCATCTGTTTTTGTAGCTTTTGTAAGAGCCGGAACGACGTGCTGTTCCCAAGAAATATCTTGGCCTCTAAACAACCGTTGCCGAGTAACCTCAAAAATGTCGTCAACATCTCCTACTTTAACAATAGGTAAAATGTCTGTAGTTTCTCGACGAACCGCTGCTACCCATTTAATAATATTTTCATCCGTAGCTGTGTGCATAGGCATAGCTTCTCTAAGACGTTTAGCGTCATTACTCTTAACCCACCTAAATATAGTTTCGTCGCTTTTAGTACGGTCCCAAAAAAGTCTTGTAAAATCTTGAAACTCTCTACCGTATTCTTCACCTTCAGGTTTCCATTGTTTATTAACAGTGTCATCGTAAGCATTCCCAAACGTTTTAGGATTTTTATTAACAACGTCATCGTAAGCTATGCTTTTCCTTGGGCGAAGAACATCACTTATTTCTTGGGTGGATTGTTTGTTAATACTATTAGCTATAGCTTTATTAGATTTGTCTGACGACAAAGCTTGCTTATTCATTTGCACTTCGTAAGGGGTGTCACCAAATTGATTACTAAATTTAAAGCCACCCATATAATATCCGCCAACTCTGGCGTCGCTCATGAGTTGGCCTACTTTATCAAAGTTCATTAAAGCTTTAGAAACTTCAGGGTCTAACTCGCCTTTAATACGTTTTAACTCTCGATCAGTTTTGTTTTTAAATATTGAATTTCGTGAATTATCTACTTGTTGAACATAAGGTCCACGTAACAAAGTTTTAGATTGCAACTCTAAAAGTTCTGAAGCTTTAGTTAAATTCTTAACTTCAGTTGCTGCTTGGTCCATAGTTAAAGTTTTGTTGGAACCTTCAGCTTTTTTCCAAATAGAAGCTACTTCATCATCTAACTGCGATCTAGCTATACTTCTTAAATCATCAGCAAACGTAGTCCCAATTTCTTTAATAGCTAACGTTCTCATAGACTTACGAGCGTACAATCCGTACATTCCCGCAGCAGCTAAACCAGCAGGCCCCATAGCAAACATCCCTAAAGCCGACAAAGCTCCGGTACGTCTAACTATTCGGCTTCTGCCATACTCATCATTAATAGTTCCTTTAACTAACTTTTCGACTTCATCTGCACCAAACTCGTCAGCATATTTAGAATACAAAGCCCCTACATCGTCAGAAGTTTCTATACCTTTTTCAGTTAACTGATTACGCATTTTCTGGATAGAAGGACTCATAACGTCAATGCCTTGGCGTCTAAACCAAGCCGCTCTTAGATCGCCAAACCCAGCCATCACTCCACGCATAGTATCTATGCCGCCAAGAAGAGCAGCAGATCTACCTAACTCATCTGACAAAACTCGGATAGGCCACGCTGGACGCAACAACACAGATTTTTTCCAAACACCAGTTAACTCTTGCACCATATCTTGCGAAGATTTTAACCCTTTACCAAGAGTGCCTTTGTCAAACAAATCAGAAATAAGATCGTACCGAGGTACAATAGAAGCTTCTCGTAATTGTTGAGGAGTAAAATTTTCTACGTGGCGTCGATATTGCTGCATTCCTTCTTGAGCCATATCGAAACTTAAAGAACCATTACCGTAAACTCTTGCGTTCATGCTTTGAGCATTCAAACTAGCTTGAGCAGAATCAATATTTCCTTTCATTCTCCTCAACGCTAATCTCAACACATCTTGTTTATCTTTATCAGCTACTCCTTTAAGAATCTTGTCGCCAAAAAGATTAATAACGCCTTCGTTAATATCTTCTATAGTCCTAGTAAATAATGCTTTGCGAGCACCTTGGTCCATACGAGTCCATTGGCCTAACAACTCATCACTATTTATTTTTTGATATTCAAAAATGTTTACGCCACCAGCTTTAACTCGTTCAGCGTCACGAATCATTCTTTGAAACTGAGTAAAGCTTTGATCCGGGTCATCCCATTTCATTAACCCTTGAGGCACACGTTCATGGAACACAGAAACTTTTCTTCCAACAGCAGAAGTAGCTGCACCTAAGTAAGGAAGATCAGAAACAAATGTGCTTACCCCGTAACCTAAACCTTGGATTATGTTAACTTTAGGAGCTTTTAATAAAACACCAAATTGCCCTTCGCCTACTACATCTTTAATAATCATGTCAGCAGCGGCTGTAATTAATTGTGGCTTTTCGTTTAAAGCTTCAAAACGAGCATTAGCTGCAATCGAATCTTCAGTTTCATCAACAAACTTTGATAACTTTCTTATGTCAAGTTCTTTCATGTTTAAAGCGTCAACAAAAGGCAACTCTGATGCAGCGTTAGAAATATCTTTAGCTATGTCTCGTTCAGCTATAGCAATCTTGTTTTCTAACTCAGTTATTTTAGAACCAAACGATTCTGTAGTTTGAACAGTTTCATCAAACGCATCAACTAACGCATCAGAAAGATCCCCGCCTGACCCAACAGGAGTAGCGGCTTGAGCATTTCGTGCTTCTAATTTAAGATTTTCTAACTGGTTGTATTGTTCAGATAATTTAGTTAAAGCTCCGTTAGGTTGAAGCGAGTTGCTCCACGCTGAAGCTGAATCTTCAATTAAAGCTCTAGCTTTAGGATCACCCATAGCTAAACGCACAACAAGTTTACGACTATTTTTTACAGCAGTCCCTGCCCCAACAGCGGCTTCTCCCGAAGTACGAGCTAAAGCATATGCTAATTCAGGAGTAAACCCTTCAGTGTCCCCAAACTTTTTTTGTATTTTGCCAGCTAACGCATCTACTAAAGATTTATCTCCTTCAGAAAGAACGCCTTCTTTATAAAACGTTTCGCTAAATGTACCATCTAAAGTGTCAGCTAAATCGTCTATCTGTTTGCTAAACTGAGAAAACCCTCTTGTCTCTACAAACTTTTCGGCACCGGTCCCCATCCATCTACCGTTACGAGACCATTTAGTAGCCATCATTATAGGCTTACCTATAAAGTTTAATGGGTCTAATATTATGTTAGCTAACGCATCAGTTGTACCTGATATAAGTTGGTACATGCTTGTATCTTGGGCAGCGGCTACTTCTTCTTCGTCTAAAATGTTTCCTGCTAAAGCAGCTAAAGCTACTGATTGGCCTAAGCTTCTAGTTTCTGCAATGTCCCATGCACGACTCCAAGTGTCCGTATCAAATAGTTCCCCAAAACCGCCGCCATCAGAAAAAGTTATATCAGCAAGAGTAACAGCAGCCCCAAGCGGGTCATCGATTAAAGTTTTGTAAGTTAACGTAGCAAAGTCCATTACCGGGGTAAGGACACTTTCGCTTACGTTTCTTATGGGTTCTGGGATAGCACCAATAATGGTACCGCCTACACCTTCAGGTCCAATAGCGCCTTGCAAAGCGCCACCTTCTCCTAATATATTGTCGTTAAACGATCCCCAGATAGTGTCAGCTATGCCGTCGCCTTCAAATTCGTCTTCGTCTGTTAAACCTTCTTGGATAATATCTCCAACAAACTCAACAGATTTAGCTCCTGTTTGAAAAGCCCCTTGAGCTATTTTAGAAATAAAACCCCATGCACTCATTCGGTTTCCGTTCTTGGAACTTGAGCTTGCATAGCTCTAACGACCCTACGGGTAGAAGGAGAAGCTAAAGGAGAAGAAGCTAATTGCAACATAGAAGACATAATACGTCCCATGTTGGGACTTTTTAAAGGGGAGTTTGGACGAGGCACTACATCTGCTTGGGTATTAATAGATTGTGTTGGTAGTTGAGATGGACGATTTAATGCGCCATCACCACCAGGGACTACTTTAGGTGCAGCCATTGGACTAATTGATTCTTCCATAGGAACCGCAGCTAGCGCTTGTTCTTGAACTTTAGCTTTCCCATAACCTTGACCTGTGAATCCGCTTTCAGCCATGATGATGAACTTTCCATTCTTTAGGGTAACCGCATACAACGCAATCCGCAGACTCGCTAGACGAAGGTTTAAACTGCATAACTTTAGATCCTTTACCTTTTCTTGGCATTACAATGCACCAAGCAACGCACCAAGATCCCCACCTGCTTGACCCGGAGGAGCTTCAACTGATCGACCTTCCGCACCCATTCCTGGCATAGCTAACCCAGGTTGAGCCGCTGGCGCAGCCGCATCAAC
>TARA_R110001606_G_scaffold135441_1_pt1 | contig 10160 bp, 10 predicted proteins | sample TARA_R110001606 | Tara Oceans TARA_R110001606 (sample SAMEA4398315) | marine metagenome | biome: Polar Biome; feature: [SRF] surface water layer (ENVO:00010504); material: water (ENVO:00002006), including particulate matter (ENVO:01000060) such as... | depth 5 m
CCTTGGTTGCCGCTTAGAAATGAGTCCAACTTTATGGGGTCACTTCAGTTACCGCACTGCCTTTTTTATATCTGGCTGTCCCATCCTGAAATACGTTGACATTAAGAGGACTTCTTTATGGAAAAATCAAGCGGCCTACCTTAGAATAACCGGTTGCCTACGCGACGCTAATCCTTTTTAACCACCCTCTATTATCTATTAATCCCTGTACAATTATCAGCCTGAGATCTACCTGAGCGAAACCGTTAACAAGCACTAGTGGCCTAATACAGTTGCAGGGTTAACTTTGGCGGCTTTTCGTGCGGGATACACTGTGGCGAGCAAAGTCAGTGTTAAAGCAATCAACGCGGTAATGTATACCTCATGCCATTTCAATGCAGAGGGCAAAAAATCGATAAAGTAAATATCACCAGATAGAAACTGTACCCCGGTCAATTGTTCAAACCCTCGGGCGACAGTTGATAAATTTAACGCCATTAACACACCACAAATCACGCCAATCAAGGTACCAATTATGCCGTTGATAAGGCCTTGCAGCATGAAAATTAGAATGATTGTTCGCTCAGTAGCCCCCATGGTTTTTAACATCGCAATTTCTGACTGCTTTTCATTCACAGCCATCACTAACGTCGACACAATATTAAAACAGGCAACGCCGATAACCAGAATCAATGTGATATACACCACAACCCTTACCAGTTGTATATCTTGGTATAGATGGCCTTGGGTACGCGTCCAATCAGACATATACACTTCTTGAGCAAAGCCGTAGCCTATTTCTCGTGTGATGATAGGAGCCAGAAATGGGTCGTGATATCGAAACCGTAGACCTTGCACACCGTAGGTCACACCTAATGTTTGCGAAGCAAGCGGCAGATGCATATAACCGATATGATTATCGAGCTCACCGCCAATATTCACCACACCAACCACATTTAACCACAGTGTTTTAGGCGCGCGAATAGATAAATCGTTACTTAATTGAGGCAATAGTAGTTTTACTTTATCGCCCAGCACAATACCGAGTTTTTGCATAGCACCCGCGCCTAGCATAACACCTTGGGCGTCCCCACTAAACGCCAGCCATTGTGAGGCTGGTACACTACTTAACATACCGTCATGCTCGGCGTATTTGGTGTCAATACCGACCAATTCAATGGCCTTCATTTTTTTGCCTTTTTGCAACATGCCGGTAGCTTTGGTGTAGGGCTGTATGGATTCGATACGAGGGTCAACCTGTAACGATTTTATTTCATCTTGCCAGTCGGAAATGCCATCGCTACCTACCGCATATAGTTCACCATGGGGAATAATCGAAAGTAGGCGTTCTTTTAACTCCTTTTCAAAGCCATTCATAACAGATAGCAGCAATATAAGCACAAAACAACCTAACGCGATACCTACCGTAGATGAAGCTGAAATAAAAGAAATGTAGCCATTTTGCTGCTTACTGCTGCGAAAACGCCAAGCGAGTTGAAAAATTAACTTCATCTAATCGACTCTCTTTTAATCATCTTGCGGGCTTAATTGGCCATTAACCAGACTAAGAGAGCGATCGAGACGACTCGCTAACTGGATATCGTGCGTCACCACAATAAAACTCGTTTGACTGAGCTCTCGTAGTTCGTTGAGTAACTGATAGATGCCCTCGCCTGTTTTCGCATCTAAGTTACCAGTTGGCTCATCAGCTAACACCAGTTTCGGGTTATTTACCAATGCCCGAGCGATTGCAACGCGTTGGCGTTCGCCGCCAGATAACATACTGGGCCGATGAGATAATCGATGCGCGAGGCCCACTTTGTTGAGCATAATTTCTGCGTGATGCAACGCTTTTTCACGTTTTTCATTTGCGATTAAGCGCGGCATAGCGACGTTTTCAAGCGCACTAAATTCCGGTAGTAAATGATGGGCTTGATAGACAAACCCCAAGGACTGATTACGAAATTTGGCCTGTTGGGCGCTCGAAAAGGTAAATATATCTTGCTGTTCAAAGAGCACATGACCTGACGTTGGCTGATCAAGGGCACCGAGTAAATGTAACAAAGTACTCTTACCTGACCCTGACGTGCCAACAATGGCCACTTGTTCCGATGTATTGACTGTTAAATTGACGTCACTAAGAATGTGTACGCTATTTTTACCATCATCATATTGCTTGGATAAATGAACACAGTTCAACAGTTCATGCATATTACTATTTGTCCCTTAATTCGGTTTGCTAGTGAGGCGTTATATCTATTTTTGCGTTGATTTTCTAAGGGCTTCTCGTTCTCGGCGTTTCCACATCAATCGGGCAAGTTTTTTCATACTCACATTTTTATCATTTTCATCCACTATCTCAACTCCAAGCAAGGCTTCGGTAAGATCTTCGTCAGTCAAAATCCCTTCTAACCCACCATACTCGTCAACCACAAGTAACATATTGGCGCGCTTAGTATGCAGAGGATGTAAAGCAGCAGATAGCGGCATACTGCTCAATAGTGTCACCATATCCTTGCGATACACACTTAACGGATTTTTTTCATTATTGCGGATCATGGCTAGCAGAATATCTTTTTTTAATACATAACCGGTTATTTTTTCTGGCTCTGATTGCTCGTAAATAGGAATACGCGAAAACTCAATGGTACCGTGCTTATGATAAAAGGCTTCAACTGTCATATCCTGAGGCACCGAAAATATTACCGTTCGGTGCGTCATGGCATTTTTTATTTTTAACACGTCCAATGACAACAGGTTTTGCAGAATATTGGCTTCCTGCTTAGCAATTTGCCCCTCTTTATAAGATTCATCCGTCAATACAGACAACTCGGCTTTACTTAACCCTTTCAAAGGTGAGTCGTCACTAAAGCCAGCCGTTAACTTGTTTGCCAAGATCACAAAAGGATAAAGGACTAAAATAAGATACTTGAGAAAATAAGCTGTCGGCGGAGCTAATTTACGCCAAAACGTTGCACCTAATGTTTTTGGAATTATTTCTGAGAAAACCAAAATAAATAAAGTGAGAACACCAGAAATTACACCCATATATACTTCACCAAACACGGCAGCAGCTTGCGCCCCAGCGCCGGCAGCACCCATAGTATGAGCAACGGTGTTCAAAGTAAGAATAGCGGCCAGCGGATTATTAATATTTTGCACTTGCTTGCGCAATAGAGCGCCACTTTTATAATTTCGCTTTTCCAGCACAGAAATATAAGCAGAAGACACGCTTAAGATAACAGCTTCAGCAATGGAACATACAAACGATACACCCAGAGCTAAGGCAATATAAAACAACAATAAAATCAAGTTAACTCACCAATATTACGCGATGTGATTATGCATCACAGCACGGCAAAATTTAGAGCAAGCAGTTTACCTGAAGCATAAATTAATGACATGAATTTTAATGATGGAACGATTAGATATAAAGAGGATTTTGTTTCAAATATTTGCCAAGAACTGACATAAGTAGAATAGAATATCACTAGAAGAAAAATTTAATGGCGGAACGGACGAGACTCGAACTCGCGACCCCCGGCGTGACAGGCCGGTATTCTAACCAACTGAACTACCGCTCCAGTTTCTTTAATACTTTCAACGGGTTAAGAAGTTAATCTAAGACCTTCCCCTCAACCGCGGCGCAGATAATACGGTTAACCCTTAATTGAGTCAACCGCTTTTTCTGAATTTTATCGGTTAATTTCAATATTTATGTTTGTTTGCCTATCCATTGAGCGATTTGACCAAAATGCGCACAGTATTAGCCTTTACTAGCAGGCTTATCGGATTTCCCTTTGGCTGTTTTGTCTTTGCTTTCTTTAATTGAGCTATCGTCATCATCGGTTTTACTACGCGAAAACCTTAATTTTAAGCCCGCAATAAAGCTTGGCTTAGCTTTTTCATCATTATCGATCGACTTATCATTAAGTATTTCCTCAACCGTGGCAGGTTTCTCCCTGGTCACAAACCAAATCAATGCCCCACCAACGATTAGCAAGAATACATTAATGCCAATAATCAGTGACACTAAAGTGGAAGTCGCCATTTCGGATTCAACATTATGCTCCATGATAGGAGCTGATAGAGTGCCATCTTCATTTATTACTTGTTCTGGCTGTAACGGTAAGGCATTTTCTCCAACCGCAGCAACGACAACGGGCTCTTCAGTCAAAAAACTAAACTCGGGCACATCCAGTATTACCTCGCGCCCATCGATGGTATTGCCAAAGGCGGTAATCTTTATTCGATAGACACCAAATTCATAATTCACGATTAAATATTCACGCACATCCGCGGACATATCGGTAATCGAAAAATTTTGTATATCGCCATTGGGGAATTGCACCTTGCCATCTATCAACAGTGAAGATATAGCAATATGTTCACGGTCAGCATCAATCAGTAATTTATGATACCCCCCCACACCTGCATTTTTCTCGACCGAGATATGAATTGGATTAGGATAAAGCATCACAGGAGCATCCACTTGCTCTCGTGAGAACATCGGCGTACTCACCCTGAAGGTCGGGATCCATTCGCCAGCAGCAACCGACAAATTAAACTGCCCAGTAAACGTTCCATCTAAGGGCGTCTCATCCATCCCTTGGCCATTATCTTCAAAAGTCGCTATGGTTTGAGAATCAGCACCAAAGTTATTGAAATCAGGGTTATTAGTACTGGAGAACTGCATATTTAAGGTAACGACATCCCTAAACTCAGCATAATTTATTGGCTCGCCGCCATTGGTTAAGTAAGCCGTCTGCTTAATAATTTCGCCAGAAAATATGACGTTTGGTAGGGGTTCTGCGTGTAACATTAAATCGCTGATGACCATTACACGACTATTCGGTGTGATATTGCCTATTGCTTGCCATGGACCGGGCATAGGCTTTTTGATACTGACCATATCGTATGTAGCGGTATCAAACCAAAAAACGTCTTCACCGTCGGCTTGAGATTGATAGATTTTACTACCGTCTGGACGCACCAACACCACAGGTACACTGCCATAATCATGGAAAAAGACCATGGTTATTTCATCAACTTCATAATCTATTCGAAAACGATTTTGCAACAACTCGATACTATTTTGAAATTCGGTACCTAGTGATTCAAGAGGAGGTTGCGCATCTTGTTCTGTTGGGGGCGTTTGCGCGCTGGCAAAAACAGACAATAATAGCGCACTGAATAACAGAGGTTTTATCATAGCGTCTCAAATAGTTGATAGGTTGGCGTTTATTCACGCCATAAACAGGAACCGCCTTCTTTTTCGACGAGGTCCAAGCGCTTTTCGTGCTCTGCTAATTCATCGGCTGTAGCACGTAAAACCTTTAACTGATTTGTATTTGGATCAAGTCTTCGAATACGCTCCACTTGCCCTCCTCCATCAGAATTCGATTTACCTGACAAGTTGAGGTCAGTTTGCCCACCGGTCATCATTAAATAGACGTCGGCAAGTATTTCGGAATCTAATAAAGCCCCGTGTTTTTCTCGATGTGAGTTGTCTATTCCATACCGTTTACAAAGTGCATCAAGATTATTCTTCTGACCTGGATGTATTTGGCGAGCCATGCTCAGGGTATCTAATACCGTACACATGTCAGCAGTTTTTTTGCCCTGCATGGACGCTAACCGTGCAAATTCATGGTCCATGAAACCCACATCGAACGGCGCATTATGAATAACCAATTGAGCACCGGTGATGAACTGCACAAAATCAGCGGAAATATCAGCAAATACCGGTTTATCCAACAAATATTCGTTGGTGATACCATGTATCTCTATCGCTTCTTGTTCTATTAAACGCTGAGGATTAACATACACATGGAACGTGTTTCCCGTTAGACGGCGATTAAGTAATTCTACACACCCTATCTCAATGATCCGGTGGCCTTGTCTTGGGTCGATACCCGTCGTTTCTGTATCAAGTACGATTTGTCTCATGAGCTCTCAATTTGTTTCAGGGTGGCGTTAAGTTGCTATTACATTATACTGCGAAAAATTTTAAATGATTGATAAATGAAATGAAACACTTAGAAATTTATACTGATGGTTCCTGTTTAGGTAATCCTGGGCCTGGCGGCTATGGCGCTGTATTATTATTTGGTCAACATAGCAAAGAATTAAGCCAAGGGTTTGTCCATACGACCAATAACCGAATGGAGCTGCTCGCCACAATAGAGGCCCTTGCCAGTTTAACTGAAACCTGCAAAGTTGATTTGACAACAGATAGTCAATACGTAAAAAACGGTATCAACCAATGGATTAAAAACTGGCGTAAAAATGGCTGGCGTACGTCAGACAAAAAACCGGTTAAAAATGTTGATCTTTGGAAGCGTCTCGATGAACAAGTTAAGCTGCATCAGGTAGATTGGCACTGGGTTAAAGGCCACTCGGGCCACCCTATGAACGAGCGCTGTGACGTCCTTGCTCGCGATGCTGCGTCAGGCAAAGACCTGTTGCCAGATATTGGTTTTCAGCCTTAGACCCCATGATAAGTAGTTATAATACCTACTTATCACTCCATACTGCATATTCATTACCATTGGGGTCGGTAAAGTGAAAACGTTGACCACCTGGAAACGCAAAAACAGCCTGCACAATTTTACCGTTGTGCCTTTCAATTTTTGCTTGTGTCGCACTTAGGTTATCACTGTACATAACCACTAATACGCTTCCGCTACCCGGTGAAACCACCTGTTGTGAATAAAAAAAACCGCCATCGATCCCAGAATCAGTTATCGCCACATATTCAGGCCCGTAATCGATAAATTGCCAGCCAAATACTTGACCAAAAAATTCTTTCGTTATTGTTAAATCCTTCGATGGGATTTCGATATAATTAATTTTATGATGAGTTGACATACCTTTCCTTTTATCTTGTCCGCAAATATTAATCAGGTTCCGCCCCAGAACCTAGTTCGCTATTGATAACGACAATAACGCAACCTTCAAGTAAATTAATCAACCTCGGCGCATATTTTAACGAACAATAGTGGTTACGTATGGTGTAGTCACGTTGAAATAGTGAATTTCACCAAAATGCGGCTATCGTTAGGTTTTACTCGGTAAAATGCAGCATAAGTTACATTAATTTACACTTGTGGATTCTAACATAGTCATATTTTGGTTAGGATGCAGCATCGTTTTTAAGTAAGTGAACAATTATAAATATGTCTACCGATAAAAGTTGGACCAAATCATTCTTTAGCGGAATTTGGTCAGTACTCAATTTTAGCCGTAAGCTATTCTTTAACATTATCTTTTTAATTATATTCATTGGGATCATCTCTTTATTCTTCAGAGATAACGGCCAGATAGGTGTCCAGCAAGATTCCGCACTGGTGCTGAATTTAAAGGGTGATATTGTTATCCAGAAAAATGCAATTGACCCTTTTGAAGAATTTATGCAGCAAGCGCTGGGCCAAGCGAATGAAAAACCCGAAGTATTGTTACAAGATATATTGTTAACAATAGATAACGCCAAACAGGATCAACGTATTAAAACGCTAGTGCTTGATTTGCAAGAACTTAATGGCGCAGGCTTAGATAAACTTGAGCAGATTGCTCAAGCAGTAGATGACTTCAAGCTTAGCAACAAACCTGTTTACGCTATTGGCGATTATTACACGCAAGAACAATATTATATAGCTAGCCATGCTGATCATGTATATATGAACCCTATGGGCTGGATGCTATTTGAAGGCTACGGCCGATTCGGTATGTATTACAAGTCTGCATTGGAAAAAATAAAAGCCACTACGCATGTATTTAAAGTGGGCACATATAAATCTGCAGTAGAACCTATCTTACGTGATGATATGTCACAGCCCGCAAAAGAAGCCAATAAGGCTTGGTTAAATGGCATGTGGTCGCAATATAAAGAAGGTGTCGCAAAAGTCAGAGGAATGTCGACAAACAATTTTGATGAAAAAGTCGAAGACTTTATGGTCAAATTTGAAAATGCCGATGGTAATTTTGCTCAATACGCACTTGATAATGGTTGGGTTGACGGTTTAAAGACCCGAGAACAGGTGTTACAAGAACTTATTTCGCTAGTTGGAGAAGATGACTCCAAACGCGGATACAAACACATTGCCTTTAAAAATTACCTGCACATTGTTAATCCACCGCTACCACACCTTAGTTCAAATATGGACAAAGTGGGTATAGTTGTGGCTAAAGGCACCATTTTAAATGGTGAACAAAAGCCTGGTACAGTGGGTGGCGACAGCACCGCCGAATTACTACGAAAGGCACGACTAGACGACAGTATTAAATCTGTTGTGTTGTATGTCGACTCGCCCGGTGGTAGCGCATTTGCATCAGAGATCATTCGTCAAGAAGTAGAGAACTTAAAAGCCGCTGGTAAACCAGTTGTAGCCCTAATGAGTACTTACGCTGCATCTGGAGGATATTGGATATCGGCCAGCGCTGATGAAATTTGGGCTGCACCAAGCACCATTACAGGTTCAATTGGCATTTTCGGTATGTTCGTCAGCTTTGAAAATACGCTGGACTATTTAGGCGTACATACCGATGGTGTAGGTACCACAGACTTCGCGGGTATGGGCTTAACACGCGGTATCGACCCTAAGATGGGCCAAGTGTTACAACGCGGTATTGAACATGGTTACGATCAATTTATTAGCTTAGTGGCAAACGAACGCCATATGAGTAAGGAAGATGTTGATAGCATTGCCCAAGGGCGTGTTTGGATAGGCGAAACAGCGTTAGAATTAAACTTGGTTGATCATCTTGGTTATATTGATGACGCTATATCTGCAGCCGCACAGCGCGCGAATCTGACAGAATACGATGTTACCTATGTGGAAAGAACATTAAACAGCAGCGAGTTATTCTGGAACGAGTTATTTTCAAATGCTTCGGTTGTATTAGCGAAAACCCAATTTGCCCAAAGTGACAGTAAACTCATTAGTCTAATCAGCAAAGTAACGGCTGGTTTTGACAATGTGGTTAAATTAAATGACCCACGTGGTGTTTACGCTTTCTGCCTAACCTGCGATATTTAACGTTAGTAATATTTACGCCGTGCTTAACGCAATTGCGTTAGGCACGGTGGATCCAGTTAAATTGACTTAGCAGTATTTAACAATGACTTTACCTACCCCCTCGCCAACAACACTTGAAGACATGCAATCGAATATTATTGCGCGTGTTAATGCCTGCGTAACGCATGCCAACAAACAGTTAGCAATCAATCTTGCTCAACCAACTATCAGCTTTAATCAACGTGGAAAAATTGCTGGATGCGCCCGCTTACAAAGCAATACGCTTAAATTTAATCCCGTATTGTTGGTGGATAACTACGCCGCATTTATGTCTGAAGTCGCGCCTCATGAAGTATGTCATTTATTGGCTTATACCCTGTACGGTCGCGTTAGGCCGCATGGCAAAGAATGGCGTAGTTTGATGAGTCAATTGTTTCGATTAACGGGGCACACCTACCATAAAATGGATGTCACTAAGGTAAGTGGTAAAACCTTTCCATATGTTTGTGAATGTGGCCAAATTGAACTGAGTATTAGACGTCACAATAAAGTACTGAGACAACAACAAAGATATATTTGTCGCCAATGCAGTGAAATTTTACAGCCTATCTAAGACATAAGCTCAGAACCAACGTTGCGTAAATGCCTTATCCAATTCATCAAAAGCGATTTTAAGTAAATCAGCCAACTCTTTATATTTCGGACGGGATTTTACCTGTGCCACACGGCATCCCTGCTGTTGCATCTTATGATGAATATCTCGATACCAAATCAAGGTTGATGGGGGTAACCATTGATTAGAACGATGCCCTAACCACAATAATCCTTGAACAGGGATGGACAAAAAGAATATCGCCATAGCGACAGCGTTAGGCAGTGTTTCCACACCTGTAACAGAATAGGCCATAGCAACCGTCAATACCGCTAGCGGTGGCATGGTTTTAATGGCCAATTTTGTTGCGGCAATAACTCTGCACTCAGGGAACATTGGGTACAGTTCTTTTTTTAATGGCCAAGTTAGCATGTATTGCTGACCATCTTTGAACAATGTAAAAACGGATTGTGCCATGAGTAACCTACTTTTTGAGGGATCGCGCCCTAGGGCATGCTAACGATGTTAGCTAAAAGTTGTTCTTTTAGAAAGTAGTCAATGGCATTAGTTCA
>TARA_R110001606_G_scaffold2504_5_pt1 | contig 10152 bp, 25 predicted proteins | sample TARA_R110001606 | Tara Oceans TARA_R110001606 (sample SAMEA4398315) | marine metagenome | biome: Polar Biome; feature: [SRF] surface water layer (ENVO:00010504); material: water (ENVO:00002006), including particulate matter (ENVO:01000060) such as... | depth 5 m
ACACTCATTTTATTTTCCTTTATTCATTAATTTTGCAACTGGATTATTTTCATAAGTTATTGCGACTTGTTTTGTTTTTCTTAAAAATCAATCTCTGGAATATCACTCATTTTATAAGCTGTAATTTCAGTGGGTTCTGAATCAAAATCATTTAATCCTATAGTTTTCCCACTTCTATTTAGTTTTAGAGGTATATTAAATAATACTTCATCTTGTCTATTTTTAGTACAAACTAATATACGATTCATATTATCATCCATTATATAAAACAAAGCGATGTCTGCATCATATTTTTGGTCACCTGAACCTTTCATCGCTAATCTTTTATTTTTGATGTCAGACTCATTCATTTGATTAATTAGAAGTATTATAATATCTCTCTTCTGAGATAATTTTGCTAAAGAACTCGAAAGCTTTGATATTTTCAAATATTCGTCATCACTTCCATTAACTTCTATTTTCATTTTACTATCAATAGCAAAAAATTTAATTCCCTCTTTTGCATAAATTTCTATTTCCATTATTAAATCATCTAAATTTCTAGTATCAGAATCTATTATTAAATTGTCTAATTGTTTGTCACTATTTATTATTCTAGTGAGTTTTTTTCCCATTAATCGCATACCCATTTCAAAGTTAAAAAATACACATTTGTTACCATTTGAAACATTTGCCATAATATCTAAAAATAAAGATGTTTTACCGACTCCACTCTCGCCTGCTAATTGTATAAACATCCCTAGTTCCCATCCGCCTAAAAATGCTCTATCTATTGCATCTATTCCAGTTGAATATCTTGGAACTGTTGGCAAGTTTTTAAAAATTTTCAAATATTCTCTTGCGGTTATTCCTGCTCTTGAATCATCTTGATTGATTAAATCTAACATTTTTAATTTATTATTATAAAGTTGTTTTTTTAACACAATACTTTTATTTTGGTCTTCTTCTCCTAAAATATCAGCTACTAATCTTCTATTCTCTCTTTCTAAGGCATTAAATTCTAGCAAGACTATCCTTTATTATATCATTTGTTACTTTGTCTTCTAATAGCTTTAAATAGTGTTTAAAATGAGATAAAGGCAAAACTCCTCGACTTATTATTTCTTGGTATTGAAAATCATTTACTGTCATCTTACCATCTAAAAATTCCTTTATGATTAATTCATCTAAAGGATAATCCTTGTCCTGATAAATTCGTATTGCTCTGGCAACTGCTTTATTTGTAGTTGTTCTAGTAAATATTTTTTCATCTACCTTAATTTCCATTATTTTAGCATATACCTCATCATCCAACATATAGCAACTTAGATAATTATTTAATATAGACATCTCGATACTATATTGTAGATCATCCAAATTTTCTAATCTCATTATCTCGCACTCCATTCATTAGAGACAATATTGGATTTTAAACCGCTATTTTTAATCCATTCAATATCTATTTTTTGCCATTCATTATTTTTCATTAATTCAATACATTTTTTTATATCATAACCTTTTGTATGTAAATCAACTATTATTTTGTAGTAAGTATTTAGTGGTCTTATGGTTGTAATAGGCTTTTTAATATCTTTTCTATAAACTAAATAATCTAATATTAAAGACTCTTCATTTTTAGTAGTTTCTTTACTTGCTAAATACTCGTTATATAGCTTGTTATTATTAGATTTATGAGTGGGTGTGCTATCTGTTTTATTATCTGGTTTATTATCTGGTATAGGTTCGCCCTTTTGTGCAAATCCATTTGCCTTAGAGGGCAAATCCATTTGCCCTTTTATTGAATACCATTTAGTTCTATCATATCCAGCTTTATTAAATACACCAGATACTATTAATTCACTCTCTTCTAGCTTGTCTAAGGCTGTTCTTATTTGTTTATGACTAAGATATGGGAGTAACTCATTCCAAGCCTTTACACTATTATAAGTCCAGTGTCTTCCCTCAATAAGGTTTTTATTGTTTGCTTTATTTTTAATAGTCCAGAATTGTATATTATTATATATAATTGCACAATTTACATTTAATTTTTCTGCTATTTCTATATCAAAGTGATGTTCCATTATTTACTCCTTTTATAAATTTGACATCATTTTTATCTAATTTAAACCATTCGCTGTGATTTCTTTTATCGTTAAAAATATTATGTAATTCTTTTTCTAATTTAAACATATCATCTGTTTGTATTGTGTGTATTATATTATGATTTTCGCAACTTGATAATCTCAACTCTTGACATCTTCTCTTTGGATTCCTCGATGCTCCTATTTTATAATTTCCATTATCTCCAATAAGTAAATAAACAAAACCATTTTTGTTTATTTTTTCTTTTTGTATTGGCTCTTTATATTTTATTTGCTCTTCTAATATTTCTAATATTTCATTTTCTATAGATTCTTTTTCATTAAATTTAGTTATAAATAAATCCAAAAATTCAACAAGCTTTTTTGCTTCACCAATAGGCATAATTTGCCCATAACTAGAATATGGGACAAGTAGCCCATTATCATTATAAAAAGCCACCCCATTAATCATAGATGGTTTAAATTTAGAAAAATCTTCAGAAAATAGTATATTTTTTCTTCCATTTTTTTTAATATCTGCAACATATTCCATTGCACATTCTTTGGTTTGAAGCTGTGTCATCATTTCTTTCGGAGCATTTTAAATTTAAGGGGAGTTAAGTGAAGTGTCCAGTTTCGCTAACTCGTAAAGCCCTTAATAAATAGCAGGGTTAGCTAGGACTGGACGACCTTATAGCTCTACTATTTATTAAAAACTTATGTAACATTATATCAAAATAGAACTTAATCTATTATTGATAAGCACTCTTAGGACTGCTCTAAACGAAAACACCCCCAACGATAGAGTTTTGAGTATGTCTACGACATTGATGTCGGAGACATACTCTTTAAATTCATAAATCTTATATTCAAATAGACTTAATTTATCTTAAAAATAAGAGATTTTCACTCTTTGTATGGCTGGAGAATTTAAACTACACCATTCTGATTTAAAGTAGCTATGCTGGCTAAAATCATTCAAGCCGTTACCTGTAGTTCGTTTTAAGGTACGATTGTCTGAACCTATTTAAGCACTCTTCGGTTTGAGCATATTAAGAGGCTTGAAGAGTTGTAAATAATTATATCAAAATAGACTTAATCATAACCATTTTCCCGATATTAGGAAAATGGTTATGTAGAAAATCACTACAAAAATAACTAGAGCTATTAAAGTGTATTCTTTTATCAAACATAAGTAACTGCATCTCTCTATCTGCATTTTATATTTCCTTTTTACTTTTTAAATACAATTCACTAAAACACTCTTTACAAATAATAATATCATCATTTGTTAAAGGATGCTGTTTTAATTTAAGTGAATTACTGCGGCTGTTTATAATATCGCATATTTCACATTCCGAATTTCTATATATTTTTTTTGGCTGGTTGATCATTTTTTTATTTTTAATAATATTTCTTTTAAATCAACAACAATATCTTGATTAATATTTAATTTTTCATATTTTTGTATTAATAAAATAATTTGAACTTCTAAATTAGATATTTCTCTCATTACTTGTCCTTTGTCATTTCTTTTTATTGTTTATATATTGTAATTATATAATTTTACAGTTAATCGTAGCTTGGATATAAGGTGCTACTGTACCTTAAAAAGGTATCTCCTCGCTATCAGGATCAATAGTAGGGATACTGTTTTGTTGCTGTTGAGGTGCATTATATGGCTGTTGTGTTTGTTGCTGTTGATTATCTTGCTTACTATCTAAAAATTTAAATTCGCTTACACTTAAAGCGTGTCGGCTTCTATTCGTTCCATCTTGAGCTTTCCATTGTTGAAATACCAAACGACCCTCTAGCATAACCTTAGAGCCTTTTTTAGCATACTGATTAAATATCTCCCCACCCTTACCAAAAATACTAAAGTCTAAAAAACAAACTTCTTCTTTTTGTTCTCCATTTTGCATTTTATATTTATGGCTTGTTGCTATTGAGCAGTTTGCTATAGCACTACCACTTGGAAGATATTTTAATTCAATATCTTTCGTTAAATTCCCTATCATTATTACTTTATTATACATCTTTACTATCCTTTTTTACTGTTATGTTTAATTTAACTTCATAATTGTTTATAATTATATTAAGCCGCCGCATTTCTGAATCTTGCACTTTTAATTGAGATTCGTACATATTAGATAATTTTTCATTAATATTCACGGCTCTTGCCAATTTAATATCTAACTCTTTATTTCTTATTTTTAATTCTTTTTTATTCCTTCGTAAGTATGAAATCCAGTTCGATTGTGCTTCTATTGTTATTTTTAATTCTTTTTTAGTCATTTATTTATCCTCTTTTATTGTTATTTCTACTCTTGGATTTTCTTTATCGTAAGAAAAATCGTAAGAACCAGCTACATATTTATCATTTAAAGGCTTTTGAAAGATTGCATCGTTTATACCTTTTGCAACATTATCAGTATCGGCGTGTTTTTTATCTTTATAATATGCTACAACATCAACATAATACTTTTTATCTTTCTCTAGTAAGTTATGAGGATATTTTGTAAACTCTAATATAAATTTAGCAACAACTTTATTTTTCCAAACAACATATTTCTTATACTCTTTATCTACGAACTTCTGCCGTTGCGTAGTTCGCTTGTATGGTACTGGATTTGAATTATCGCACTTTACTGTAAAACTATAAATCATAATTTTATTAATTGATATGTTATAAAACTCACAAATATTACAATTAATATAATCATGAACCAATCTATATATATATCCATCTTACTCATTTTCGTACTCCTTTAATAATAATTTTGAATGAAATAATAATGTATCTAAATCCATTACATTCAAATAAAAATCTTCTTTAGCCATAATATGGATTCCAAATTTACTTTCCTTGTGATGATTTTTGCATAGAGTTATCACTCTGCGATCATCTCTCCTAGATCCATCTATTCTATTTATGTCAGTAATATGATGCACTTCTATATTAGCATCACCGCAAATAACACAACATTTGTTATTTGAGTGTATCCATTTCGCATACTTAGAATAATTAAATTTTGGTTCTTTATAATTTTTTAATTGCGATTCTTTAGATATTCCTATCATTTTCAACTCCTTTATTACAATCATTACAGCTATTACAATTATCACAGCCATCACAATTATTACAACTATCACAATTATTACAATAATCGCAGCTATTACAATTATTACAATTAAAACAATTAAAACAATTAAAACAATCAACTAAAACTATATCTTTCAGCTCCAATTTATTTTTATCTAACCAAGCCTGAGTACATCCATTTCCGCCAGCTTTTTTATTTTCTATATAATCTTTTCTGTTTCTAAATATTTCCATTTTTAACTCCTTTATCTATTGTACATTTGAATCATTAATTCCCAATCTTCTTGCACCATCGGAAGTAAAATGTCATTCTCTGTACATAATTTAATTACATATTCAATATGTGCCAATAAATCTTTATTATCAATATCTTTTGTAGATACTTTTTTATCATTTTTTTCATCCACTTCATAATTAAAATTTAATATCTTTAATAACTGTTTCAACTCATCAACATCTACATAATCATCATACTTTTTTAATATGAAATTCTTGCCAGTTCTCGTGTCTTTTATCTCACAAAATACTATTTGATTTGCTTGTGAGAACATATCATTTAATATTCTGCTATGATAGAAAGAGTTGAAGCGTGTGGATATATTCATTATTAAACTAGACCATCTTTATAGATACAAATTAAACACATTAGCGCTATTATTTGAAAAATAATAGCGATATTTTCTAATATTGATTCTTCCATTATAAAATCTCTGAATCTTTAAAAGTCTTTGAAAACTCTCTCATTTTTAAATCATACTTATTTTTTATCGATTCGCTTGTTGTTGAAATAGATACTTCTATTTCAAAAGTTGCAACATAAAATACTTTTTTTAATTCAGTTTCTTTTTGCTGTTTTAGAACTTCTTCTTCTTTTTTTTGATTAGTTTGTATTTTCACTAACTCTTTTAATCTTTCTTCTTTTTCTCTATTTAAAGTTATATTTAATTCAATTTGTTTTTGTTTGTCTAATTCTCTATTTATTAGTATTGCCAATTGTTCATTATATTTTAAATCACTTTCTAATATGAAATACGAAACATCGCTTTCATTTAATAAAACTTGCAAACCACTTTTTAAACATTCATTCTCTAATTGCATTAATCGCATTCTTTTATTAATTTGTTTTGAAAGTGCCATATTCACTCTTGATACGATTGTATCTTTTGCTTTTTTAGTAAGTTTCATATTATCATATAAATTTGAAGCTATAGCTATATCTGAAATATCTATGTCTTGAAACTCTTCTAATAGTAGTTTATCTATATATTGAATTTCTAAATATTCTTTACATTTAACTAGACATATTTCAATCAAAGCATCATTAAAAACTTTTACTTGACTTGTTAAAAACTCTCTCCCCATAAGAGCAGTTTCTTCCAAGTCTTTCATATTGTTTTCAAATAATGCTAATGGCTCTAACATTTTTTTTTTATTATCTATTCTAGCTCTTTTAATAGTACTTGCTAACTTATTAAGCTTTGCCGCCATTTTATTCGCATCTTTAATATTATCAGCTGTAACTTCTAGCTTGTACTCTTCCAGCCCCTTTTTCATCATTTCTTTTAATTCAATATAGTTAGAAGATATTGATAAAGGAGTAAAGTCTATTACTGGCTTAACTTCCATAATCGCTGGTAAGTTATCAATAACAATTTCCACTTTTTCATATTCACCAGTTTCTAAATTTAATTTTTCGCTCATTTTTATTTTCCTTGTAAAGTTTTGTATGATTTGTTTAGTTCCATTAAATTAAACTGTTCTAATTTTTTACCGTAAGCATTTTCTATTAATTGTAAATCAAAATCTTTAACTTTTACTAGTTCTTGAATATCATTCATTGAATACTGTTTTGCACAAGCTGGTTTTTCATTTTTTATATTATTGTTATCTATTGAATCTATAACCTCTCCATCTGTAATACCAAATGCATTTAAATATAAATATCTTTTATAGTAAGTATTTAATGCCCCCAAATATTGTATATGTTGCATACTGTCGCCACCTTGCTTATTCTTTGGTGTTTGATAAACTGTAAAAGGTATGGAGTATGTTTGACTTTCAGCCCCTAAACGTAGTGTTAGTTCTGCATATTCTTTATTTATTGAAATGTGATCATTAACTTTATGCTTTAACATAAGCTCATTTAGTTTTGGTAAAAAGTCTGATAGTTCAAAGTATGTAAATCCTGCAAACTTATTTTTCCCACTTTGTTTTAGTTTAGAGTTTTGCAACTCAACTCTGATATTTATTATCGCTTCGTTTAATTCCATTTAATTCCCCTTTAATGATTTTTATATTTTATTATTACTTCAAACACAAAATTCTCTTTCATTAACCAATCTAATTCTTCCATTTTATACCACACCTATCAGCTTAAATATACTAAGAATTAAAACAACTATACTAAGAATTAAAACAACTATAGTAGTAATTAGCATTACAAATTCCATTATTGACATCTCAAAACACCACAACAGTGCATAAAACTATTAATGTAATTATAGAAACGATAAGGGTAATTCTAACGAGAATAAACACTGTATTTTCTAATATTTGTTGCATTTTATAAATCCCTATCTTTAAATTCTGCTTGTGCATTTTCACTCATTTCATCCAAATGTTCTTCATATTGAACATCAGCTGTTATCTTTGAATTTTCATCGTAAAATTTAACGAACCATTGATGAAATGTTAATCCATTCATTTATTTATCAATTTGAAGACAAATATCGTTAAATCTTTTTTTTCCAAAGTTTTTAATAAAGGCATCTTCTATTAAATCCATAGCGATTGACTTCTGTAATTTATCTGCTCCTGCTAATTCAATAAGCAACTTTTTTGTTTTTCTTGCTCGTGTCGAATCCCCTAATGCAATATGTATTTTACTTCCCATTTTTTATCCTTTTAAATTTATTGTATGGAATTATATACAAACAAACTTAAAGTTAGTTTAACTATTGTTTAATGATTGTTTAATAATTGTTAAACTAACTTTAAGTTTATATATGTAATAATTTCAACATAACAAAAATAAAAGGAAATAAAAAATGAAAAAAACAATATTAGCGAGGAGTTTATAATGTCAGAATATGTAAATTTATTTTTTACTGGTATTAGGATGATGTTTGGTAATGTATCTGAGACTATTGAGTGTAAAAAAACAATAACTACTATGAAAGAACTAAGATTAGCAAAAGCTAAAATGAAAAAAAGTGTTCTTCAAAGAAGTATGGATAGAATAACTGAAATTAAAAGGGAAGCTTTAAATTGACTACACAAAGTCTTGGAAAAAAATAAAACACACGAATACATCTAATATTAACAAATATATTAAATAAAAAGGAATACAAAAATGAAAAAATTATTATTAATTACAATGTTGGCATTATCACTACAAGCTAATCAATGCTGGCACTTAGAATTGAAATACTGGATAAACTTCAATGAGCTTACAAATGAAAAAACTCCTTTACTAAGCGGATATGATGAAGATTTTAGACCATTGCATGCCTATACTATACCAAACAACAAACTCGCCTGCTTCTATCTATACAGCGATTTCAGATAATGAAAAGATTTTTTAGAAAAGTAGATGTGTTTATATGGAAATTATCAAAGGTTGTATTATGAGAGAAACTAAATTTGAGTTTATATACAAAAACAAGGAGTTAGAAAATGATAAAATTCAAATACAATAACTGTACAAAATGCGGATGTGAATTAAACAAAGACACCAGATACATACAATGCTCTCACAAGGGGACAGTAAAAGAAAAAATAAGTTCATCGCAACTTTGCATTAATCATAGAATGGAATTAAATGCAGAATGCAGAAGAATTAAGAGAAAAAATATTATAAATAATGATTTAATAAAAACTCCCTCGTTAAGAGATAAGGAAAGAAGCAAATTCTGTTCTGAATGCAAAGCTCCACTTACTGAGGAAAATACAAAATATTTAAAATATACTACCAGTAATGGTGAAAAAAAACAGTCAAAAGTTGGAAAATGCAGGAAGTGCTTAAATAATTATAAATTAGATTATTCTGCCAAAAAAAATGTTGTTAAGAAAAATGTTGTTAAAAAAAATGTTGTTAAGATTAATAAATTAAAAAAAGAAATAAAAGTTTCTGAAATTGTAACAAGCCCAAGATCAACAAAAGAAAAAATGGAAGAAATATTTAAAGAACAACATAGGAGAGAGCTTGAAACAAAGGCAAAAGGAACTGATGCCCAAATGGTTAATCCAATTTTTAGAATGGGAGATGAATAATGGAAATAATAGGAATAGTAATAATAGTAATATGCGGATCTATAATAGATAGTAATAATCGTTGTAAAAACGAAATGGAAGAAATAATCAGAGGTATTGAAAAATGAATGATGATAACACTTTTAACTATATCGGATTAAAAGATATTGCAGGTAATAAAATATTTAAGGATAGTAGTATCGTTGAGTTTGAATTAAAGGACTTCTGCCCTTGTAAAATTATGGAAATGGATTGTGAATGTGAAATCTATACAAAATATAGAGGTTATTTTACTTTTAATTATAATCAATTAGCTTATGATATTGTTTTGTTAAATAATAAAAAAATAAAAACAGTCTATAATAGAAAATTTAAGAATATTAAAAATATTAAAATAATAGACACAATACAAAAAAATAAACTAGCATTAATAAAATGAAACATGAAGATATAAATAAAATAATAGATTTTATGGATAATGTGACTGAAGATGATGACATTGACTACGAAAATAAAGTAAAAGGTGATGTCTTAGAAATAACAATAAATAGCTTTTTTGATAATAAAGAAATAATATATAATTTCAAAATAGAAAATGATAAAATTTACTTTTATTCTTCAAACAATAGATATGAAGAAGCAACTGCAAATGTATTCCTTGATGAGATGTTAAGTCAATTTTATTGTTATAAAAAGAATTTGTAAATTTAGAGATATATTTTCCCTTTTACTTGACAA
>TARA_R110001606_G_scaffold15409_10_pt1 | contig 10149 bp, 9 predicted proteins | sample TARA_R110001606 | Tara Oceans TARA_R110001606 (sample SAMEA4398315) | marine metagenome | biome: Polar Biome; feature: [SRF] surface water layer (ENVO:00010504); material: water (ENVO:00002006), including particulate matter (ENVO:01000060) such as... | depth 5 m
CAATAAAGTGGATTTACCACAGCCGCTAGGGCCATGTAAAAACACATGTTCACCTTTAGCAATGCTAAGTGTTGCAATTGCTAAAGTGGGTTTGACTTGTTGTTTTTGCCATTTAAAACTTAGCTGCTGTATATTAATCATCACGTAAATTACTACTGGATTTTGATGTTATCTTATAACGTGTATAATAAAATACCAACTAAACTGCGTTAAATCACATAGTGCTTTAATTGTGATTTCCCCCGGTCTCGATTATTATTAGCGGCTTATAACCCCATACCCATACGATCGCCCTTACAGGGCGTGCCATATACTCGGAGATAGCATGACTAGCTATAAAGTTTTAGACGTAAACGATGACTTACCAATACGCACAAAGGGCCCTGTTCACAGTGGCAAAGTACGTTCAGTTTATTGGTTAACAGACGAAGACAGCGCGCGTTTGATCAGTGACAAAGGTTACCAAGTGCCAAAGGGTACAGAACTGGCTATTATGGTTATTTCTGATCGTATCTCTGCATTTGATTGTATATGGCAGGGCGAAAATGGTTTAAATGGCGTGCCAGGTAAAGGGGTCGCATTAAACACAGTTGCTGCTCATTGGTTTAAGTTATTTGATCAGGCAGGCCTTGCAGGGAATCACATTGTTGATATTCCGCATCCGTATGTGTGGATTGTACGTAAAGCCAGTACAGTAAAAGTAGAAGCAATTGCTCGTCAGTACATTACGGGCAGCATGTGGCGTGATTACAGTAAAGGTGTACGTAATTTCTGTGGATTAGAATTACCTGAAGGCTTAACGGCTAATCAAAAGTTAGACGATGTGTTAATTACGCCATCAACAAAAGGTATTATTACTGGCGTTGCAGATATTCCTGCGGTGGATGATGTCAATATTACCCGTGAAAACATAACTAATAACTTGAGTGTGTTTAATTTTAAGTCCGAAGATGATGTTGCTCAATACGAGAAATTACTTGTTGAGGGTTTTGCTTTAATTAGTGCTGAGCTAGGTAAACTAGATCAAATCTTTGTCGATACAAAATTTGAGTTTGGCTATGTAGAAGATATTGATGGTACAGATAAACTAATCTATATCGATGAAGTTGGGACGCCTGATTCATCAAGAATTTGGGATGGTGCTGCGTATCGTGATGGTAAAATTGTTGAGAACTCTAAAGAAGGGTTCCGCCAATTGTTAATTAATAATGTGCCTGATAGTGATGTGTTATTGAATAAAGATCGCATGCTTGAACGTGAGCAACTAGCAAAAGATTACATTTTACCTGAGTCGGTTATGTTAGCTGTTTCTGATACTTATGTAGGTATCGCTAGCAAAATTGTGGGTCGTGATATTTTAATTCCAACAGATCCGCGTAGTGAAGTAATTGCCATTTTAGACGGGCAATATGGTTTAATTTCTAATGCTTAATTACTAGTAATCAACTTGCACCATTTTAAAAGCTTAGAGTTTTGCTATTATTTATAGTTACTGGGCTTTTATTCTTGCATTTAGAGTCAGTCTCTAATTAACTTAACCTAAGATTAATTAGAGATACTCATATGTCAGTGTTCGCACAACAGGGGATGACCAAATGAGACTGCAAGTAATGGCAACAAAAAGCATCATGACAGTTTTCGCTATGGTGCTTGCATGCGATGTTTATGCGCAAGATGTTACGCTCAACATCGTTGATCAATATGGGCAGCCTCTCACCAATGCAGTGATAGAAATTGCTAGCGAAAGCAATAAAACATTATCGCAACAGTTACCTGTACTGATAATGGATCAAGTAGATAAGCAGTTTTCACCAACGCTTTTGATTGCTCACCAAGGGCAGCAAGTGAACTTTCCTAATAGCGATAATATTCGCCACCATGTATATTCTTTCTCGGAAGCTAAACCATTTCAGTTAAAGTTATATTCTGGACAACCAGAAGCTCCGATTACATTTGAAAATCAAGGGGTTGTGGTGCTTGGCTGTAATATCCATGATTCTATGCTAGGGTATATTTATGTTGCGAAAAGCGCTGATGTTTATCAAAGTGATGAGCATGGGAATGTGCAACTAAGTGGCCTAAATTTGCCAGTACAGCTAACTATTTGGCATGCTTTACAAAAGAACGCACTCGAAGCAAAACAGCCTTTAACGTTAGCTGTAAATTCACCTCATAGTTTACAAGTGACACTGCAAACAACTGAGCCTAAGCCACGTAATACTTTTGGTAGTAAGTTTAAGGGTGGGAATGACTAATAGTTTAAAAAATCGCATAACTGTTTTATGTGTAGGCTTAGTGTTATTAACTACTGTTGTGAGCTTATTTAGTTTTTGGTGGTCGACGAGTCAATTTAATGAAAAAAAGGTCACCCAAGATATTAATGTGGCTGAAAATGTCTATAAGCAGTACCTAGCGTCAAAAGAAAGTTTATTGCTCACAGCTGCAAAAGTACTGACTGCTGATTTTGGCTTTAAACAAGCGGTTGCTACCAAAGATGCAAATACCATTAGTAGCGCATTGTATAATCATAGTCAGCGAATCAATGCTGATTTAATGCTGCTTCTAGATCTGTCAGGAAAGTTAATTTCTACTAATAAACAGCAAGATTTTAATAATAACTTACAAGAATTAATGAATGAGTTGCTCAATAATACCGAGCAATCTAGTTTTGTAGTGCTACACGAACAATTGTATCAAGTCATTTTACTACCAGTTAAAGCCCCGCGTACTATCGCCTACAGTTTAGTAGGTTTTAAAATTGATGATGAGGTTGCGGTTGAACTAAAAAACTTAACAGGTATGGATGTAAGCTTTATAGCTAAAAGCGATAATTTGGTTAAAAGCTCTTTGTTAGAGCGTCCAAGCCCATTTATTCCAAACGAGTATTTTCATAATTCCACCACAAAACGTATTTTTGGTGAACAATTGGTATATCGCAATCGCGATGTACATTTGCCTTCACTTGACGATCATCCCGTTAATGTATTGCTTAGTGCTGATCTAACGCAGAGTTACAGTGAATTTGAGAGATTGTTTTACACGTTAGTCATTCTTGCGTCTTTAACGATTTTTATCGGCGTTATTACCAGTAGTTTATTGGCCAAAAACTTAACCATGCCGTTATCACAGTTGGCGAGTTTAGCGCGGCAGTTTGCGCGAGGAAACTACAGTGTTGATGCGATGAGTAAAAACCAAAGCAATGAAATAGCTACATTAATTGATGCTTTTAAGAACATGGGTAATGATATCCAAGAGCGTGAACAACAAATTAGCTTTGCCGCAAAGCATGATTCTTTAACTGGTTTTTATAATCGTTCTGCAATGCTGGAAGTGTTGAGCGAAAATCTTGAACAAAACCAAGAATACACCTTAGTGGCAATCGATATTCGTGGTCTTAGGCATATTAACGATAAGCTAGGAGCTCGTATTGGCGATGACTGCTTAAAAGCTGTGGCTTTACGTATTGCTGAGTTTTCAGATGAGTTTGGTGGTTTACATGCACGTATTGGTGGTGATGAATTTTTAACCGCTTTTCCTAGTAGTGCAGGGCGTAATCTTAAAAGTGGCATAGTCGGGTTAATGGCGCAGTTACAAGCTGGTTATACTATTCAAAAGCTTAAAATCAATTTACGTTTTAGTGCTGGTGTGGTGGAGTATCCTTCGCAAGGGTTACAAGCGGATGATTTAATGCGTCGGGTCTTGATTGCTGTGGATAGTGCCGCAAGTGCTCATGAAAATATTCATTATTACCTGCCTGGAGAGGATGAAGCGCATCTTGATAGGCTCATTATGATCGATGAGCTCAAGCAAGCGATTAATGATGACGATGGTCAATTGTTTATGACCTATCAGCCTAAATTACATATCGCTACACAACAAATCAATAAAGTGGAATCGCTTATTCGTTGGCAACGCAAGGATGGTAGTTGGGTATCGCCGGAGCTATTTATTGACCTAGCTGAACAATCGGGATTAATTGTTGACCTTACCGGTTGGGTGGTAAAAACAGTAATAGCACAGGTCGGACTTTGGCAACAGCAAGGCATTTATATGCAAGCTGCAATTAATGTTTCAGCCCAAGATATCGCTTATCCCGGCTTTCACTCCAATTTAATTCGTACATTAAAACAGTTTTCAGTTGCACCTGCGCTTATCACGATTGAATTAACAGAGCGCGATATGATTGAAAATGAAGAAAAAGGTATTCAAGCGTTGGAAAACTTGAAAGCAATCGGTGTCAAAATTTCTCTTGATGATTATGGGGTTGGGCAAACATCGCTAGGGCGCCTGAAAATGTTACCTATTGACGAGCTGAAGTTAGATAAGTGTTTCATTCTTAAACTAGATGAATCTGAAAAAGATCAGTTTATTGTTGAATCTACGATTACCTTAGGTCATCAGCTTGGCTTCTCTGTGGTAGCCGAAGGGGTTGAAACATTAGAGTCGCTAGAGCTGCTACAAAAAATGCAGTGTGATCATGTGCAAGGGTATTATCTAAGTCGTCCACTCAAAGCAGACGTGTTTGAGCAGTGGTTGGAGCAGTATAATGAAAAAGCTTAAATTATTATGTTTAACTGTTATCGCATTATCTGCATTTAATACTTTTGCCTCAAAAGGCAAGCTGCTAGCAACGCCAGGAGTATCGCAAGTAGAAGGTAGTGGTGGTGGTGGTATCGTGCCTTGGGCGCAGCTTGCGGGTTATGCCAGCGAGGATGAGTTTTCTATTAATGGCTTTTGTAGTCGGGCCGATGTTACCGATTACAGCTTAGATGTATGCGGTGCACAAGTTAACTTATTTAATCGCGTTGAGCTTAGCTATGCACAGCAAAACTTTGCTGTGCCGGCGCTAAATACCGAGATAGAACAAGAAATCAGCGGTGTTAAGATTAGGCTCTATGGTGATATTGTTTATAGTGACTGGCCTCAAGTTACCTTGGGAGTACAACATAAATCACTTGATGATGGCGCAGTCGCTATGTTAGTAGGGGCTAAGGATACCTCCGGTACGGATATTTACCTTGCTGCAAGCAAGCTACATTTAGGGGCCATTGCAGGTTATAACTGGTTTTGGAATGTTACCACGCGTTATAGTGAAGCAAATCAGCTTGGCTTACTCGGATACGGTGGGGCGAATAGCAATGAAAAACTATTATTTGAAGGTAGTACTGCGATTTTTCTTAGTCGAGAAGTTGCTGTTGGAATAGAGTATCGTCAAAAATCAAATAATCTCGGATTGGGTGAGCAAGATTGGCAAGATGTGTTTGTTGCTTGGATACCAAATAAATACGTAAGTGTCACTGCAGCATACCTTGATTTAGGTAGTATTGCTGGGGCAAAAGACCAAACCGGTTGGTACTTATCGGTAACAGGATATTGGTAATGGGAAAAATACTAACAACGATAGTGTTAATAGCCAGCTTAGCAGGTTGTTCATCGGCTTCAAATCTAACGTTGTATCAGCAACTTGGTGGTCAAACAGGGCTACAAAGACTGGTTGATAGTTTCATTAATCAAATCGGTAATGACGAACAAATTATTCATTACTTTGAGCATGCAAATATTAGCCATTTCCGTGAAGGCTTTATTAATCATTTGTGTGTACTAACTGATGGGCCCTGTGAATATACGCGTGATAGTATGGTTGATATTCATACTGGCATGCACATCACGGAGGGTGACTTTAATCATGTGGTTGATTTGTTAATTAATGCCATGAATGAACAAAATATTAGTCATACAGTGCAAAATAAAATACTCGCGAAAATGGCACCACTGAGAACCGAGATTATTAAGATTTAAGCAAAAATAGTCGTTGTTATGATAGTTTAGGCTGAAATAAAATTATGGTTTCTGTACAATGGCATTTGTTTTTGGTTAAATTAATGTAAATTATGTTCGTGTATTTTGATGTTTTGCATATTTATTATATCCCTCAATACTTACCAGTTATAAAAAAGCTGACCAAAAAAGGGCATAAATGTGTATTGATTTTTTATAAATCGCAGGATGCGAAACTAATTTCTGTTTGCAATAAGTTTATTGCAGACAATCGGCTATCAGCAGTTTGGCTAAATGATACCAGTCAGGCTTTTGCTTTTTACCAAAAAAGTGAAGTTGATTGGATTATATTTGGTAATGCATTTCCACAAAGCGAAAAGTTAAATAAAAAAACAGCACTGATGCAACACGGAATTGGCCCCAAACAGTGCTACTACGATGTATCAAATGCAGGAATGACTGTAAGGTTTGTTGAAGGGGTACATCGGAAAAATCGATTACAAAGCCTTTATCCTAACGGTACTTTTATTGACTCAGGTTATGCGAAGTTAGATCCTCTATTTGACTACAGTGTTGAAAAAATATCACTGGAAAAGCTCGGTCTGGATCCTAATAAAAGAACATTGCTATATGCGCCTACATTTTATCCAAGTTCAATTGAGTGTATGAGCGACCATTTTGCGGATGACTTTGCAGATTATAATATAATTATAAAACCACACTTTTTTACGCTTACAAAACCACGTTATAAAAAACAACGCTTTAAATTAGCTAATTGGAAAAAACACACAAATGTTTATATTGCGGATGAAAATCAATTTGATTTAACACCATTTATTGCGGTTGCCGATATTATGCTTTCAGACGCATCGTCAGCTATTTTTGAATTTGCTGCACTAGATAAACCCGTTATATGGTGTGACTTCTATAAATTACGCTGGAGTTACCGTGGTATTTTTTCATTTCGTTTGAAAGGGCGTTTGGATGATGATATTCATTATTTTAATGAAATTTGTTACCCTGCTAAGCATTATCAAGATCTCGCCAATATGATTAATCAATCTAGTTACGAGAGTGACGTTTTCAAAGAAAATAGGGCGAGGCTTATTAAGTTGCTCGCTGGTAAAATGGATGGCTTATCTGCTGAGCGCATTGCTAACTATTTAGAAGAGAATAAATGAGGCGAGTAATAACTTTTGGGACGTTTGATATTTTCCATGTTGGCAATATTAATATATTAGAGCGAGCGAAAGCACCGGCTGATTACTTAATTGCAGGTGTGCTTTCAGGTGCTCTTAATATGTCAAAAAAGGTCGTAATCCAGTTTACAGTGAAGCAGATAGAGTGAGAATAATCAGTTCATTGCGTTGATGAGATGTTTATTGAGCAATAATTAGAGCTTAAAGGTGAGTACATTACTGAACATAATGCTGACTTATTAGTAATGGGGGATGATTGGGCTGGACGTTTTGATGAATTTAAAAGCTTGTGTGATGTTAAATACCTTATTCGAACCCCATCAATTTCAACCACTGAAATTATTGAAGTGGTACGTAATCCATTATCGCAATAAATGTTGTAAGGTGGGGCTTGCCCACCTTCGATTTAATTACTTTAATTTCATATAGTTTAGCGCTTTACGGATTTTGTATCTGCGCAGTAGATTAAGCGGCTTTTGCATAACTCCGGTCTCAATAATCTGTGCAGTTGCTGCTAGTATGCGTTGAGCGCTGTTTCCATCAGTAAAAGGATGTACTTGAGTTATATACTGGTTAATTTTCAGTTGCTGCTCATCGCTGAAAGATAATGCTTGCTCTAGCGCGTTAGTTAATTGCTCTGCAGCTGTGATATTAATTAAAGCATCTTGAGGTTGGCTATTGTTAAAGGTGATAACGGGTTTGCCTAATAATAATGATTCATCGACGGCACTTGATGTATCTGAAATAACCACATCAGCGTGTTGAATTAATGGGATTAAGTTATCGTTTTGGCAAATTTCAAAATGTTCCATTTCAGCCAGAGTCTGATAAAGCTTTTGCCACTGAGGTTTAGTTTTTGGATGAAACTTCAGTTTTATATCGTAATCACCACTACTTGCAAGTGATTTTATTTGCTCAAATAAAATCTCGAGAGAAGATAAATTTGGCGAAAATGTTGGCGCATATAAGATAACGGGCTTCTCATTTTGTCTTTTTTCGTAATTAAAATAAGGATCAAGTTTCGGCCAGCCAGTTTCTATCACTCTAAAATAACGGTGTTTTTCTGCTAAGCGTGTAAATGGTTCCGTTGTAAGAGGACCGTGAGTACAGTACAAATCAAAAAAACCTCGAATCGCAAAATGACCTTTCTTTTTATATTCTAAGCCATGAAAAACTTGCACTTTCACACCGGGGAAAAAATCTGGGACTACATTTCCAGGTACGAACACTGCGCAGGGATTAAAGTTTTTGACATCTTCAATATTTTTAAGTTGTTGCTCTCCTTCTAACAAGCCGTTGGCAATTCCACTTCTTTTTGTAATAAACCAGCAGGCTTTATCTCCATTTGCTCTAATTGCATCTTGAATTGGGCGTAAAATAGCAAAGCTGTAAGGTTGTTCTACATAAAGCAGGTAATGTTTAGGCATAATGGGTCGCTTTTAGACTTTTAATTGGTAATTCAATATGTGGCAGAAGAATTAGATAACGCCATCTTATTTATTAAGTTTTACCGCCTATAATACAATTTTACTACAGTAAAATAAATCTATGTGATCTGCGTCTTTTAAGTAGCTAATAAAGTATTGTAACGCTTCATTCATAAATAAGTCATTATTACGGCTTAGTATTTATATCAAATATTAAAATTGGTATAAGCACCCTATGCACTTTTTATTCGTATCTCGTCGCAATGTACATGCTCGCTACTATAAAAAGTTAATCACTCAACTAAATTTAAGTGCTAGTTTACATATTTTTGGTAAGCCAATACTGCGTGCATTAAAGTACTTACCGGAGGCATTTAAAGCGTCTTTTGACGATATAATAGCTACTCAGATAAAGCGTAAACAAGCAAAGCATGCTATTTGGCATAGTTACTTGTTAATCTTACCTTATTACCTTCTACTCAATTTTGTCGAGCGTTGTCGCTACGCTAAGTATTTGGCGTTACTTACTCGGGAAAAACCAACACATCTGGTTATTTGGAATGGTCATAAACTGCCTAATATCACAGTAGTAAAAGCGGCGAAAAAGCTAGAAATTAACGTTTTTTATTATGAAAATGGCTTGCTGCCAAATACTAGCTGTTTAGATCCTAAAGGTGTTAACTTTGCATCTGCAATTAAGCGTGATCGAAATTTTTACCTTAATTTTGAATCATCATATGCATCTGATTTAAGCGCTTTAGCGTTAATGCCTCGATCAAATCACAAAAAACGTAAAGCATTTTTACAGAGTAAGTTACCGCCAAGGTATATTTTCGTGCCTTTTCAGGTTCCCCATGATACGCAAATCGTTTGTTATTCGCCCTGGATTAATTCAATGGAGATGTTATTTACAGAAGTAATAACAGCGATTGAAAAACTAAATGATCCAGAGTTAAAAGTGGTATTTAAAGAACACCCCTCTTGGCATAAACACTATTCTCATTTATATAAAAAGCACCCTCAGGCAGTATTTGCCAACGGCAATGTGACGGCTGATTTAATAGAAAATGCACAGGCCGTGATCACGATTAATTCTACCGTCGGACTAGAGGCGTTATTGTTAGGGCGCCGTGTTATTACTCTTGGGCAGGCTTGCTATAACATTGATGAATTGGTTTTACATGCGCGCAATAATGAGGAGTTAAGTGAAAAAATATCGCAAATGAACCAAGGTTGGCAATTCAATGCTCAACTTAGAAATCAATTTTTCAATTATTTAAAGCATGTTTACAGTGTCCAAGGAAGGTGGCAAGATTGCTCAAAAGAACATGCTGATGCTGTTGAAAAACGTTTGTTAGGATTGGATGTTTTTTCTCAGCAAATTAATGAAGTAAAGGATAACAATGAAAAACATCGTAACTTGCCAGTGGTTGAACGAGCACTTAAACGACCCCAAGCTGATTATTTTTGATGCCGGTATGGTGCGTCCAGGTAAGCTGGGAGAGTATAAACCAGAAGCTAAGTTACCTAATGCGCAGCGTTTTGACTTTAAAAAGCAATTAGCCGATCAAGACAATCCGCTACCGCATACCATGTGCAGTGCGGAGCTATTTACTCAGCAGATGCAGTTAATGGGGGTTGATAAAGATTCCTTAGTTATCATCTACGAAGACCAAGGCTTATTTAGTGCTGCAAGAGGTTGGTGGATGTTTAAAGCCATGGGCTTTGATAATGTCAAAGTACTC
>TARA_R110001606_G_scaffold11368_7_pt1 | contig 10144 bp, 8 predicted proteins | sample TARA_R110001606 | Tara Oceans TARA_R110001606 (sample SAMEA4398315) | marine metagenome | biome: Polar Biome; feature: [SRF] surface water layer (ENVO:00010504); material: water (ENVO:00002006), including particulate matter (ENVO:01000060) such as... | depth 5 m
AGCTAATTTTATAAAGCGGCAACTATTAGCAAAATCAGCAATCTCTTTGATTGGGTTTGCTGCTTGTTTTTTTTGTGCATAAGTTTGGTAAATATACTTAGCATTTTTTAAGGCATAAGCAACAAAGCGAGAGCGCATTAGTTGCTCTGGGCTTGTTGCTTGTATATTTCCTAAGTGCAATTTTTCACAGCAATCGCTATAACTTTGTTCGCTGCCACATAAGCAAAGACTGTCAGTGAGTGAGGTCATAAATAAAATACGCTTTATTAAAAAACGGCATTTTAACAGCTTATTGTGCTAATGCTATCTCTGTAGCTTGTTGGGTTTTAGTAAAACAGTATAGTTTTGCACTCGCTTGGTCTAACTTTAATGACAGGTTAGCTATTTGATTGTCTTTCACAATGTCTGTCCAGGTGATCACCGCTGCAAAGTTACCGTTATGTAGTGCTGAATTTAGTACATACTCTAAATTAACCAGATGCTTTTGCCTAATCACTAATAGTTTACTGGTATCAATAGAACATGAATCAAGTAAAGCTTTACTTGGTACGTGATCCGGTGCAATCAGTAACGTCCATGCGTTTTTATTATTGTAATGGTGTAACACCTTTAGAAGTTCAAAAGTTGCAGAGATCTCATCTTCTATCTGAATCAAATTTACTGATGCGCTTAAATTATCTTGTTGATAGCTTTTAACTGTTCTGATGGTAATTGGCTGTAACATAAGTTTCACTCACTGGTTGTTTATACAGTACTCATATACAGTAGTTTATACAGTGTTTGTGTGCAAGTGTTTTTTGCTATCTTTTTGAACGATTTTTAAATTTATTTGATACCATCAGCTTTGAAAATGTGCAGAAAATTAAATAATACTATACAAAACAATGTATTAATTATTTAAATTGAGGTGGCAATTGATTTTAACGAAAAGGGTAGATTAGTCCCTTTTCAAGGTGAGTTGGGGATCAGGTGAGCAAACTGCTGTTGGTGTATTTGTTCATACAGTGTTGCAGCATAACACTGGGCATCTTTAAAGCGGCGGGTGGCTAGATGTTTACGTAAATCAGTTAAGGCGGTTGTTGCAGGCTCATAGCCTTGGCTACTGGCTAAACTTAGCCATACTGCGCCATGAAAAACACTAGTAGGTACGCCTTGGCCTTTGATAAAAAATAATCCTAGATAAAATTGGGCTCGCTGATTACCTGACATTGCAGCTAAGCGCATCCATTTAGCAGCGAGAGGAGGTTGATCATTTTTTAAATAATACAGGGCTTTATTAACAGTGTTATCAGGAGTATCAGCTTTAACCGCACTGTGTGGGGCTTTGCTCGGTTGGGTGATAAACGATAATACGTTTTCTAACTGTTGTTCTAAATCTAAGCCAATTGGCGAGGTATCTGTCATAGTGCCACACATATTATTGTTGTCATTTACCTGCTCAGTTTAGTCTAATATCAGGTTAATTGTCCTGTTATTCTTGAAATATATGATAAAATCACGCAATTATTGTCATCTAAAATGAAACTCACTTATGCTCGACGCGTTATTTAAAATTAGCGACCACAACTCGACTGTGCGCCGCGAATGTATTGCCGGCCTCACTACCTTTATTACTATGGTTTATATTGTGTTTGTCAACCCTGCTATGTTGGCTGAAGCTGGTATGGATCAAGGTGCTGCGTTTGTGGCAACTTGTATTGCTGCGGCTATTGGCTGTTTTATCATGGGCTTTTGGGCAAATTATCCGTTAGCTTTGGCTCCTGGTATGGGGCTTAATGCCTTTTTTACTTATGGTGTTGTGTTAGGCATGGGCTATACCTGGCAAGCAGCATTAGGGGCTGTGTTTATGTCGGGCTGTATTTTCTTGTTCCTGAGTTTGTTCAAAGTCAGGGAGTGGATAATTAATGCTATTCCATTGGTGTTAAAGCAAGCCATTGCAACAGGAATTGGAGCGTTCTTAGCGTTAATTGCGCTTAAAAATGCCGGGATCATTGTGGCCAGCCCTGCAACATTAGTGCAACTGGGTGATATAACGGCTGCCGGTCCATTGTTGGCTATTTTTAGCTTTTTTGTTATTGCAGCGCTACTTTATCGTGATTTTAAAAGTGGTGTTTTGATCAGCATTTTATTAGTAACTGTGATCGCGCTAAGTCTGGGTTTGGTAGAGTATCAAGGCGTGATATCTATGCCTCCTTCAATTGCGCCTACTTTTATGCAACTTGATTTTTCAGCGGCGTTTGAGTTGTCAATGCTTAGCGTCATTTTTGCATTGTTGTTCGTTGATTTATTTGATACATCAGGCACCTTAGTTGCGGTAACTCAAAAAGCAGGTCTTGCTGATGAACAAGGTAATATGCCTCGTTTAGGACGAGCATTAAGTGCTGATAGCGCCGCAACCATTGCCGGTTCAGTATTGGGCACTTCGACCACAACCTCATATATAGAGTCAGTTGCAGGAGTATCTGTGGGTGGCAGAACCGGACTTACAGCTGTGGTTGTAGGAATGTGCTTTTTATTGATGATGTTTTTTGCACCCTTGGCGAAAATGGTGCCAGCTTATGCAACTGCGGGAGCTATTTTATATGTGTCGGTGCTAATGCTACAAAACCTTAAGTTTGTAAATTGGGATGATATGACAGATGCCATTCCAGTGAGTGTGGTATTACTGATGACACCGCTAACATTCTCCATTGCTCATGGCATTGCACTGGGCTTTATTTCTTATACAGTCGTTAAAGTATTGTGTGGTAAACGAGAACAAGTAAGCATCAGTGTGTGGATATTGACTGCGATGTTTGTGATCAAATTTGCGTTTTTATCTTAGTGAGTTACTAGGGTCTGTTGACTTATCAAGGTTGAATTTTCAGCAGTCTGTTTGGTATTTAGGCAAGGCAGAACCTATGTGATGTGGTCATTCCCAATAAATAGGTGATAACGCAGCATCAATGCCAAACAGGCGCTGCCCGAAGGGTTCTGCCTAGGGGCAATTAACTCTTTGTTGCTCGGCTTTTACTTAGCCCACTAGGTTACAAACCTCGCGCCGCGATTAAATTGCCCCTAGGCAGAACAAATATTAATCCGCAAAGGTCAACAGACCCTAAGTTAATACAAAGAAAAAGTGGTTTACCACTTTTTCTTTGGTGCAAAAAGTACGTCTAAATCGTCTTGTTCTTGCTCTGCTTTTTTCTTCAGTGCTGTTGCATTAGATGCTTTAAGCTCTGTGCTTATTGCTTCTAAATAACCTTCGAGCTCTTGGCGTTTAGTGGTTATATAGTCATCGCTATAAGCGACTGCAGATACAGTAGCGTAGGCTTTTTCAAAGTATTGGCGTGCAGAACCGACCATATTCGCAGAGCGTGCGGAGATACCTCGTTTAATCTGGCTTTCAATATTAATTCGTAATTGGAGTTTTTCTAAGCGCTTGTCTTCAGCAATAAAAATTTGGCTGTCTACTTTGCCTTTGCCATGCTCTGAACGAAGTACTGCGCGTACTTTCTTAATACCTTGGATTAGTGCTATTAATTGCTTGTCGTTATCGGGTAACACTAAATTTTCTAAGTTAGTGGTGTCGATTGAGTCTCCTAAACGTTCTTTTGCTTCCTTTAAGCGATTCTTTAACTCTTTCGAATTGGGTGATAGCTGCACCATAGCGACTAAAGCATCATGAATACGCCGTTGTAGAATACGTAAAATATGTTCTGACATAGGGATGTTTGCGCTATTTAATAGAACGTCTTCTGATTCTTCAATGATTTTTTTTTGTTTGGTTAAGTCTTTGCGGCGTTCTGTTTCTTGTTTCTCTTTATGCTGTTGTACCGCACTGACCCAGAGGGCAATGACAATCAGTGCAACAATCAACATAATAATAATAGAAACGATCATGGTTTAGGTCTCAAATTTCACAAACTAATAATTTTAATCTTACATTAAATATATGCTAACAGGATAGTTTTGCGCGGCTTATGTAAAAAAGAATTCACTTTCTCATCATTTATTACTATCTGCGTATGATATTTTTTCATTTTGAGCATCAGCTTAAAAGATGGCTACCTCAAGGCGAGGGATTATGCTAGCCTAAGCAGATAACCTTATAAATACGATTCCAGACAGCCTTTTTCTATTGTTAATCAGAAAAAACTTGGCTTGACGCGATGTAGCATTTATAAATAAGCAGTATAACTACACTAAAAAATGCAGCCATGAAATTACAACAACTCAGATACATCGTCGAAGTCCAAAATCATAAACTTAATGTTTCAGCAACCGCTGAAAGTTTGTTTACCTCACAGCCAGGTATTTCTAAGCAAGTACGTATGTTGGAAGATGAGTTGGGCGTGCAGATTTTTGGGCGAAGTGGAAAACACTTAACCCATGTTACCAGCGCGGGCACTGAAATAATTAATATTTCCCGTGAAATCCTTTCTAAAGTAGAGGGTATTAAAGCGGTTGCAAATGAGCATACACTACCTGATCAAGGTAAGTTGAATATTGCCACCACACATACCCAAGCACGGTATGCACTGCCAAGTGTGATCCAAGGATTTATGAAAAAGTACCCTGCGGTGTCATTGCACATGCACCAAGGTACGCCGCAGCAAATTTCTGATGCTGCTGCTCGTGGCGATGCTGATTTTGCAATTGCCACTGAAGCACTACATTTATATTCTGATTTAGTGATGTTACCTTGCTATCACTGGAATCGCAGTATTGTGGTGGCAAAAGACCATCCACTAGCTAAAAAAGCAGAGTCGCTAACCGTTGCCGATATTGCCCAGTATCCACTTATTACTTATGTATTTGGTTTTACTGGCCGTTCAGAACTTGATAAAGCATTTAATGCGCAGGGACTTGAACCACACATTGTATTTACTGCAACTGACGCCGATGTGATTAAAACCTATGTACGCTTAGGTTTAGGTGTGGGTGTTGTAGCATCAATGGCGATTGATCAAATTGCAGATACCGATTTAGTGTGTATTGATGCCAGCCATTTATTTGAAGCCAGCACCACTAAAATTGGCTTTAGAAAAGGCAGCTTTTTACGTACGTATATGTATGACTTTATAGAGCGTTTTGCACCACATCTGACCAAAGAGCGGGTTGAGCGAGCGAGTTTACTACGTAATCAAGATGACGTAGATAAGCTGTTTGAAGATATAGAATTACCGGTTAAGTGACTTTAATCTGTTGAAAACAAAAAAGCCGCATATTGCGGCTTTTTTAATGACTATAAACCTAACACTCAATTATATTTACCGCTAAGCCACCGCGAGCGGTTTCTTTATATTTAGTTTTCATATCGTTACCAGTATCAAGCATGGTTTTAATAACTTTATCCAATGATACTTTTTGCTCGCCACTGCCACGAATAGCCAAACGCGATGCATTTATTGCTTTAATAGCTCCCATAGCATTACGTTCAATGCACGGCACTTGTACTAATCCACCGACAGGGTCGCAGGTTAACCCTAAGTTATGCTCCATGCCAATTTCCGCGGCATTTTCTACTTGTAATACACTGCCACCGACAATTTCAGTCAGTGCACCAGCAGCCATTGAACATGCGACGCCAACTTCGCCTTGGCAACCAACTTCAGCACCTGAAATTGAGGCATTCTTTTTATATAAGATGCCAATTGCGGCGGCAGTTAATAAATAACGAGTTGCAATATCGCGGTCTATTTCTTTAATGAATGTGTGGTAGTACATTAATACCGCAGGTAAAATACCTGCTGCGCCATTAGTTGGTGCTGTAACTACACGGCCACCTGCAGCGTTTTCTTCATTAACAGCAAGGGCAAATAAATCCACCCAGTCCATTGCGCGAAGGGGGTCATTGCTGACTTCAATATTGAGCTTTAAGTACAGGCTAGGGGCGCGACGTTTTACTTTCAAACCACCAGGTAAAATTCCTTCGGTGCGCATACCGCGTTCAATACAGGCTTTCATTACTTGCCAAATATTGAATAGTTCATCTTTTATTTCATCTTCTGTGCGTAAGGTTTTTTCATTTTTCATCATCAAGCTTGATACGCTATAACCTGACTCCTTACACATTTCTAATAATTCTTTGGCACTGCCAAATGGAAAGGGGGCTGGGTTTTCTTCACGGACAGTGAGCGCAGCTTGTTTTTCGTTTTCAAATTCTTCATCGGTAACAATAAAACCGCCGCCAATTGAATAGTAAACTTTACTATGGAGTTTTTCGTCGCCTTTAAAAGCAATGATCTCCATTGCATTTGAGTGTTTTGGCAAAGTTTTACGACGGTGGAATACAATCGCTCCTTGTTTTGGAAACTTTGCTTGATGCACTTGATTTAAGTGGATCACTTGTTCATTTTCAATTTTAGCGAGAATATCGTCTACTAAATCGGCATCAATGGTTTCCGGATCATAACCCGCAAGTCCGAGGATAACTGCTTTGCCTGAGCCATGGCCGATACCTGTTTGTCCCAATGAGCCATATAGCTCAACTTTAATGCTGGTGACATCGGTTAACAAGTTTTGTTGTTGTAGTTCGTTAACAAATAAACGCGATGCGCGCATTGGGCCGACGGTGTGTGATGATGACGGGCCAATGCCAATACTAAACATATCGAATGCACTGATCATAATAACTTTACTCTACTTTTACTCAGCACGATTGCTGCCTTTGAACGGTCGCACATAATAACGCGTAATTGTACCCTTGTAACCCTTTGCAATAGAGATTTAAACTGGTATGGCAAGCTGTTTTGTAAAGTTTTTTATAATGCTAGCAGTGGCTCCCCAAAGTAGTCCGTAAGGAGTTGAAAAACCTTGTAAAGTAATAGTTTTGCCAAAGCGATGAAAAGGTAAGGGTTGCCAATTGTTTACATCAGCGAGTGCGCTGACGGGCAGCAAAAAACTGGCGGCCACTTCATTTTGGTCTGCATGCCAATGTGTATCTGGGGCTAATACACCAACAAACGGTGTAATCGTAAAGCCGGTAAGAGTAGAGTAATCGCCTAATTGACCGATGACAGTGACATTTGATGGGGCGATATTTAGCTCTTCACTTAGTTCACGCAGTGCAGTATGGCGTAAGTTTGCATCGCTCAACTCATGCTTACCGCCTGGTAAGCAAATTTCCCCAGGATGGTGATTTAAGAACATTGGGCGTTTGCATAGTAATATGTGCGCGCTGTTATCTACATCAATCAGCGGTAACATAACGGCACTGGCTCGTTGAGGACGTTGTTTAAAATGTCTCTTATCAGCTGGCTGTATATACTCATTGGCAGGCGCAGTTAGCTGAAAACGAGCCATAAGCTGTTTGCTATTCACACAGGTTACTTCAATAAAGGTAAGATTTTATTTACTTTATCGTAAGTTTCTTGGTATTCCAAATCCACTTGTGAATCAGCAACAATGCCGCCGCCAGCCCAACAATAAATATGCTGTTTGTGACACACTAAAGTTCGGATGGTAATACTGGTATCCATATTGCCACAAGCGCTTAAATAACCGATTGAACCACAGTAAATACTGCGCCGATGCGGTTCTAATTCTTCAATGATTTCCATCGCACGAATTTTGGGTGCACCGGTGATTGACCCTCCCGGAAAAGCAGCATACAACTGATCAACCGCAGTTTTATCGTCAGCTAACTGCGCTGTCACGGTACTGACTAAGTGGTGTACTGCAGGAAAACTCTCAATCGCAAAGAGTGACGGGACTTGCACGGTACCAGGTTTGGCAACTTTACCTAAGTCGTTGCGCAGTAAATCAACAATCATCACATTCTCAGCGCGATCTTTCGCTGAATTTTGTAATCGAGTTGCTTGTAACGCATCTTCTTTTTTATCAAGACACCGTGGCAGCGTTCCTTTGATTGGCTTGGTTTCAACCTGATTATCATTAATGGCAATAAAGCGCTCAGGGGAAATAGATAAAATAGCGCCATCAGGATGATTAATAAAACTTGAAAATGGTGCTTTGTTAGCTTCGCGCAAAGTACAATAAGCATGCCACGGTGAGCCTTGATACTGCGCTGTAAAACGCTGTGCTAAGTTAATTTGATAACAATCGCCACTTTTTAAATATCCCTGAATTCTTGCAAACTTAGCGCTGTATTGTGCGCGGCTCATATTTGATGACCAGCCTCGGGTGATTTCAAATGGCGAGGTAATTGGAGAGGCGTGAGCTAACTCCTGTAGATACATTGCTGATCTATCAACATCAGGCTGTGCGACATAAAACCAACTGTGCAGCTTTTTATCATAGATAAGTGCATCCATATAGAGACCAATAGCTAGTTGTGGCATATCGATATCATCGATAGCTTGGCTGGGAAGTTTTTCAATGACTCGGCCAAGGTCGTAACCAAAATACCCGAGCCAGCCGCCACTAAAAGGTAGGTTAGGCTTAGTTTTACTGCTATCTAGAGTATTTAGCTGTGCTTTAATGATGCTAAAACAATCTTGTTCAGTTGCCTTGTCATCAATAAACGTGTGGTTATTTTTAACTTCTAGGCGCATTTTTGGCGCAATAGCAATCAGATCGTAACGACTATTTATATGGTCGCTGTTGGCTGAATCCAGCAGAACGGCATAAGGTAAATGGGCAAAATAGGCGAAAACCTCTAGGCAGTTGAGCGAAATGTCTAATTGAATACAGGTTTTTTGTTGCTTTATCATCTATTTTTTTACCCTGAAGAACTGGCTCGAAACGGGCTAGGAGGGTATCATAAGTTATAATTTTTTGGCAGCGTTTAGTGACGTTGCCTAAGCGCTGTACAAACCACCGTCACTGGTTTGGCCTAGTTTACGTGTTCTCACGTAAAGGTAATTTAAGGAACCCCTATGAGTACAATTCGTCAGCAAGACTTTATTGATAGCATTGAAGATGCATTGCAGTATATTTCGTTTTATCATCCACTTGATTTTGTTCAAGCGCTCGAAAAAGCCTATAACAAAGAACAAAGTAAAGCGGCAAAAGATGCCATTGCGCAGATTTTAATTAACTCGCGGATGTCGGCAGAAGGCAAACGTCCTTTGTGCCAAGACACAGGTATTATTACTTGTTTTGTGAAAGTAGGTATGGATGTTAAGTGGGACAAAACAGATTTAACCGTACAGCAAATGGTTGACGAAGGGACGCGTCGTGCTTATTTGAATCCAGATAATCCATTACGTGCATCTATTGTTGCAGATCCTGCAGGTAGCCGTAAAAACACCAAAGATAATACGCCTTCGGTCGTACACATTGATTTAGTGGCAGGCGGCAATGTTGAAGTAATGGTGGCAGCAAAAGGCGGCGGCTCTGAAAATAAAAGTAAAATGGTGATGCTTAATCCATCTGATGATGTGGCTGAATGGGTCGAAAAGACCTTGCCGACCATGGGCGCTGGTTGGTGTCCACCAGGCATGCTAGGTATAGGTATTGGCGGAACGGCAGAAAAAGCCGCAGTAATGGCAAAAGAATCACTTATGGATCCAGTTGATATCCATGAGCTTATGGAACGTGGCGCAGAAACCACCGAAGAGAAACTTCGTTTAGAAATATTTGAGCGCGCAAATAAGCTCGGTATTGGCGCACAAGGCCTTGGCGGTTTAACAACAGTGGTTGATGTGAAAATAAAAACCGCACCGACTCATGCGGCCTCAAAACCTGTGGTTATGATCCCTAATTGTGCGGCGACTCGCCATGTACATTTCACATTAGATGGTTCAGGTCCTGCAAACTTAAAAGCGCCAAAACTTGAAGATTGGCCAGAAGTCACATTTGAAGTGGGTGAGGGCACGCGTCGTGTTGACTTAAATACGCTAACTAAAGAAGACACGCATGAATGGAAAATGGGCGAAACAGTATTACTGTCAGGGACTATATTAACTGGTCGTGATGCAGCGCATAAACGTCTGCAAGATATGATCAATTCTGGTGAAGGGTTACCTGCAGGTGTTGATTTTGATAATAAGTTTATTTACTACGTTGGCCCAGTTGACGCGGTACGTGATGAAGCAGTGGGCCCAGCGGGTCCTACAACAGCAACGCGGATGGATAAATTCACTGACATGATGCTAGAAAAAACTGGCATTATTGGCATGATTGGTAAAGCGGAACGTGGCCCTGCAACAGTTGAGTCTATCAAAAACAATAAATCTGTGTATTTGATGGCCGTAGG
>TARA_R110001606_G_scaffold309484_1_pt1 | contig 10133 bp, 9 predicted proteins | sample TARA_R110001606 | Tara Oceans TARA_R110001606 (sample SAMEA4398315) | marine metagenome | biome: Polar Biome; feature: [SRF] surface water layer (ENVO:00010504); material: water (ENVO:00002006), including particulate matter (ENVO:01000060) such as... | depth 5 m
TAATAATAAATAAAATCAAATAAAATGAGTAAAAAAGAAACAAAAATCACCAAAGACGAGTTGATGAAAGTTCAATCAATGATGAGCACATTCAACCAATTAAAAATAAAACTTGGAGATGCCGAGTTAACTAAACAACAAATTTTTCTACAAGTAGAAGATTTAAAGAAAGACTATGCAGAAGTAGAGGCGGCTCTTACAAAAAAGTATGGTAAGGATAATCTGATAAATTTAGAAACAGGAATTGTTAGTTCTAAAGAAAAGAAAAAAGAATAACGAATGGCAAAAATAGCTACATACGCAATAGATGCGACACCTACGGTAGATGACAAAGTAATAGGAACTGATGTTGACAATGAATTAATCACTAAGAATTATAAGATAGGTGATATCATTGCTATGGTACCCGGTGGTAGCTTAAGTGTACAATCGTTAAATACATTAACAGGTGCAGTAAAACTTGCTGCAGGAGCCAATATTGGTTTAGCAGTAGATGCTACAAAAAATGAAATAGTTATTTCTTCCACTGCATCAGCAGGTGGCATAACATCAGTAGAGGGAGCAACCGGACCTGCTATTGATTTAGTGGGGAAAGGTGGAATTACTATTACTGCAGTAGGAAACTCAATTGATATTGATGGTTCAGGCATTAGTAGTGGTGTTACATCTATAGATGGAGCAACAGGACCTACTGTTGATTTAGTAGGTAAGGGAGGAATTACGGTTACGACAGTTGGTAACTCGATTGATATTGATGGTTCAGGAATAGGAGGAAGTCCCGGTGAACCTCTAAACGGTATACAAGTAAACAACGCAGGTTCCTTCGGTGCTTACAACTATCTAATTTCTAATCCAACATCTAAAACTTTGGACTTAGGTGATGGAAGTATAGGAAAAGGTGGAAGTATAGCAGGTATAGTTAATCTATTTAATGGTGCAGGAGACCAAAATCAATTTGGTTCTGTTCGTTGGTATGACTTTGTATCAAGCAATAACTATGTTGGAATTGTAGGTCCGGGTTCTATGGAAAAATCTCAAAGCTATAATATAGCTTTACCGGGAAATGAACCTTCAGCTAATCAAATACTAGCAGTAAAAAATGGTGCAACCTCATCTCCTTGGGAATTAGTATGGACTACCAATAGCGGTAGTAGTGAGGATGTTAAATTTAAAATTGATGCAACAGACACTCAAGCAGGATATTGGGCAGATAAAATACTTCCCGGTGGCGGTATAACTAAAACCACACTTACAGATGGGAGTGGAGTTAAAACAGTACAACTAAATCAAAGTCTTCCTACAATTGTAAATAGTATTAAAGTAGGAAATTCTACTACAATAGGAACATTTGAATTTGCAGGTTCGGGAGTTACTATGACAAGTGGTGGTGCAGGTGAACCTGATAATATAATTACTTTTGCAGGTGGTGGAAGTCCTGCAGGTGTAGCAGGTAGCGTTCAGTTTAATGATGGAACTAATTTTTCTGCTTATACAGGCTTTACATTTGATAAAGCAACTTGTATGCTCACGTTAGGTCAGTCTACTGCTCCTACAAATCTTGGAGGTATTTTAAGAATTGAAGGTAACGGAACTACTTATGGAGGTAAAGTTGAATTAGAAACAGGTTCATCAAAAGGTACTCCTGAAATAATTTCACTATGTGGACCAACCATAGGAGTTAAACAAGAAATTCATTTACCACAAACAGTAGCAACTGCAGTTACTCAAGTATTAGGAATTAAATCTATTACAGGTACATTAGTACAGACTGAATGGAAAGCATCTAGTAGTGGTGGTACAATAAACTTTATAGGAGAAGCATCTACAAATAATACTCAAATAATAAACAACGATTCATTAACCTTAGTTACTTTAGGTCCTAATACAGTATGGAAAAATTCTGACCCTGTATTTGGAAGTGTTGCATTATCAGCATTGGGAGCGATTGATGGTTGTGAAATTGAGTTTTCAGGAGCAGGGTCTGCAGGAACTTATTGGTTTGTGATTAACGCTAACTTTCAATCGGGAGATGGAACTCAACCAACTATGTATGCAGAAGTAGAGGGAAGTCCTAATAGTCAAAAGCTTGTTGAAATGACAACAGAGTTACTTCCTGTTAACGGGAGTCTTGTTAAAAAGAATTATTATAAAACTTTTAGATATATTAAAACGGGTAATGACAAACAAACTGTTCACCTGCAAGTATATTTCCCTGCGAAAGATGCAGGTAGAGGAGAAACAATTTTTACACCAAGTCCTGTTTCAGGAATAGCAGCTTCACCGGCTGCATCAGTTCAAGTTTGGAAAAATTAAAAAATGGATATTAGAAAAATTTCAGTAGGACCTGACTATAAGTCAGGAGCAATGCATTATTTAGTTGGACAAGACGTTCTTAACGGAAGCTATACTATTCATTTAATTAAATTTGATTCAGATAGAAATTCAATTTTAATATATATAGAAAGAGATGATGAAGTTTTACTATGGAAAGAATTTACAGATTCTATGCCAATCTCTATTGAATACAATATAAATTTTTAATATATGGAAGACCATAATATAAAAGCTAACTTGCAGTGGTTAGAAAGTCTTGAAATGAAGAAAGAGTTAGCAAATACTTTTGAAGAAGAGATGATGTATGCTGATGAGATACACAGAATTAAAATGAAATTAAATGGAGTCAAACCTACAGATTCACATATAGATTGTATAGGTTGTGGCTCATAAATTAAATTATGAAATCACCATTTGCTTTTATCGTTACTCCTATAGAGGGTAAAAGATATAGTAACACAAAACAGGTAGGAGGTATTGACTTAATAATCAGTACCTCTACAGAAGACCACAAGTATTCTCAAAGAGAAGCTAAGGTTGTTGAACTCCCCCTAGACTATAAAGGTCCCATACAGGTGGGAGATTTTTTATTAGTACATCATAATGTTTTTAAATATTATAATGACATTAAAGGAAAACAACAAAGTGGTAAAAGTTATTTTAAAGACAATTTATTTTTTGTAGAAAATGAGCAGTATTATGCTTACAAAAATAATGATGTATGGAATGCAGTTGATAGATATTGTTTTGTTGAACCTGTATCTGTAGAAGAAAGTTATATATATAAACCACTAAGCGAAGAACCTTTAGTTGGATTGATTAAATATCCAAACAAGTATTTAATTAGTCAAGGAGTAACAAAAGGAACAAAGGTTACATTTAAACCTGAAAGTGAGTATGAATTTAATATTGATGGAGAAAAATTGTATAGAATGTTTGACCACCAAATTACAATGATGCTATGAGTAGAGAATGGGATTGGATGGATGATGAAGACTTTGAAAGTATCCGATTAAAAAAAGTTAAAAGAATTAAAAATGAAATCAAAAGAAATAAAATTAAAAATAATAGAAGCAGGTCACAGGGCAGTGGAGCAATTGATAAAGGTAGCGAAGGAACAAATTATAAAGCACGACCCGGAAGATGATTTAGCAGCAGATAAATTAAAAAATGCAGCAGCAACAAAGAAGCTTTGTATTATGGATGCATTTGAAATTTTAAGCAGAATAGAATCAGAACAAGAAGCTATAGATTCTTTAGATAAAGGAGTTAGTAAAACACAAACAAAACAAGGATTTGCAGAAAGAAGGTCTAAATAGCTTATATAACGTACTTGAGGGTATTGTACCAAAAAATGTTTTAAAGTCTAAGAACAAGGCTAAAACGTGGGTGTACGGCTATGAATCAAAGTATGATTTTATTGTTATTTCTAAAACCGGTGAGATAGGAGATATAATATGTATTCAAGGATTAAATATAGCCTTACCATTAGAGCCTAAAAAGTGTCTTCAAAGACACTCAAAAAAAGAACAACAGTATTGGGAAAGACAAGAAATACCTAAAGTATTAGGTAAGATACAATCTATATTTCAATGGAATGAAATGGCATCTGAATTCAAAGATAGATGGGTTGATTATGTAGAAGAAGAATTTGACAGAAGAGAACAGGGTCTATGGTTTATGTCAAATGGTGTGCCAACTTATCTAACAGGAGGACATTATATGTATTTGCAATGGACAAGTATTGATGTTGGATATCCTGATTTCAGAGAAGCGAATCGTTTATTGTTTATTTTTTGGGAAGCCTGTAAAGCTGACACTAGAAGTTTTGGAATGGCTTATTTAAAAATAAGACGTTCAGGATTTTCTTTTATGAGTTCATCAGAATGTGTTAACACAGGTACACTAGCTAAGGATGCAAGGGTAGGTATACTATCTAAAACAGGTTCTGATGCTAAGAAAATGTTTACAGATAAAGTTGTTCCAATAAATAGTAGACTGCCATTTTTCTTTAAACCAATTATGGATGGTATGGATAAACCTAAAACTGAATTAGCTTTTAGAATCCCTGCATCAAAAATTACAAAGAAAAATATGTACGATACAACTGACGATGAGTTGTATGGTTTAGATACTACAATAGATTGGAAAAATACTGATGACAATAGTTATGATGGAGAAAAACTTTTATTATTAGTACACGATGAAAGTGGAAAGTGGATTAAACCAAATAATATTTTAAATAATTGGAGAGTAACTAAAACTTGTTTACGTCTAGGTAGTAAAGTAATAGGTAAATGTATGATGGGTTCTACATCAAATGCACTAGATAAAGGTGGAGATAATTTCAAACAACTCTATTCAAGTTCAAATGTTTTGAATAGAAACTCTAACGGTCAAACAAGAAGTGGATTGTATTCTTTATTTATTCCAATGGAATGGAATATGGAAGGCTTTATAGATATGTACGGAATGCCGGTATTTGAAAATCCGGAAACTTTAGTTAAAGGTATTGACGGAGAAATGATTGGTCAAGGTGCAATTAACTATTGGGAAAATGAAGTTGATTCTTTAAAAAAAGACCCTGATGCTTTAAATGAATTTTATAGACAGTTTCCTAGAAGTGAGTCTCACGCATTTAGAGATGAAAGTAAGCAATCAATATTTAACTTAACTAAAATATATCAGCAAATAGATTATAATGATTCATTAATTATAGACCATCATTTAACTCGTGGAGATTTAAAATGGAAGAATGGAATAGCTGATTCTAAAGTAGAGTTCCTTCCAAATCCAAGAGGACGTTTTTATGTGTCTTGGACTCCTAGTAAAACTTTACAAAATAGAGTTGATACCGTTAACGGATTTAAAATTCCGGGCAACAAACATATAGGTGCTTTTGGATGTGATAGTTATGATATTTCAGGAACAGTAGGAGGTGGAGGTTCTAATGGAGCATTACACGGATTAACAACATTCAGTATGGATGATGCACCAAGTAATGAGTTTTTTTTAGAGTATATAGCTAGACCGCAAACTGCTGAAATATTTTTTGAAGATGTTTTAAAAGCTTGTGTGTTTTATGGAATGCCTATACTTATAGAAAATAATAAACCAAGATTATTATATCATTTTAAAAACAGAGGGTATAGAAAGTTCTGTATGAATAGACCTGATAAAGTATATAATAAATTATCAAAAACAGAAAAAGAATTAGGTGGAATTCCTAATTCTAGTGAAGCAGTAAAACAAGCACACGCTTCAGCAATAGAATCTTATATAGATGCACACATAGGAATGAAAGAAAATAGTGATATGGGTGATTGCGTTTTCACACGAACATTAGAGGATTGGGCAAAGTTCGATATTAACAACAGAACTAAGTTTGATGCTAGTATATCTTCGGGTTTAGCTATAATGGCAACGCAGAAACACTTGTATACACCTGAGCAAAAACTTTCAAAAATAAAGATTAACTTTGCAAGGTATAGTAATAAAGGTACAATAAGCGAAATTATTAGATGAAGAAAGTAGACATTAACATATCATCTACAGGATTTCCTAGTCAATTTGTTTCAGATTCTGAAAAAGCAACAGATGAGTTTGGATTACAAATAGGTCAAGCTATTCAGTACGAATGGTTTAAACGAGACGGAAACAGTTGTAGATATTATAATCAATGGAGAGATTTCCATAGACTAAGATTATATGCAAGAGGTGAACAGTCAGTAGCCAAGTACAAAAACGAATTAGCAATTGATGGGGATTTGTCATATCTAAATTTAGATTGGACTCCTGTACCGGTATTGCCAAAATTTGTAGACATTGTAGTTAACGGAATGCAAGACAGGGAATTTGTCCCTAAAGCTTTTGCTCAAGATGCTATGTCTCAATCAAAAAGAAGTAAGTATCAACAAATGATTGAAGGGCAGATGGTTGCTAAACCGATGCTTGAAACTATACAAAAGAAAACAGGAGCAAACCCTTTTACTGTTTCACCGGAAGAATTACCAAATACGGATGAAGAGATGAAGCTATATATGCAGCTTAATTATAAACCTGCAATTGAAATAGCTGAAGAAGAAGCAATCAGTACTTTATTCGAGTCTAATAAATATGACGACACTCGTAAGAGGTTAGATTATGATATGACAGTTTTAGGTATTGCTTGTGCAAAGCACGAATTTCTAAAAGGAGATGGAGTAAAGATTTCTTATGTTGACCCTGCTAATATAGTATATAGTTATACAGAAGACCCTTTCTTTAAGGATTGTTTTTATTGGGGAGAAATTAAAACTGTTCCAATTATAGAATTAAAAAAGATTGACCCAACTTTAAATAATGAAGATTTAGATGAAATATCTCAATACTCACAAAGTTGGTATGATTATTATAATAATGCTCAAGCATATCAAAACGATATATTTTATAAAGACACTGCCACACTAATGTACTTTAATTATAAGACTACTAAAAAAGTAACTTATAAAAGAAAAGTAAAAGATAATGGTAATGTTAGTATGATTGAAAAGGATGACCAATTCAATCCACCTGCTGAAATGCAAGAAGAAGGTAATTTTGAAAAGGTTCAAAAAACTATTGATGTATGGTATGAAGGTGTTATGGTTATGGGAACAAACATATTACTTCAGTGGAAGCTGATGGAGAATATGGTTAGACCTCAATCAGCAACTCAACACGCAATACCTAACTATGTAACTTGTGCACCAAGAATGTATAAAGGAAATATTGAGTCTTTAGTTAGACGTATGATTCCTTTTGCTGATTTAATTCAAATTACACATTTAAAATTACAACAAGTAATTTCTAGAGTAGTGCCTGATGGAGTCTTTATTGATGCAGATGGTCTTAATGAAGTTGACTTAGGAACCGGTAACGCATATAACCCGGAAGATGCATTAAGAATGTATTTTCAAACAGGTAGTGTTATAGGTAGAAGTTATACTCAAGATGGAGATTATAATCAAGCGAAAGTTCCGCTTAAAGAACTACAGTCATCTTCAGGTGCTTCAAAAACACAAATGCTTTTAACTAATTATAATCATTATCTAAATCAGATAAGACTTGTAACAGGTTTAAATGAAGCAAGAGATGCAAGTATGCCTGACCCTAACTCTTTAGTTGGTTTACAAAAAATGGCTGCTTTAAATTCTAATGTAGCTACAAGACATATTTTACAAGCTAGTCTTTACTTATATAAAAGTTTAGCTGAAGCCATTACATATAGAGTTGCAGATATTTTACAGTATTCAGACTTTAAAGATGAGTTTATAAATCAAATAGGAAAATATAATGTTTCTATACTTGGAGATATTAATGATTTATATATTTATGATTTTGGAATATTCATAGAATTATCTCCTGATGAAGAACAAAGAGCACAACTTGAACAAAACATTCAAATGGCTTTATCTAAAGGTGATATTAATTTAGAAGATGCTATAGATATTCGTGAATTAAAAAATATTAAACTTGCTAATCAACTTCTTAAAATGAAAAGAATTTCTAAGCAAGAACGAGAAGAGAAGATGGCTATGCAACAACAAGCTATGAAGTCTCAGCAAATGATTAAGCAACAGGAAATGTCTGTACAAGCTAATCAGCAAAAAATGCAAATGGAAACTCAAGCGAAAATGCAATACAGACAAGCAGATGTAGCATTTGAAATTGAAAAAATGAAACAGGAAGCTATGTTAAAATCACAATTGATGGCAGAAGAGTTTCAAATGAATTTACAACTAAGGTCAATGGATGCCCAACAATTACAAGGCAGAGAAGACCAAAGAGAAGAGGCAAAGTCAAAAAGAATAAGTCAAGCCAATACTGAACAATCTAAATTGATTAATCAGAGAAAGAATAACTTACCTCCTATGACGTTTGAATCGAATGAAGATAGTTTAGATGGTTTTGATTTATCTCAGTTTAACCCAAGATAACTCGTCTAAAACATTAACATTTTTAGTGTAACTTTGTATAACTTAAATTAAATAAAATATGGAATTAAAAGTAAGAGCGGTTGATGCGACTGAAGAAAAGTCAAGTCAACAAATTGAACAAGAGTTGCTTGATAAGCACGAAGAAAAAGTAACAGGAGAAACACCTGTAGAAAACGAAGCAACGAAAGTTGTGACTGAAGATATTAAAACACCGGAGGAGTCAGACCCAAAGGAGGTACAAGAAGAAAATAACTCTAAAGAGTTAAATGAAAAAAATGTTCTTGAATTTATTGGAAGTAGATACGGCAGAGAGATTAATTCACTAGATGAATTGAATCAAGCTAGGGAAGAGAATGAACCCCTTCCCGAAGATGTTACAAAGTATCTACAATTTAAAAAAGAAACAGGTCGTGGATTCGATGACTTTGCTAAAATGCAAAAGAATTACGATGAAATGGAACCTGACAATTTGCTAAGAGAGTATTTGTCTGCTACTGAAAAAGGTTTAGATGCAGATGATATCTCTGACTTAATGGAAGATTACACATTTGATGAAGACATTGATGATGAAAAAGCCATTAGGAAAATAAAATTAGCAAAGAAAAAAACTATTGCGAAAGCCAAAGATTATTTTGAGCAGCAACAAGAATTATATAAGGTCCCTCTCGAGTCGAACAGGGATTCCAATCTTGAAGCTAATTCAGAAGAATACGAGGCATATAAACAATATATAGCTGAAGCGAAGACAACGAATGAGCGAAACTCTAGAGCGAGGGAAGTTTATTTAGAAAAAACAGGCAATGTGTTTAGTGAGTTCAAAGGTTTTGAATTTACACTTGATGACAACAAAGTTTACTTTTCACCCGGTGATGCATCTGAATTATTAAAAGTACATTCTAATCCTGCTAACTTTATAAAACAGTATCAGGAAGAAGATGGTTCTCTTAAGAACGCAGAAGGTTATCATAGGTCATTAGCAATGGCAATGCATCCTGAGAAGTTTGCTAAATTCTTTTATGAGCAAGGCAAGTCTGCTAACGCAGATGAGTCAATGAGAAAGTTAAAAAATATAAATATGACTACTCGTACTGCTCCGGAAGTTGGAAGCACCAAATCAGGTTTGCAAATAAAGTCGGTAAGCAACGACTCAGGTCGTGGCTTGAAGATTAGAAGTAACAAAAAATAAGTGTTAATTTAAAAATTAAAAAAAATGAGTGTATTAAATGTACCCGGTTTTGATTTGCAACCAAGTGCTCAAAGAGTACCGTTGAAGTCAAACTATATTACTAATTTTGATTTCTTGAATCAGTATCTACCTGATACTTACGAAAAGGAATTCGAAAGATATGGTAATAGAACGATAGCATCCTTCCTAAGAATGGTTGGTGCTGAAATGCCATCTAACTCTGACCTTATCAAATGGGCGGAACAAGGAAGATTGCATACTAAATATGTAAAATGTACAAGTGCTGCAGCAGCAGGTGCTGACGAAGCTGACTTCGTTATCGGAGATGCAGGTAACCCTGCTTTCGGTGCTAGTAACAGTATTGCTATTAGAAAAGGACAAACTTTATTTATCTCTGATAATGCAGGTGGTGGTTCAGCTAAAGCAGTAGTTACTAAAGTTGACTACGCTACTAAAACAGTAAGTGTTGCATTTTATGACAATGCAGGTCTTCCTGTAGCAGGAGCAGGTAAAGAGTTTACTATGTTTATCTATGGTTCTGAATTCAGAAAAGGAACAGTTGGAATGGAAGACTCTCTTGAGGCTGACGATTTCATCTTTGAAAACTCACCAATTATCATTAAAGATAAGTACGCAGTATCAGGTTCTGATATGGC
>TARA_R110001606_G_scaffold52571_29_pt1 | contig 10132 bp, 8 predicted proteins | sample TARA_R110001606 | Tara Oceans TARA_R110001606 (sample SAMEA4398315) | marine metagenome | biome: Polar Biome; feature: [SRF] surface water layer (ENVO:00010504); material: water (ENVO:00002006), including particulate matter (ENVO:01000060) such as... | depth 5 m
TGCGCCGCTGCGGTGCCTTTTCGCATCCGCAACTCTCGCACCCCAAGGAAGCCCGATGCTGATCCTGACCTGTCCCTATTGCGGTGTGAACGCCGAGGAAACCGAACTGCATCCCGGCGGAGAGGCGCACCTGACCCGCATCGGCCCGAACGGCACCGACGAGGAGTTCGAAAGCTACCTGTTCGCGCGCAAGAACGCCAAGGGCGTGCATTTCGAACGCTGGCGCCATGCCTATGGCTGCGGCAAGTGGTTTTTGGCCGCGCGCTGCACCGCCACGCTGCAGGTGTTCGGAACCTACAGGGCGCAGACGCCCCATCCCCCTGCCCAGATCGTGGAGGCGATCCGCAAGGTCCGCCCCGACTGGACACCCGACTGGACCCCCGCCGAAGGCATCGCCGAATGACCCACACGCCCCCCTTCCGACTGCCCGCCGGTGGCCGCCGCATCGACCGTGCCTGGCAGGTGCCGTTCCGCTTTGACGGCCGCCACCTGCGCGGGCTGACCGGCGACACCATCGCCTCGGCGCTTCTGGCCAACGGCCAGATTCTTATGGGCCGGTCCTTCAAGTATCACCGCCCGCGCGGACCCCTGGCCTCGGGCGCCGAGGAGCCGAACGCGCTGCTGGGCCTGGGCCAAGGCGGCCGGTTCGAACCGAACCAGCGCGCCACCACCACGCCCCTGACCCACGGCATGGTCACGCGCAGCCAGAACTGCTGGCCCAGCCTGGATGCCGATGTGGGCGCGGTGAACAACTGGCTGTCGCCGGTCTTTCCGGCAGGCTTCTACTACAAGACCTTCATCCATCCGCGCCCCTTCTGGAAGCACCTGTTCGAACCGATCATCCGCCGCAGCGCGGGCTTGGGCCGGGCACCGACCGACCCCGATCCTGACCGCTATGAACAGGCCTACGGCTTTGCCGACACGGTCGTGGTCGGCGGCGGCATCGCAGGCCTGACCGCCGCACGCGATGCGGCACTGGCGGGCGGCACGGTCCTAGTTCTAGAACAGGGCGCCCATTGGGGCGGGCGCACGCCCACCGACCACGACGGCGGACAGGCCGCCATCGACGCGCTTCTGGCCGACCTGCAAGGCCGCGACACCGTCACGCTGCGCCGCAACACCATGGCCACCGGCCTTTACGACCACGGCTATCTGATCGCGCGGGAATCGCTGGCCGATCACGACCCGAACCAGGGCATCCCCCGCCAGCGCCTGTGGCGCATCCGGGCGGGCCGGGTGATCGCCGCGACCGGCGCGCTGGAGCGTCCCTTGTCCTTTGCCTGCAACGACGTGCCGGGCGTGATGCTGGCCAGCGCCGTCCGCGATTTCATCACCGATTACGCCGTGGCACCGGGGCGGCGCGTCGTCGTGGTCACGAACAACGACGACGCCTATCGCACCGCCCTGACCGCCCATGCCGCGGGGCTGGAGGTGCCGGCCATCGTCGATGCCCGTCCCACCGCCCACGGGGCGCTGCCCCAGGCCGCGCGGGCCGCGGGCATCACCGTCCTGACCGGCACGGCCGTCGCCAAGGTCAAGGGGGCCAAGCATGTCGAGGGAGTGGTGCTCTGTGACCACCAGGGCGACGGCGCGCCGCGCCAGACCGTCGATTGTGACGTGGTGGCCATGTCGGGCGGCTGGTCGCCGGTCGTGCATCTCTATTCGCATTGCGGCGGCAAGCTGACCTGGGACGAGGCGCAATCGATGTTCCGCCCCGACCCCGACCGCCCGCCCCTGGGTGCGGACGGGCAGGGCAACGTGACCGTCGCGGGGGCCGCCAATGGCGATCTGCACTGCGCCGGCGACTTGGAAAGCCCTGCGGGTGCGACCATGCCCGTCTGGGTCATGCCCGCCCGCGCGCCCTACAAGCTGCGCGCCAAGATGTGGCTGGATTTCCAGAACGACGTGAAGGTCACCGATGTCGAACTGGCCGCCCAGGAGGGCTATGCCAGCGTCGAGCACACCAAGCGTTATACCACGCTTGGCATGGCGACCGACCAGGGCAAGCTGTCCAACATCAACGGCCTGGCGGTGCTGTCCAACGCGCTGAACCAGCCCATCCAGGCGACCGGCACCACCACGTTCCGCCCGCCCTACACGCCGCTGACCCTGGCCACCATCGCGGCCGAGGCCAAGGACGAGGCGTTCCAGCCGCTGCGCAAGACGCCGATCCACACATGGCACGACCGCAACGGCGCCAGCTGGGAGCCGGTGGGCCACTGGCGCCGCCCCTATGCCTATCCCCGCGCGACCGAGGATCGCCACGCCGCCGTCAACCGCGAGATCCTGGCAGTGCGGGCGGGCGTCGGCACGCTGGACGCATCGACCCTGGGCAAGATCATCGTCAAGGGGCCCGATGCCGGGCGGTTCCTGGACATGCTGTACACCAACATGATGTCCACCCTGCCGGTCGGCAAATGCCGCTATGGCCTGATGTGCAACGAGAACGGTTTCCTGATGGATGACGGCGTCGTGGCGCGCCTGTCCGACGACACCTGGCTGTGTCACACCACCACCGGCGGCGCGGACCGCATCCATGGGCACATGGAGGACTGGCTGCAATGCGAATGGTGGGACTGGAAGGTCTATACCGCCAACCTGACCGAACAGTTCGCACAGATCGCCGTGGCCGGACCCAAGGCCCGCGCCCTGCTGGAACGCCTGCCGGGCAGCATCGATCTGTCGGCCGAGGCGCTGCCCTTCATGCAATGGGCCGAAGGCGACATCGCGGGCATCCCCGCCCGCATCTTCCGCATCAGCTTCTCGGGCGAGCTCAGCTATGAGATCGCGGTGCCCGCCAATCGCGGGCTGGAGCTGTGGGAGCGGCTGCACGAGGTCGGCCGCGATCTGGGCATCACCCCCTACGGGACCGAGGCCATGCATGTGATGCGCGCCGAAAAGGGCTTCATCATGATCGGGGACGAGACCGACGGCACCATCATCCCCCAGGATCTGGGGCTGGACTGGGCGATATCCAAAAAGAAGGCCGACTATATCGGCAAGCGCGCCCAACGCCGCAGCCACATGACCGACGGCACCCGCTGGAAGCTGGTGGGGCTGGAGAGCCTGTCCGGCAAGGTCATACCCGACGGCGCCTATGCGGTGGCCGACGGCACGAACGGCAACGGTCAGCGCAAGACCCAGGGGCGCGTCACCTCCAGCTATCACTCGCCGACGCTGGACAAGCCCATCGCGATGGGCCTGGTCCGCCACGGTCCTGCCCGCATGGGGCAGGTCCTGGATTTCCCGATGCCGGACGGTGCGGTGATGCAGGCGCGGATCGTCGATCCGGTCTTCTACGACAAGGAAGGAAGCCGTCAGAATGGCTGAAGCGCTGGCTACCATCACCCCCGTCTCGGGCCTGGGCATGATCACCATCCGGGCCGATCTGGACCGCGCGGGCGACGCCCTGGCCGAGGCCGCGGGCCTGGCGATCCCCGACGCGACCGGCACCGTGACCGACGGCAGCCGCACCCTGGCGTGGATGTCGCCGGACGAGCTGTTGCTGATCCTGCCCGCATCGGACCTTTCCGGCGCGCTGTCGGACCTGACGCAGGCGCTGACGGGTGAACACGGGCTGGTGGCCGACGTGTCGGATGCCCGTGCGGTCTTTGACGTGACGGGCCCCCATGCCGCGGACGTGATCGCGAAACTGGCCCCGGTCGATGCCGCGGTCCTGCCGTCGGGCGTCTTGCGCCGCACGCGCATGGCGCAGACCGCCGCGGCCTTCTGGCGGGTAGACGGCGGGTTCCGCGTGATCGGCTTTCGCTCGACGGCGGATTACCTGTCGCTGATCCTGACCAATGCGGCCATGCCGGGCAGCCAGCTGGCGCCGCGCTGACCACCTTGGCGCAGGGGGGGATCGGAACCCCGGTCCACCCCTTGCGTTGGTCCCCCGAATGCGCGACCGTTCGCGCCGAGCCGAACCAACCCTTTCGAAAGGACCGCAAAATGGCCTTCACCCTTCCCGATCTTCCCTATTCGCATGATGCCCTGGAAGCCGGCGGCATGTCGCGCGAGACGCTGGAGTATCACCACGACAAGCACCACAACGCCTATGTCACCAAGTTGAACGAGCTGGTGGCCGGGACCGAGTGGGAAGGCAAGTCGCTGGAAGATATCGTCAAGGGCACCTATCAGAAGGGCGCCGTGGCGCAGAACGGCATCTTCAACAATGCCAGCCAGCATTGGAACCACGCCCAGTTCTGGGAGATGATGGGCCCGAACCCCGGCCCGATGCCCGCCAACCTGGAAGCCGCGATCAAGGACAGCTTCGGTTCGGTCGAGGAGTTCAAGAAGAAGTTCGCCGAGGCTGGCGTCGGCCAGTTCGGGTCGGGCTGGGTCTGGCTGGTCAAGAATGCCGACGGCAAGCTGGAGATCACCAAGACTGAGAACGGCGTGAACCCGCTGTGCACCGGTCAGACGGCGCTGCTGGGCTGCGACGTGTGGGAGCACAGCTACTACATCGACTTCCGCAACGCGCGCCCCAAGTACCTGGAGAACTTCCTGGACAAGCTGGTGAACTGGGAGAACGTCGCCTCGCGCATGTGAGGTCGGACGCATCGATCGAAAGGCCCGCCCCTTGTGGCGGGCCTTTTGCGTGGCGCCCGCGCCGGCATTGGCATTTCTGTCCATCGCGGTATAAGACCACGGGAACACAGGACAGATCGGCAGGGCGGGCATGGCCAACCAGAGCGACACCTTCATCGACGAAGTCACCGAAGAGCTGCGGCGCGACCGCCTGTACGGGGCGATGCGCCGTTACGGCTGGATCGTGGTCCTGGTGATCGTGGCGGTGGTCGGCTTCACCGCGTGGCGCGAATACAGCGCCGCCCAGGACCGCGCCGCGGCGCAGGCCTGGGGCGATGCGATCCTGGCGGCCGAGGCCGAGAACGACCCCGCCGCCATTCTGGCCGTCGATCCGCGCGGCTCGGCCGGGCGGCAGGCGCTGACCGGGCTGCTGGCCGCGGGCGCGCAGACCGATCCCGATGCCCGCGCACAGGCGCTGCAGGGCGTGGCCGATGCCCAGCCCGACAGCGTGCTGGGAGAGCTGGCGCAGCTGAAGCTGGTGATGGCGCAGGGCGCGCAGATGGATGCGGCCGAACGCGACGCCATCCTGACCCGCCTGTCGCGCGCGGGTGCGCCGTTCGAGCTGCTGGCGTTGGAACAGAAGGCCGTGGCCCTGATCGGTGCCGGGCGCCCCGAGGATGCGATCACCCTGATCCGCCAGATCCAGGACAAGGACGGCCTGACCGAGGCCTTGCGTCGTCGCCTGTCCGAGATGATGATCGCCCTGGGCGAGACGCCCGAACCGACCGAATAACGGACTGAGAGACAGGGATGACCGCCATGCTGCGACTGACCTTGGCGATGGCCGCCGGACTGGGACTTGCCGGCTGCGGCGACCGCGAAATCATCCTGCCCGGAGAGCGCCTGGACCCCCTGGCCGTCATCTCGGCCGACGGTCCCGCGGTCGAGGGTGCGGCGGGCATCACCGGCACCGCGCTGTCCCTGTCCGCCCCGGTCACCAACGGCGAATGGACCCATCGCGGCGGCAACGCCGCCCATGCGCCGGGCCATCTGGCCCTGGGCGCGGGCGGCACGGCCCTGTGGTCCGCATCCATCGGCCAGGGTGAAACCCGTCGTCACCGCATCACCGCCGACCCCGTCGTGGCGGCGGGCCGGGTCTTTACCCTGGACAGCCGCGCCCGCGTCACTGCGACCGCGCTGAACGGCGGGCGCGCCTGGTCCACCGACGTGACGCCCGCGCTGGAGAATGTCGACAGCGCCTCGGGCGGCGGTCTGGCCTATGAGGGCGGGCGAGTCTTCGTCACCACCGGTTTCGGCGAACTGGTCGCGCTGGACGCGGCCAGCGGCGCCGTGCTGTGGCGCCAGCGGGTCGAGGCCTCGATCGGTGGCGGCCCGGCCGTGCAGGATGGTGTGGTCTATGTCGCGGCCCGGAACGCCGTGGGCTGGGCCGTGCGCGCCAGCGACGGGCGCGTGCTGTGGCAGGCGGCAGGCACGCCGTCGGGGTCGGGCGTCATGGGCGTGTCGGTCCCGGCCGTACAGGGCGACACGGTAGTGTTCCCGTTCTCGTCGGGGCAGATCGTGGCGGTGGACCGCCAGTCGGGCCTGACCAACTGGACGTCGCAGATCGCGGGCACCCGTCCCGGACGCGCCATCGCGGTGGTCCGTGACGTGACCGGCGATCCGGTGATCGCGGGCGGGCGCGTCTATTCGGGCACCTCTTCCGGGCGCATCAGCGCGGTCGAGCTGTCGACCGGCCTGAACGACTGGACCGCGGACGAGGGCGCCAACAGCCCGGTCGTCGTCGCGGGCGGGTCGGTCTTTGCCGTGAACGACCAAGCCCAGCTGGTCCGGCTGGATGCGGCGACGGGCGGCGTCGTCTGGCGCCAGCCCTTGCCGTATTACACCACGCAGCGCGTGCGGCGTCAGGATGCGGTCCATGCGCATTACGGTCCCGTGCTGGCCGGGGGGCGGTTGCATATCGCCTCCAGCGATGGCATGTTGCGCAGCTTCGATCCCGCCTCCGGCGTGCTGGTCGGTCAGGTGGCGATCCCCGGTGGGGCGGCATCGGCCCCGGTGGTCGCCGGTCAAACCCTTTACGTCGTTGCGCGCAACGGCCAGTTGCATGCGTTCAGATGACATTCACCCTTGCGATCGTCGGGCGGCCCAATGTGGGCAAGTCCACCCTGTTCAACCGTCTGGTTGGCAAGAAACTTGCGCTGGTCGATGACCAGCCCGGCGTGACCCGCGACATCCGCGAGGGCGCGGGCCGCCTTGGCGACCTGCGCTTTGTCGTGATCGACAGTGCGGGCCTGGAGATGGCCGAGGATGACAGCCTTCAGGGGCGTATGCGCCGTCTGACCGAACGCGCCGTTGACGAGGCCGACATCTGCCTGTTCGTCGTCGACGCGCGCATCGGCATCACCGCGGCCGACGAGTATTTCGCCGAGATCCTGCGCCGCCGCGCCAAGCATGTCATCGTCGCCGCCAACAAGTCCGAGGGCCGCGCCGGAGAGGCGGGGGCCATGGAGGCCTATGCCCTGGGCCTGGGCGAGCCCCTGCGCATCTCGGCCGAGCATGGCGAGGGGATGGATGACCTTTATGGCGTGCTGATGCCCCTGGCCGACCGGATCGAGGCCGAGCGTCCCGCCCCGATCGAGGCCGTGACCGACCTGGACCTGTCTGAGGAGGACGCCGAATCGGGCGAGGGTTCCGAGGACTGGCGTCCGTCCGAGGCCCGTCCCCTGCAGATCGCCGTGATCGGCCGCCCCAATGCGGGCAAGTCGACGCTGATCAACAAGATCCTGGGACAGGACCGCCTGCTGACCGGCCCCGAGGCCGGGATCACCCGCGATTCGATCAGCGTGACCACGAACTTCATGGGCACGCCCATGCGCATCTTCGACACGGCCGGCATGCGCAAGCGCGCCCGCGTGACCGAGAAGCTGGAGAAGCTGTCGGTGGCCGACGGCCTGCGGGCCGTGCGCTTCGCCGAGGTCGTCGTCGTCCTGCTGGACGTCGAGATCCCCTTCGAGACCCAGGATCTGCGCATCGCCGATTTCGCCGAGACCGAGGGGCGCGCCGTCGTCATTGCCGTCAACAAGTGGGACACCGAGGACGACAAGTCCCACAAGCTGAACGAGATGCGCGCCAGTTTCGAAAAGCTGCTGCCGCAGCTGCGTGGCGCGCCGCTGATCACCGTGTCGGCCAAGACCGGCAAGGGGCTGGACCGCCTGCACAACGCCGTTATCAAGGCGCATGAGGTCTGGAACCGCCGCGTGCCGACCGCTCGCCTGAATCAGTGGTTGGGTGCGATGACCGAAAGCCATCCGCCCCCGGCCCCCGGTGGCCGCCGCATCCGCCTGCGCTACATGACGCAGGTCAAGACGCGTCCGCCCGCGTTCATCGTGAAATCGACCCATACCGACCAGATCCCCACCAGCTATCAGCGGTATCTGATCAACGGGCTGCGGACCGATTTCGACATGCCCGGCACGCCGATCCGCCTGTTCTTCCGCGATCAGGGCGGCGAGAACCCCTACAAGGCCAAGGCCACCAAGATCGTGCAGTCTGGCGCGCTGTCCAAGCACAAGCACCGCCAGAAACCCAAGGGCAGCTGATCCGGCTCAGCTGGCCGCGCGGATCAGCACCGTGGCCATCGCGCTGATCCCGATGATCGCGGCCAGCGCGATCATCGGATCGCTGCCCATGGTCGAGATGGCCAGCCCGCAGAATGCCCAGATCAGCGCCACGGAATAGCCCACGCTTGGGCCGATCCACATCTGCGCGGCCATGCCGAGGGCCGCGGCGGGCAGGATCGCCACCGCCGACACGACCTGCGCGGACAGGCCGAACTGCACGGCGGTCAGCTCCGCCAGCGCGGCCGAGGCCAGGGCGGTGGCCCATCCGGCCAAAAACCCGATCGCGGGGCGGTGCCGACCTGCCGCGCGCCGGGCACCCACCGTGGCGGCGATGGCCCCGGCAACAGAGGCCAGGGTCAGCACGCCCGGATTGTCGATCAGCAGCGGCCAGACCGATGCCAGGACCAGCGCCCCCAGCAGCATCGGCCACACGCGCGGTCGGCCCGCACGGATCGGCTCGTCATCAGACGGGTCGATCCACTGCCCGACCGCATCCAGCATCACCATCATCCAGACGGCGATCAGCAGCATCCACATCAACAGGTTGTCGGGGTTCAGGTACAGGTGGGGAATGGCGATGCTGGTCGGCGCGACGGGCGGCAGCAGCGGCGCCGCCAGACGCGCCGCGTCCGTGATGATGCGCGCATCGGGCTGCATCGCAAAGATCACGCCGCAGATCACGAAGATCGCGGCGACCACCAGATGCAAGACTGAACCGATCCGTGTCATGCAGGCCAACGCGCGCCGGCCTGCGGCAGTTTCGCGCCGTCCGCAATCGGGGTGTCAGGCCAGCGATCCCTGGGCGGTCAGCGTGGTCGCGCCCTTCAGATAGGGGTGCAGGACCGCGGGCAGGCGGACCGATCCGTCGGCCTGCTGGCCGTTTTCCAGCACCGCGATCAGCGCGCGCCCGACGGCCAGGCCGGACCCGTTCAGGGTGTGCACGAATTCCGGCTTGCCCCCGCCCGCCGGGCGATAGCGCGCGTTCATCCGCCGACCCTGATAGTCGCCGCAATAGCTGACGCTGCTGATCTCGCGATAGCGGTCCTGGCCCGGCAGCCAGACCTCCAGGTCGTGGGTGATACGCGCGCCCGCGCCCATGTCGCCGGTGCACAGGATCATCGTGCGATAGGGCAGCTCCAGCGCCTCCAGCACGGCCTCGGCGCAGCGGGTCATGCGGTCATGTTCGGCCAGACCGGTATCGGCGTCGGTGATCGACACCATCTCGACCTTCTCGAACTGGTGCTGGCGCAGCATGCCGGTGGTGTCGCGGCCCGCGCTGCCTGCCTCGGATCGGAAGCACTGGCTGTGCGCGACCATGCGGCGGGGCAGGGCGGCCTGGTCCAGCAGGTCGCCGTTCACGGTATTCGTCAGCGTCACCTCGGATGTGGGGATCAGCCAGTACCCTTCGCGGGTCAGATAGCTGTCCTCTCCGAACTTGGGCAGCTGGCCGGTGCCCAGCATCATCTGTTCCAGCACCAGGACCGGGGTCCAGGTCTCCTCCAGCCCGTGCTGGTCGACATGCAGGTCGACCATGAACTGCGCCAGCGCGCGTTGGATGCGCGCGACCGCCCCCTTCAGCACGACGAAGCGGCTGCCGGACAGCTTGGCGCCGGTCTGGAAATCCATGCCCGGCACGACGCCGGGGATCTGGAAATGCTCGACCGGGGCGAAGTCCAGGGCCGCAGGCGTGCCCCACCGGCGCAGCTCGACATTGTCATCCTCGTCCCTTCCCTCGGGGACACGGTCCAGCGGCAGGTTCGGGATGCCCAGCAGCAGATCGCGCAGCTGCGCGTCCAGATCGGCGGCCTCCGCCTGCATGCGGGCGATGTCGGCCTTGGTCGTGGCGACCAGCGCGCGCAGACGCTCGAACTCGGCGTCGTCGCCCCGCGCCTTGGCGGCGCCCACGTCCTTGCTGGCCTTGTTCTGGTCCGCCTGCGCGGTCTCGGCGGCGGCGATGCGACCGC
>TARA_R110001606_G_scaffold104484_5_pt1 | contig 10122 bp, 9 predicted proteins | sample TARA_R110001606 | Tara Oceans TARA_R110001606 (sample SAMEA4398315) | marine metagenome | biome: Polar Biome; feature: [SRF] surface water layer (ENVO:00010504); material: water (ENVO:00002006), including particulate matter (ENVO:01000060) such as... | depth 5 m
GCGCTGGCCAACCCGGTGCGCCAGAAGCTGCGCCTGGTGGTCACCCAGAATGCGCTGGCCCGGCTTGGCGATCTGCACGGGATGGAGCCCGAGATCACCGATCCGCGCATCTTCGACAAGGCCGTGGGACTGGCCGCCGAAAGCGTTCACCAAGGCACCGCGCTGGAGGTCAAGCCGCTGAAATGGGGCAGCCTGTCCGAGGTCGCGCTGCGCGAGGCTCCCGGAGAGACGCGGCCGCTGCTGGTCGCGCTGGACCGGGTGACCGACCCGCACAACGTCGGCGCGATCCTGCGCTCGGCCGAGGTGTTCGGCGCGCGCGCGGTCATCGCCCCGCACCGCCATTCCGCCCCCGAGACCGGCGCCCTGGCCAAGACGGCGTCGGGCGCGCTGGAGCGTCAGCCCTATCTGCGCGTGCCGAACCTGGCCGAGGCGCTGACCCAGCTGAAGAACATGGGTTTCATCCTGGTGGGTCTGGACGGCACCGGCACCGAATCATTGCCCGACCTGATGTCGGACCTGTCGGGCAGGGCGGTCTGCCTGGTGATGGGCGCCGAAGGGCCGGGCATGCGGGAGCTGACGATGAAGACCTGCGACCATGTCGCGCGGATTCCCTTTGCTGCCGATTTCGGGTCGCTGAACGTGTCGAACGCCGCCGCCGTGGCCCTGTATGCCGCGGGGCGTGCCTGAATATCACATCCCTGCGACGATTATGTCACGCGCGTTGAGATTTGGTCCGGCTGCTGTCAAGTAGACCGGACCGCAACCGTCGAGTCGTCATGAAAGCCTCTGTCCTGTGCCTGCTGATCAGCCTTGCGGCCGCGCTTCCCGCGGCGGCGCAAGACTGGGCCGTGGGCGGGTTCGACCCGGTGGGCTATGCGCAGGCCGGTCGCCCGACCCCGGGGCGCAGCGACATCGCGACGATGTGGAAGGGCCAGCTGTGGCATTTCGCATCGGAGGAGAATCGCGCCCGGTTCGAGGCCAACCCGCGATCCTTTGCCCCGGCGTTGGACGGTATGTGCCCGGTGTCCATCGTCGACGGACGCCCGCAGATGGGCGATCCGCGCCATTTCGCGGTGGTGGCGGGCAGGCTGTACCTGCTGGAATCAGGTGCCGCGGAACGGCGCCTGTCCAGCGACCCCGCCGGGATCGTGGCAGAGGCTCAGCGCCTATGGCGCTGACGCTGGCGACACAAGAATCACAAATGCGTGATCGGGGTGGAACTTTTCTTCCTGATGCCCATTTACACCTCATGGCATGACCCCGGAACGGTCATGTCCAGATCACTGTCCCTCGTTCCGCGACTTGCGCCCGGCCATCGTATGGACCGGGCGCTTTTTCTATGAGAGGCTGCAACCTGCGGCTGCGGCCCGGAGGAGGGACGATCATGGACATCCACACGGACGAGGATCACGACATCGCGCGCATCGCCCGCGACACAAAGGTCGTGGCAATGGTGGGCCTGTCCCCCAACGAGGCGCGGCCCAGTTGGGGCGTCGCCCGCTATCTGCAGTCCCAGGGCATCCGCGTCATCCCGGTCAATCCAGGTCACGACGGCCAGACCATCCTGGGAGAGCGGGTCTATGCGACGCTGGCCGACATCCCGGCTGCCGAAGGGGTGCAGCTTGTCGACATCTTCCGCCGCTCGGACGCGGTGGGGCAGGTGGTCGACGAGGCGCTGGCCCATCTGCCCGACCTGCAGGTGATCTGGACCCAGCTTGGCGTGCGCGACGACGCGGCCGCCGAACGTGCCCGCGCACGCGGCATCACCGTGGTTCAGGACCGCTGCCCCAAGATCGAGTTTCCGCGCCATCTGTAGCGGTCCGATATCTGCTTGACGGGCGGACAGGGTGGCACTAATCAGGCCCGACCTCAGGGGTATAGCTCAGTTGGTAGAGCATCGGTCTCCAAAACCGAGGGTCGTGGGTTCGAGTCCCCCTGCCCCTGCCAGGTCCTTCCGCCAGACCTGCGTCCTGACCGCGATCAGGGTTGAAAAGCCGGGCGTGCCCGGCTAGACCCGCGGTCGCATTTGCCCAAGGAGCCGCCCGTGGCCAATCCCGTCCAGTTCATCAACCAGGTCCGCGCCGAAGCCGCCAAGATTTCCTGGCCGACGCGCCGTGAGGTGATCACCACGACCATCATGGTCCTGATCTTCGCCTCGATCACCAGCCTGTTCTTCTTCTTGGTCGACCTGACGATCCGCACCGGTCTGACCCAGGGGCTGCGCCTGATCAGCGGCTGATCGGGGCTTGCAATTGCGGGCGGGGGGCGGTATTTCCCCCCGACTGTCCGGGACACGGCGTGCATCGAATGCGCATGCGCGCCGATTTGCATATTTCCGGACGACATGGAATTCAAAGGGTTGGCGCGCTGTCCGCGTGATTCCCGAAAGATGAGCAGGGGTCGATCGAGACATGGCAAAACGTTGGTATTCGGTCAGCGTCCTGTCGAACTTCGAAAAGAAGGTCGCCGAGGCGATTCGCCAGTCCGTCGCCGAGAAGGGCCTGGACGACCAGATCGACGAGGTCCTGGTCCCGACCGAGGAAGTGATCGAGATCCGTCGCGGCAAGAAGGTGACGTCCGAGCGCCGCTTCATGCCCGGCTATGTGCTGGTGCACATGGAGATGTCGGACCGGACCTATCACCTGGTCAACTCGATCAACCGCGTCACCGGCTTTCTGGGCGCGCAGGGCAAACCGATGCCGATGCGCGACGACGAAGTGAACATGATGCTGCACCGCTCGGACGACGGCGCACCCGCCGCGCCGCGCAACCTGATCCGCTTTGACGTGGGCGAGAAGGTCAGTGTGACCGACGGCCCGTTCGAAGGGTTCTCGGGGATGGTCGAGGAGATCGACGAGATTTCCTCGCGCATCAAGGTGACGGTGTCGATCTTTGGCCGGCCGACGCCGGTCGAACTGGAATTCACGCAGGTTTCGAAATCTTCGTGATCGGCTGCGGGAGGCCGTGAGGCCGCACCGCTAAATCGGCCCCCGTGCGGGGCTTGATGACAAAGGAGAAGGCCAGATGGCCAAGAAAGTTGTTGGCAGCCTGAAGCTGCAGATCAAGGCGGGCCAAGCGAACCCGTCGCCCCCCGTCGGCCCGGCCCTGGGTCAGCGCGGCATCAATATCATGGCGTTCTGCAAAGAGTTCAACGCCAAGACCCAGGAGATGGAGCAGGGTTCGCCCGTGCCCGTCGTCATCACCTATTATGCCGACAAGTCGTTCACCTTCGAGACGAAGACGCCGCCCGCGTCCTTCCTGCTCAAGAAGGCAGCCGGCCTGAAGCCGGTCGGCAAGCGCAACCGCGCCAAGGGTTCGGACAAGCCGGGCCGTGCCACCGCAGGCACCGTGACGGTCAAGCAGATCCGCGAGATCGCCGAGACCAAGATGAAGGACCTGTCGGCGAACGACGTGGATGCCGCGATGAAGATCATCGTCGGTTCCGCCCGGTCGATCGGCATCGAGGTGAGGGGCTGATCATGGCAAACGTTTCCAAGAAGAAGACCGCCGCCCGCGCCGCCTTCGAAGGCAAGGCCAACCTGACCGTCGAGGACGCCGTCAAGCTGGTCAAGGCACAAGCCTCGGCCAAGTTCGACGAGACCGTCGAGATCGCGCTGAACCTGGGCGTCGACCCGCGTCACGCCGACCAGATGGTCCGCGGCGTGGTGACCCTGCCCGCAGGCACCGGCAAAGACGTCCGCGTCGCCGTTTTCGCCCGTGGCCCCAAGGCTGACGAAGCCAAGGCTGCCGGTGCGGACATCGTCGGCGCCGAGGACCTGATGGAGACCATCCAGTCCGGCAAGATCGAGTTCGACCGCTGCATCGCGACGCCGGACATGATGCCGCTGGTCGGCCGTCTGGGCAAGATCCTGGGCCCGCGCAACCTGATGCCGAACCCCAAGGTCGGCACCGTGACGATGGACGTGAAATCGGCCGTCGAAGCAGCCAAGGGCGGCGAGGTCCAGTTCAAGGCCGAGAAGGCGGGCGTCGTCCATGCCGGCATCGGCAAGGTCTCGTTCGACGAGGACAAGCTGGCCCAGAACCTGCGCGCCTTCGTGGACGCGGTCAGCCGCGCCAAGCCGACGGGTGCCAAGGGCACCTACATGAAAAAGGTCTCGATCAGCTCGACCATGGGTCCGGGCGTGTCGATCGACGTGGTCTCTGCGACCGCGAACTGACCACAGGAATTTCCCCGCCGGACAAGGGCGGGGAATGGCGGGGCCGCACGCGGCCCTGTCCTGTCCGAGACGGAGGGTGCGGGGGAAACCTTGCTTAATTGCCTTCCTGAGATGGGGAAGCGTTTTTCCGAAGGCCCAGTCCTTCGGGTGATCTTGCCCTAACGGACCCGACCCGGTCCCGTTCGAGACCGGGAAAAGTGAGAGCCGGGGGGAAACCCCCAACTTGGAGTGAAACCGTGGATAGAGCACAGAAAGAACAGCTGGTCGAGGAACTCGGCCAGATCTTCGAAAGCTCTGGCGTCGTGGTGGTTGCCCACTACGAGGGGATGACGGTTGCACATATGCAGGACCTCCGCGCGCGCATGCGCGAAGCGGGTGGTTCGGTTCGCGTTGCCAAGAACAAGCTCGCCAAGATCGCCCTGGAAGGAAAGCCTTGCGCAAGCATCGCCGACTACCTGACGGGCATGACCGTGATCACCTATTCGGAGGATCCGACCGCTGCTGCGCGGATCGCCGACAAGTACGCCAAGGATAACGATCGTTTCGTGATCCTGGGCGGTGCGATGGGTGGTTCGGCCCTGGATCCGGCCGGTGTGAAAGCCGTCGCCTCGATGCCGTCGCGTGATGAGCTGATCGCTCAGATCGTGTCGTGCCTCGGTGCGCCCGCTTCGAACATCGCCGGTGCCATAGGCGCGCCTGCTTCGAACATCGCGAGCATCCTCACGACCCTCGAGGAACGTGAGGCTGCGTAAGCAACCTATTCCCGACTGGTGGTTGAAGACCCGACGTTGGAACATTAACTGGAAAGAACGGAAAAATGGCTGATCTGAAGAAACTCGCCGAAGAAATCGTGGGCCTGACCCTGCTGGAAGCCCAGGAACTGAAGACCATCCTGAAGGATGAGTACGGCATCGAGCCGGCTGCCGGTGGCGCCGTCATGATGGCTGGCCCCGCTGCTTCGGCAGAAGCCGCCGAAGAGAAGACCGAATTCGACGTCGTCCTGGTCGAAGCCGGCGCTAACAAGATCAACGTGATCAAGGAAGTTCGCGGCATCACCGGTCTGGGCCTGAAAGAAGCCAAGGACCTGGTCGAAGCTGGCGGCAAGGTCAAAGAAGGCGCTTCCAAGGCCGACGCCGAAGAAGTGAAGAAGAAGCTGGAAGCAGCCGGCGCCAAGGTCGAGCTGAAGTAATCGATCCTTTGATCGGTTGAAGACAGGCAGGGTCCGGGGTTTCCCGGTCCCTGCCGAACCTGTCTTGAAGGGCGGTCCGGCTGGCGGACATTCCTTCAGGGCATGTTCGAGGTTCGGGAGCCGCGCGGTGGGACGCGTGGCACGAATGGAACCTCACCCCTGCATTCGTAGGTGCGTTCCGGGGGCCCCGACCCGGACGCGCGCGAAGACGAAAGGTGACAAGACCCCATGGCGCAAGCTTATGTCGGCCAAAAGCGGATCCGCCGCTATTATGGCAACATCCGTGAAGTTCTGGAGATGCCGAACCTGATCGAGGTTCAGAAATCCTCCTATGACCTGTTCCTGAACTCGGGCGAGGGCAGCGGTCATAACGATGGTGACGGCATCCAGGGCGTGTTCCAGTCGGTGTTCCCGATCAAGGACTTCAACGAGACGGCCACGCTGGAGTTCGTCAAGTACGAGCTGGAGAAGCCGAAATACGACGTGGACGAGTGCCAGCAGCGCGACATGACCTATGCCGCGCCGCTGAAGGTCACCCTGCGTCTGATCGTGTTCGATGTCGACGAGAACACCGGGGCGAAATCCGTCAAGGACATCAAGGAACAGGACGTCTTCATGGGCGACATGCCCCTGATGACGACGAACGGCACGTTCATCGTGAACGGCACCGAGCGCGTGGTCGTCAGCCAGATGCACCGCAGCCCGGGCGTGTTCTTCGATCATGACCGCGGCAAGACCCATTCCTCGGGCAAGCTGCTGTTCGCCTGCCGCATCATTCCCTATCGCGGCTCGTGGCTGGACTTCGAATTCGACGCCAAGGATTTGGTGTTCGCCCGGATCGACCGCCGCCGCAAGCTGCCGGTGACGACGCTGCTCTATGCCCTGGGCATGGATCAGGAAGCGATCATGGACGCGTTCTACGAGACCGTGACCTACTCCCTGCGCCGCGAGGGGCGCGAGCAGGGCTGGGTGACGCGGTTCTTCCCCGAGCGCGTGCGCGGCACCCGGCCTGCCTATGACCTGGTGAACGCCGATACCGGCGAGGTCATCACGAAGGCCGGCGAGAAGGTCACCCCGCGCCTGGTGAAGAAGCTGCTGGAATCCGAAGAGCAGCTGAACCTGTTCGTCCCGTTCGAGCGCATCGTCGGCCGCTTCGTCGCCAAGGACATCGTCAACGACCAGACCGGCTTCATCTATGCCGAGGCCGGCGACGAGATCACCGCGGAATACGACAAGCAGGGCGAGATGACCGGCGGCCTGCTGAAGGTGCTGCTGGACAACGACATCACCGACGTGCCGGTTCTGGACATCGACCACGTCAACGTGGGTCCCTACATCCGCAACACGATGGCAGCCGACAAGAACATGGGCCGCGAAGGCGCGCTGATGGACATCTATCGCGTCATGCGCCCGGGCGAGCCGCCCACCGTCGAGGCCGCGTCGAACCTGTTCAACTCGCTGTTCTTCGACAGCGAGCGTTACGACCTGTCCGCCGTGGGCCGGGTCAAGATGAACATGCGCCTTGATCTGGACGCCCCCGACACGCAGCGCACGCTGCGCCACGAGGACATCGTGTCCTGCATCAGCGGCCTGGTCGAACTGCGCGACGGCAAGGGCGAGATCGACGACATCGACCACCTGGGCAACCGCCGGGTGCGTTCGGTCGGCGAGCTGATGGAGAACCAGTACCGCGTCGGCCTGCTGCGCATGGAGCGTGCCATCCGTGAGCGCATGTCCGGCGTCGAGATCGACACCGTCATGCCGCAGGACCTGATCAACGCGAAACCGGCAGCGGCGGCGGTGCGTGAATTCTTCGGCTCCAGCCAGCTGTCGCAGTTCATGGACCAGACGAACCCGCTGTCCGAAGTGACGCACAAGCGTCGCCTGTCGGCCCTGGGGCCGGGCGGTCTGACGCGCGAACGCGCAGGCTTCGAGGTCCGCGACGTCCACCCGACCCATTACGGACGGATGTGCCCGATCGAGACGCCGGAAGGTCAGAACATCGGCCTGATCAACAGCCTTGCCACCTTTGCACGGGTGAACAAGTACGGCTTCATCGAGACGCCCTACCGCAAGGTGGTCGACGGTCACGTGACCGACGACGTCGTCTACATGTCCGCGACCGAGGAGATGCGTCACACCGTGGCGCAGGCCAACGCGACCCTGGACGAGAACGGCAACTTCACCGACGAGCTGATCTCGACCCGCCAGTCGGGCGACTTCATGCTGAACCCGGTCGATGCGGTCGACCTGATCGACGTGTCGCCCAAGCAGCTGGTTTCGGTCGCGGCGGCGCTGATCCCGTTCCTTGAGAACGACGACGCCAACCGCGCGCTGATGGGCTCGAACATGCAGCGTCAGGCCGTGCCTCTGCTGCGTGCCGAGGCGCCGTTCGTGGGCACCGGCATGGAAGCCACCGTGGCGCGCGATTCGGGCGCCGCGATCATGGCGCGCCGCGGCGGCATCATCGATCAGGTCGATGCGCAGCGGATCGTGGTCCGGGCGACCGAGGACATGGGCGCGGGCGACGCGGGCGTGGACATCTATCGCCTGCGCAAGTTCAAGCGTTCGAACCAGTCCTCGACCATCAACCAGCGCCCGCTGGTGAAGGTCGGAGAAAAGGTCGTGGCCAACCAGGTCATCGCGGACGGTCCCTCGACCGACCAGGGCGAACTGGCGATCGGTCGGAACGTGGTCGTGGCCTTCATGCCGTGGAACGGCTACAACTACGAGGACTCGATCTTGATCTCCGAGCGGATCCACCGCGACGACGTGTTCACCTCGATCCATATCGATGAATACGAGGTGGCGGCCCGCGACACCAAGCTGGGGCCGGAGGAGATCACCCGCGACATCCCGAACGTGGGCGAAGAAGCCCTGCGCAACCTGGATGAAGCCGGCATCGTCTACATCGGCGCCGAATGCGGACCGGGCGACATCCTGGTGGGCAAGATCACCCCAAAGGGCGAAAGCCCGATGACGCCGGAAGAAAAGCTGCTGCGCGCCATCTTCGGTGAGAAAGCGTCCGACGTCCGCGACACCTCGCTGCGTCTGCCGCCGGGTGCCTATGGCACGATCGTCGAGGTCCGGGTGTTCAACCGCCACGGCGTCGACAAGGACGAGCGTGCCCTGCAGATCGAGCGCGAGGAAGTCGAGCGTCTGGCGCGCGACCGCGACGACGAACAGGGCATCCTGGACCGCAACATCTATGCGCGTCTGAAGACCCTGATCCTGGGCAAGACCGCCCTGAAGGGGCCGAAAGGCATCAAGTCGGGGACGGAGATCACCGAGGAGCTGCTGGGCACCATGTCCCGCGGCCAGTGGTGGCAGCTGGCCGTCAGCGAAGAGGACATCGCCAAGGATGTCGAGGCGCTGAACGGTCAGTACGACACCCAGAAGAAGCTGCTGGAAGCCCGCTTCGAGGACAAGGTCGAGAAGGTCCGTCAGGGCGACGACCTGCCGCCGGGCGTGATGAAGATGGTCAAGGTGTTCGTCGCCGTGAAGCGCAAGCTTCAGGCGGGGGACAAGATGGCCGGTCGTCACGGCAACAAGGGCGTCGTGTCCAAGGTCGTCCCGATGGAGGACATGCCGTTCCTTGCGGACGGCACCCCCGTCGACCTGGTTCTGAACCCCTTGGGCGTGCCGTCGCGCATGAACGTGGGTCAGATCCTGGAGACCCACATGGGTTGGGCCAGCCGCGCCCTGGGCCTCAAGATCGATGAGGCGCTGGAAGAGTATCGCCGCAACGGCGACATGACTCCGGTCCGCGAGGCGATGCGCATCGGTTACGGCGACGAGCTGTATTCCGAGATGTTCGACGGCCTGGACGACGAGACCCTGCGCGAGCATGCGGGCACCGTCCGCACGGGCGTGCCGATCGCGACGCCGGTCTTCGACGGCGCCAAGGAGGCCGACGTCAACGACGCGCTGACCCGTGCCGGGTTCGACACGTCGGGCCAGTCGGTGGTGTTCGATGGCCGTTCGGGCGAACAGTTCGCCCGCAAGGTCACCGTGGGCATGAAGTACGTCCTGAAGCTGCACCACCTGGTCGACGACAAGATGCACGCGCGTTCCACGGGTCCGTACTCGCTGGTCACGCAGCAGCCCCTGGGCGGCAAGGCCCAGTTCGGCGGCCAGCGTCTTGGCGAGATGGAGGTCTGGGCCCTGGAAGCCTATGGCGCGGCCTACACGCTGCAGGAAATGCTGACGGTCAAGTCGGACGACGTCGCCGGCCGCACGAAGGTCTACGAGTCCATCGTCAAGGGCGAGGATAACTTCGAAGCGGGCGTGCCGGAATCGTTCAACGTGCTGGTCAAGGAGGTCCGGGGTCTGGGCCTCAACATGGAACTCCTGGATGCGGACGAGGAGGAGTGAGGGCCCGCGCCCTCACCACCCCTTCCTCCGTGCCCTTCATTAGGAATTGAGAATGAACCAGGAACTCGCCACCAACCCCCTGAACCCGCTGGCCCCGCCGCGGCAGTTCAATGAAATCAAGATCTCGCTGGCTTCGCCCGAAGAAATTCTGGCCTGGTCCTTCGGCGAGGTGAAGAAGCCCGAGACCATCAACTACCGCACGTTCAAGCCCGAGCGTGACGGCCTGTTCTGCGCGCGCATCTTCGGTCCGATCAAGGATTACGAGTGCCTGTGCGGTAAGTACAAGCGCATGAAGTACAAGGGCATCGTCTGCGAGAAGTGCGGCGTCGAGGTCACCGTCTCGAAGGTCCGCCGCGAGCGGATGGGCCATATCGAGCTGGC
>TARA_R110001606_G_scaffold1937_19_pt1 | contig 10119 bp, 8 predicted proteins | sample TARA_R110001606 | Tara Oceans TARA_R110001606 (sample SAMEA4398315) | marine metagenome | biome: Polar Biome; feature: [SRF] surface water layer (ENVO:00010504); material: water (ENVO:00002006), including particulate matter (ENVO:01000060) such as... | depth 5 m
TTCTCGCTTTTCCCTGAAAACTGAAAACTGAACACTGAAAACCGTCTTTTTAAACGCTGTAACTGTCCGCTTCCAGCTGACGCAGTTCCTGATTGCTCTGCACGCCCAGCTTCAGGTCACTGAGGTGACCGTCGGCGATCGAATAAATCCAGCCGTGCACGTTCAGCTTCTGGCCGCGCCGCCAGGCTTCCTGGACGATGGTGGTGTTGGCCACGTTGACCAGTTGGCGCTCCACGTTCAGTTCGCACATGCGGTCCACGCGCGCCTGTTCGTCGGGCAGTTCGCCCAGCGATTTGCGGTTGCGCAGATACAGCTCGCGCACCTGGCGCAGCCAATTGTCGATCAGGCCATGGGGCTCATCTTCCATGGCGGCGCGCACACCGCCGCAACCGTAGTGGCCGACCACCATGATGTGCTCCACCTGCAGCACATCGACGCCGAACTGAAGCACCGACAACAGGTTGAGGTCGGTGTGATTGACCAGATTGGCCACATTGCGGTGCACGAACAACTCGCCAGGCATCAGCCCCACGATCTCGTTGGCCGGCACCCGCGAATCGGCGCAGCCGATCCACAGCAATTTCGGTTGCTGCTGACCCACCAGTTTCTCGAAGAAACCCGGGTGTTCGCGCTCAATGCGGTGGCGCCACTCTTCGTTGTTGTCAAAGAGTTCGGGAAGGGTTTTCACTGGGCACTCCCTTGTCGACTATTGGCTATCGGCGGTATCGGAATTCGGGCACATGATGCCGCACTCGGCGGGCGCTGCCACGTGGAATTTGGTCTCAAATATTAACAGACCCGGCACACCCCTTGCGCGGGCCGGGTCAACCGCCGGTCATGTTCATGAAGCGCACCACCTGCTCGCCGTCCGCCAGGTCGAAGTGGTGGCGCTCGGGCTTGATCTCCATGCCCTGATGCAACGCCGCGATCAGGGGAGCGTCATGCTCCGGGTGCGCGCGCATCACCGCCCGCAAATCAACACTGTGCTCCTGGCCCAGACACAACAGCAGGCGGCCCTCGGCGGTCACCCGCACCCGGTTGCACAGGTGGCAGAAGTTGTGTGAGTGCGGAGAAATAAAGCCGATGCGGCTGGCCGGATAGCCGCTCGCCCGCCAGTAACGTGAGGGCCCGGCGGTTTCCGCCGCCAGCGGCACCAGCGAGTAGCGCCCGGCCAACCGCTCGCGCAGTTCCACGGACGAAACAAAGGCGTCCGCGCGGCTGTGCTCGCCGATCTCGCCGAGGGGCATTTCCTCGATAAAGGCGATGTCCAGGCCGCGCTCCAGGGCGAAGGCGGTGAGGTCAGCGACTTCGTCGTCGTTGCGGCCCCGCAGAATCACGCTGTTCAGGCGAATACGCTCGAACCCGGCCTGGCACGCCGCGTCGATGCCGGCCAGCACATCGCTGAGCCGGCCGACCCGGGTGAGCGCCCGGAAGCGCTCCGCATCCAGCGAGTCCAGGCTGATATTGACGCGGCGCACGCCGGCGGCGCGCAATGCCCCGGCCTGATCGGCCAGGCGCGCGCCATTGGTGGTCAGGGTGAGCTCATCCAGGCCCGGCAAACTACCCAGCTGTTGCGCCAGCCAAAGCAGATTCTTACGCACCAGCGGCTCGCCGCCGGTGAGGCGGATCCGACGCACCCCCTGGGACACCAGAACGCGACCCAGCCGCGCCAGCTCCTCCAGGCTCAACACCCTGGCGCGGGGCACGAAGGTCATCTCTTCGGCCATGCAATAGACACAACGAAAATCACAGCGGTCGGTCACCGACAGCCGTACGTAGTCAATCGTGCGTCCAAAACGATCCTGCAACATACACAGACGGTAGCAAGGCGCGCGCTGAGGCGCCAGCGACGCGATGCCCGCGGCGGCGCCCGGCGCGCCGGTTGGTCAAGGCCGTCGGCGGGCTGTTACCATAGCGGGCAACTGGACGTCGGCAGGACCGCTGGCGTCGGCCATTCATCAACCCGAATAGGGCCCTCATGCAAATTGCTGACAACAAGGTAGTGGCGTTCCACTACACCCTGACCAACGCAGCCGGCGAGACCATCGATTCATCCCATCAGCGTGAAGAGCCGCTGACCTATCTGCATGGCCACGGCAACATCGTGCCCGGCCTGGAGAGCGCGCTTGCCGGCCAGGAAGCCGGCGCCAAGCTTGAGGTCACCGTTGCCCCCGAAGAGGGCTATGGCGAACGCCACGAAGGCCTGATCCAGCAGGTGCCCACCTCCGCCTTCGAAGGCGCCGACGACAACCTGCAGCCGGGCATGCAATTCCAGGCGCAAACCGAAGCCGGCCCGCGCATCTTCACCATCACCGCGGTGGAAGGCGACCAGGTGACCGTGGATGGCAACCACCCGCTGGCCGGTGAAACCCTCAACTTCAACGTGGAGATCACCGAAGTGCGTGACGCCACCGACGAAGAGCAGGAACACGGCCACGTGCACGGCCCCGACGGCCACGAGCACTAAGCGCGTTTCCGGCCCATCAAAAAAGCCACCTTCGGGTGGCTTTTTTGATGGTGAAGAGAAGCAGGAAACAGGCGTGGGGACAGCCAAAACCACGCTGCTTCAGAGCAAAAGCGCGGTGCCATTCGACCCAAAAGACGTCGCTGGCACGGCCTGCTCCCACGCGGCTCCGTTGCCGGTAGCTGTTTTTCCGTAGGAGCAGGCCGTGCCAGCGGCGGTTTATGTCTTTTGCGTTAAACCGCTGAGATCAAACAACCCCTCAATTCGCCCCGATCAGCACATCCGGAGTCTGCACCTGAATCAGCGTACCGTCGCTGCCCAGGAAGCTGCCCATCTGCGTTTGCATTTCGGTGGTCACGGTGGCGTCCACGCTGGGGTCCAGCAGGGAGCTGTGGGCGCCGGCGTTAAAGCGCGCCACACCGCTCACGCCTTGCGCATCGGCCACGGTGGCGACGATCGGCTCCAGGCCCATGGCGGCGATCAACGGCTCGGTGCCGGACAACGGCGCGCCGAATTCGGCATTGCTGTTGGGGATCACCTGGTCGCCCGGGTTAGCGGGGCTGCCGTCGCCCACCACTTCATGCACCAGCACCGCCGGCGTGTTGGCGGTCAGAGTAGCGTCGTAGGCGATTGGATCAGCGGCGTCGACGATGGTCTGGGCGGCGAACACGAACTGCGGCAGGAACGCTTCGTAGACCGCCGCCACCAGATCGTCGTAGCCGGCGTCGCCGGGCTGCAGGTTGTTGGTGTTGGCGTCGGCGAGCGCCGCCTGGAAGGTGGCGGATTCCACCAGGCCCGCGCGCACCGTATCGGCGAACGCCGGCGAGAACGCGAACACCCCAGCGAGGCCGGCGCCGGGCACCGACAGACCGGCGGCATTGAACTGGAACAGGCCGGACACATCGCTGCCGTCTTCCGGGTTCAGGGTCGGCGTGTTGCCCACCGCCACCGCCTGCACACCGACAATGGAGCCCAGCGACACGCCGAGATAACGGGCGCTGCTGCCATCCAGTTCGCCGCCGGGGACGGTGGCGGAAGCCAGCGCCACGCGCAGGGCGAGCTGGTCGATCACGCTTTCGCGCAGGTTATCGCGCACCGTGGCCAGGCTGGCCAGGTTGGCGTACAGGCTCACGTCGCTGGCGACCACCGGCGCGTTGGGGCCGCCGCTGGTGGCGGAGATGTCGATGACGTCGTTGCCATCCACATCGATGCCCCGGCTGCCGTGCATGGGCAGGTCGATGGCGACCATCGCCTGGCCTTGCGCCGCCAGGGTGCCGGCGATCGCCAGGCCGGTTTCCTTGTAGGAGGTGATGCCGTGCCCGTACACCGTCACCGGCCAGCCAACCGGCCCCTCGGTGAGCGGGTCGAGCCCCATTTGCGCGCGAATCGCGTTCGCGATGGTGGCGTCAGGGACGGTGATCAGCACGTCCACGGTCTGCACCGATTGCACCGCCGGCACCGGGTTGAACTGGGTCATAAAGCGGTTGGGGTCAACGCTGTCGCCTTGGTCATCGGTGAAGCTGGCGCCGATCAGCAAGCTCGGGTCGGCGAGCGCGGCGCTGGGATCAATACCCTGGTTCGCCGCCTGCTGGCCATAGTTGGACTGGCTCAGCCGGCCTTCCTGCAACGCCAGCAAGACCGCCGCCGGGCTGTCGCCCGCCGCGATCCAACGGGACGAGATGGCCGGGCACGCGGTGGCCAGGTTCTGCGGATCGCACTCGCCGTTGCCGATCTTGGCCGGGGTCGGGAAGTCGAGGAAATAGGGCAGTGTCAGTTGCGCCTGATAGACCTTGGCGGCGGAGGCCAGTTGCGCCGCCGGTGAACCCGCTTCGATGGCGCCCTGGGCAATCAGCAGTTGGGCGGCGGTGAGGCCGGTGTCCACCGGCGTGCTGAGGCTCAGCACCTGGTTGCCGAGCGCGCCCAGCAACGCCAGCTTGGCGCCGGCCAGCACATCAATGGTGCTCTCGGTGGTGAACAGGCCGGAATAAGTGACCGTGTTCTTGGCCACGCCGGATTGCTCAAGCAGGCCTTCGTAGCTGTTCACCGCCTGCTGCAAGGTGGCCTCGGAGCTGCCCGGCTCGCCGCCGGCGGCGTTCTGCTTGAGCAGATTGTAGGTGCTGTCGCCGAGCACCGGATTGCCTTGGGTGTCCTGCAGCGCGGTGGTGGTGGCGATCACATAGGAGGTCTTCGCCTTCAGCGGCTTGAGCGGAACCACCGCGATGCTGTCACCGGAGAAGCTGGCCACATAGTCGCTGCCGTAGGTGAGGGTATCGCTGAGCTGGCAGGCGGCGATCGGTGACAGATCCGGGCAGTCGCTGCCGCCGCCAGCGGTCACTTCCAGCAACACCACGCCGTTGGCCTGTTGGATCGAGCCCTGCGGAAGGCTGGTGTTGGCCGGCACGTCCAGGTCGATGGTGAACGGCGTGCTCACCGACCAACCGTCCAGGCTGGAGAGCACGCCCTGGGGATCGAACGGGTTGGTCTCGTCGGCGCCGGGAATGTTCAGCGTGCCATCGGTGGTGCCGCTCTTCAGCAAATCGTTGGGAATCGGCAGAACACCGCCGGCCGGGTCGTAGCTGATGCGGGCAGCGGGCGCCACCGGGTCGTTGTCGCCACCGCCGCCGCACGCGCTCAGGCCCGCGGCCGCCAGAATGGCCAGAGTAATCAATGATTTATTCATGACGTTCCCAGATTATTGATGTTGTTCGTTATGGGCGGCTCCGTGGCCACGCCAGCGTGCCGGCATGGTGGAGACATCGCATCGGAATACAGAGGCACGCCGACGTTGCGGATTCGGCCACGACAACGCCTGGTCCGCGCCCGCCTCCGCACCGCTCGGCCTGATGCCCGGCCCCGCTCCGAAGTACGGATCAGTCTAAACATTTGCCCCGTGTCGCGCGACAGCTACGCATTTTTTCAAAAAAACACATAACTCTTTGAAAAAGTTAAAAATTCACGCCTTAAACGAAGCGTTTACCTCTGAAAAAGTCGCGTTCTCAGCCATCATTTTACTTTTTGAGTGGCGCTTTTTTTTGAAAAAAAGCCTGTTTTTCAGACGCCGCCTGGATTCTTTAGCGCCACTTTCGCTGTCACGGCGCACACGACCGGGCGGTCACGCGACGCTCCGCGCCTCTGGCATCCACTCCCCTTCCATGAACACCGCCAGCGCCCGGCTCCAGGTGCCCTTCGGGGTGCTGGCGATCACCGTGGTCACCCGCGCCAGATCATCCGGCAACTCGGCGATGTGCAATTGAAAGCGCTGGCGGTACTGGCCAACGGCGGATTCCGGCAACACCGCCACGCCCATGCCCGCCGCCACGCAGCCGACAATCGCATCCAGGCTGCCGAATTCGTGAATGCGCGGTGCCGGCGCGCGCTGCCCGGCCAGCAGCATTTCCACCGTCTGCCGGTAACCGCAGCCCTGCCGGAAGGCCAGAAAGGGCGTGCGCGAAAGGGTCTGGCGGTCCGGCAGCCCGCCCTGTAAGGGGCGGCCGCTGACCAGCACCAGGCGCTCCTCGAACACCGGTTTCATCAGCAAATCGTCCCCCTCTTCGCCTTCCACGGCGAGAAACGCCGCGTCCAACTGGCCGGCGCGCAGTGCCTCGATCAGTTCGGCGCTGGTGCCGGTGCGCAGGTGCACGGCGATCGACGGCCAGCGGCGCGCGAAGGTGGTCAGCAAACGCGGCAAGTGCACCGCGGCGGTGGTTTCCATGCTGCCCAGCCGCAGTTCGCCGGCGGGCTCGCCATCGGCACGGAAGCAGGCACGCGCCTGGGCATGCAGGGCGCCGATACGGCGCGCATAATCGAGCAATTGATGGCCGGCGGGGGTCGGTGCCACCGGCGTGCGCCGGCTAAGCAGGGAGACCTCCAGCTCCGCTTCCAGTTTTTTGATGTGCGCGGTGACGTTGGATTGCACGGTATGCAGGCGCTCGGCGGCGGCGCTGAAGCTGCCGGTCTCCACCACCGCGGTGAACATTTCCAAAGAGCGAATCAACATGACGAGGCCCTATTTCAAATATCGATAGAAAGCATCTTAAAAAATCATTTCCAGTGATAAAAGCACTCTGTTTTACTGCCGCCCTGATCCTCAGCAAGGACCGCTCATGACCGCTCCCCGCCCTCTCTCCGCCGGCCGTCTGATTGTGATGGGCGCCGCCGCCACCCTGGTTGGCGTCGGCCTGGGCCGCTTCGCCTACGCGGCCCTGCTGCCGGGGCTGATCGAAGCGGGCTGGCTGAGCCAGGCGGACGCCGGTTACGTGGGCGCCGCCAACCTGCTCGGCTATTTGTTCGGTGCGCTGCTCGCCAGCCGCGCCGCCCGCTGGCTGGGCGCCGGGCCGGTGATCAAGGGCTCGGCGCTGTTGATCGGCATCGGCTTCGCCGCCAATGCCTGGGCTGGCCCGGTATGGTGGTTCACCCTGTGGCGCTTCGTGGCCGGCGCCACCGGCGCCTTTCTGATGGTGGTGGCGCCGTCGCTGATCGCCCGCCAGTTGCCGGAATCCAAGCGCAAGAAGGGCACCACCTGGGTGTTCGCCGGCATCGGCATCGGCGTGTTTCTGTCTGCCACGCTGGTGCCCGCGCTGATCCAACAGGGGCTGGCGTTCGCCTGGGCCGGCCTGGCGCTGGTGTGCCTGCCGGCGATCTGGTTGATCTGGGTGCGCTGGCCAGCACCGCCCAGCGCCGCTCAGCAGCCGACGGCACCGGCCCAGGGCGCGGGCCTGCTGCTGGCGCTGGTGTATCTGGGTTATTCCCTGGATGCGGTGGGCTTCGTGCCGCACACCGTGTTCTGGGTGGACTACCTGGAACGCCAGCGCGGTTTCACCACCTTCGCCGCCGCCCTGCAGTGGGGCACGTTCGCGCTGGGCGCCATCGCCGGGCCCTTTCTGGTCGGTGCGCTGGCCCGCCGCGTCGGCTGGCACCGTACCCTGGTCACCGCTCTGACACTGAAAGGCAGCGCCGTGCTGCTGCCGGCGCTGGTACCCGGCCTGGCCGCCATCAGCGTGTCGTCGTTCGTGGTTGGCGCCATGATCCCCGGCATGGTGGCGACCACCGCCGGCCGTATTGGCGAACTGGTGTCACCGGATCACCAGACCCTCGCCTGGGGGCGCGCCACCGCCCTGTTCGCCCTGGCCCAGGCCGGCTCCGCCTATCTGATGGCGGCGCTGTACGCCCACGCCGACAACAGCGGGCTGATCTTCCAACTCGGCGGTGCGTCCCTGCTCAGCGGCGCGGTGATCGTACTGCTGTCACCACGTCTGGCCGGCCGCCAGGCCGACCGGAACAGCGAAGCCGCCGGGTAACGCCGGCGGCGGTTCAGCCCAGGCCGAGCGCCTGGTCCAGCAGGGCACGGTCAAGGTGCGCGTCGATCATGTCCGCCAGGCGCTCCAGTTGCGTTTCCCGGTGGGCCGCGTAATCCAGCGCTTCGGCGGACTGCGCGCCGAGCCGGGCCAGCAGGGCATCGCAGGCGCCGGGCAGGTCGAACAGGCCGTGCGGGTAACCGCCCAGCACCTGACCATCGTCACTGATCGCGCCATCGGCACGGCCGTCGATGTGAAACAGTGGGCGCGCCAGCGCCGGACCGGTGGTCACGCCATTGTGGATCTCGTAGCCGTGCACGGTCTCGCCGCCGGGTTGCAGGCGGGCGTTCACCCGGCGCAGTTGTTTGCCCGGCGCCAGGGTGGTTTCCATGTCCAGCAGGCCCAGCCCGGCGCTGCTGCCGGCCTCGCCTTCCAGGCCCTGGGGATCGTGAATCGCGCGCCCCAGCATCTGAAAGCCACCGCAAATGCCCAGCACCCGGCCGCCGTAGCGTAAATGGCGGACAATCGCCCGGTCCCAGCCCTGTTGGCGCAGCCAGGCGAGGTCGGCGCGGCTGTGTTTGCTGCCCGGCAGCACGATCACGTCCGCCGCGGGGATCGGCCGGTCCGGCCCGACCAGCAGCAACTCCACGTCGGGGTGCAAACGCAACGGATCAAAGTCGTTGTGATTGCTGATGCGCGGCAACACCGGCACCGCCACGCGCAGGGCCCCGGCGCGGTGCTCACCGCCGCCGGCCACCGCGTCCTCGGCGTCCAGCAACAACCCCTGCAAGTAGGGCAACACGCCGAGGACCGGCTTGCCGGTGCGCTGTTCCAGCCAGTGCAGGCCGCTGTCCAGCAACGCAGGATCACCGCGAAAGCGGTTGATGATAAAACCCTGAACGCGCGCCTGTTCGCTGTCCGAAAGCAGCGCCAGAGTGCCCACCAGTTGCGCGAACACGCCACCCCGGTCGATGTCGCCCACCAGCAACACCGGGCAATCGGCGGCTTCCGCGAAGCCCATGTTGGCGATGTCGTTCTCGCGCAGATTGATCTCCGCCGGGCTGCCGGCGCCTTCAGCGATGATCACGTCGTAACGGCTGGAGAGATCCCGCCAGGCGTCCATCACCGCCGCCCGGGCGGTGCGCTTGTAATCGTGATAGGCAAGCGCCTCCATGTTACCCAGCACCTGGCCGCGCACGATCACCTGCGCGCCGCGATCACTCTGCGGCTTGAGCAGCACCGGGTTCATGTCGCTGTGCGGCGCCAGCCCGCAGGCCAGCGCCTGCAACGCGGTGGAGCGGCCGATCTCACCGCCGTCCACCGTCACCGCGCTGTTCAACGCCATGTTCTGCGGCTTGAACGGTGCCACCGCCACCCCGCGCCGCGCCAACCACCGACACAACGCCGCCACCACCGTGCTCTTGCCGGCGTCGGAGGTGGTGCCTTGGATCATCAAAGAAGTCATGGAGAATCAGTTACAAGTTGAAAGTTAAAAGTTGAAACGCGGTCGAAGCACTATGAAGAACTAAAAGTGGGGTAGGCGCGACTAGACGCGTGGTGTCACCGGTCGGCACGAAGCACCCAGACAAATTCTCCAGCACCACGAAGCGCGGTTGCTACCGTTTCCAGCCGGCAGAGCCGTGACCGCGTTTTAACTTTTAACTTTTAACTTTCAACTCGCCCCTCACAACTCCACCCCCTTCTGCGCCCGCACGCCAAGATCCTTGAACGCATGCTTGACCACCTTCATCTCAGTGACGGTGTCGGCCAGTTCGATCAGCGGCTTGGGGGCGTAGCGGCCGGTGACCACGGCGTGTTGCAGGTCCGGGCGCGCTTGCAGGTCGTCGAGCACGGTGTCCAGGTCCAGGTAGTCGTAGCGCAGCGCGATGTTCAGTTCATCCAGCAAGACCAGTTGATAGGCCGGGTCGCGCAGCATCGCGCGGGCGATCTCCCAGGCCGCTTCGGCGGCGGCCACGTCCCGTTCGCGGTCCTGGGTGTCCCAGGTGTAGCCCTCGCCCATGACGTGGTAATCCACGTTGGGCAGATGACGGAAAAACGCTTCCTCGCCGGTGCTGAAAGCCCCTTTGATAAATTGCACCACGCCCACTTTCATGCCGTGGCCCAGGGCTCTCGCCGCCATGCCAAAACCGGAGCTGCTCTTGCCCTTGCCCGGCCCGGTCAGCACCAGCAGCACACCCTGGTCGTTCTGGGCGCGGGCGATGCGCTCCTGCATGATTTTTTGCTTTTTGGCCATCCGCTCGGCATGGCGCTGCGGGGTCTTGACGTCGTCTCGCATTAGGGCCTGTTCACACTAATTTAGATGGTCACGTTGCCGCCCCAAAGCGGGCCAGGCAAGGCGCG
>TARA_R110001606_G_scaffold32924_1_pt1 | contig 10118 bp, 9 predicted proteins | sample TARA_R110001606 | Tara Oceans TARA_R110001606 (sample SAMEA4398315) | marine metagenome | biome: Polar Biome; feature: [SRF] surface water layer (ENVO:00010504); material: water (ENVO:00002006), including particulate matter (ENVO:01000060) such as... | depth 5 m
GAATTCTATGGTAAGATTTATGTAAGTGGTTTAAATACTTTATAGTACTAAACACATAAATTAATATTAAGAGAGGCGCATTAGCGCCTCTTTTTTGTGTTAAAAATTTGGCTCCCCGAGATACCTTTCGTATATTTATGGGGTAAGATTGCAAGATTAAACAACATAAAAAAATAAAAGTTATGAAAGTTGTAAAATATGTTGGGGTAGCTCTAATTCTATTCCCTAGTACTATTTGTAATACATTTACATTAATAAAAAATACTAAAACCTTAATAGAAAAACCATCCCCCATCAAACCCCCGGATAAATTAATACAAGCATTAATCCAAATAGAAAGCAGTAATAATGACAGTTGTATTGGGGATAAACACATGAAAATACCGTCTATAGGGTGCCTGCAAATTAGACCCATAATGATATGTGAAGCAAATAGAATACTTAAAATACAACAAAACCCAAAAAGATTTAATAATAAAGATAGGTGGAGTAGAATAAAAAGTATTGAAATCTTTAATGTATGGAAGTCATACCACCATAAAAATTCCACTAATGAAGTAATAGCAAGGTGTTGGAATGGAGGACCCAAGGGATTTAAAAAAAGTGCAACCTTAGGATATTGGAAGAAGGTTAAAAAGCATTTAAAATTTGAACTTGGTAAATCCTAAAAATATCATTATATTTATCCTAGAACCCATAATATAGTTTTATAATGACATCTAAATCTCATAATGACGAAGTTCATAGGAAGCAAAAAATTCTAAAAAATCCTATTAAATTTAAACTCCAACTTAATGAAGAGCAAAAAAGAGCAAAAGAAGAAATATTAAATAGTACTTTAACCCTCCTAGCAGGATCTGCGGGATCAGGTAAAACTTTACTAGCTTGTCAGATAGCTTTAGATGGTTTATTTAGAAATCAATATGATAAGGTAATTATTACAAGACCTACAGTATCCAAAGAAGAAATAGGTTTTCTCCCTGGAGATTTAAGAGAAAAAATGGATCCTTGGGTTCAACCAATTTACCAAAATATGTTTTTACTTTATGATAAGGTAAAAGTAGAAAAATTTATTGAAGATGGTAAAATAGAAATAGTTCCTGTATCATTTATGAGAGGGAGAACATTTGTAAGTTCATGTATAATAGTGGATGAAGCTCAAAATGTAACTCATGAGCAAATGGAAATGATAGTTACCAGAATTGGTACAAGAAGTAAAATGATAATTTGTGGGGATGATCATCAGGTTGATTTAAAAAACAAAAGAGACTCTGGTTTTAGATTTTTATATAAAGCCTCATCTAAAATAAAAAACTTATCAGGAATTACACTACTTACTAACCATAGAGATTCTATTGTAGAAGATTTGATAGAATATTATGAAGATTTAAAAAGTAGATCAAAATCACCATCAACTCCCAAACCAAAGGGAAATAAATAATGCTTCTTCAATATTTATAATAAAATATTAGAATGGCAAATATTCCTATCTGGCCTGGTTCAAGCAGCTTTGCAACAGGTTCAACACCCTTTGGATTTTATGATGCTGATGCTGATTTCCAAGCTGATGCTGACAAATTTTCCTTATTCTCCTCTAGGAGATTAGGGTATCCTATTGTGGACGTAGAATTACAAGATTTAAACTTTTATGCTGCATTTGAGCAAGCTACTACTGTATATGGTAATGAAATTTATGCTTATCAAATTAGGGAAAATTATTTAGGATTAGAAGGGGCTAATACAAGTTCTTTTGATATTACTCCAATAAATAATCAAGTAGTTACCCCTAATATGAGTCGAATAATCTCCCTAACAGAACAATATGGGATTGAAACAGGAACAGGAGGTAATGTAGATTGGAAATCTGGATCATTTGCCTTAACAGCATCAGTTCAAGATTATGATTTAAACGCTTGGGCATCAGCTTCAGGGTATGAAACAGGTGATTTAGAAATAAAAAAAGTATTCTTTGAATCTGCACCTGCAATCGTAAAATTCTTTGACCCTTATGTTGGGAGTGGAGGAGGAGTAATGAATTTAATGGATAGCTTTGGTTGGGGTAATATGTCCCCATCAGCTAACTTTACATTAATGCCTCTAAATTACGATTTACAGATAATTAATCAAATAGAAATGAATGACCAAATCAGGAAGTCTAATTTCTCATTTGAAATTCAAAATAATAAATTGAGAATATTCCCAATCCCCACAGCATCAACAATTACTGGGAGAAATAGATTATATTTCCAATTTTTACTAAAATCCGAAAGATATGATGCTCAATTCCAAGATGGAACTGCAAAAATAACAAATATAGGAAATGTACCATATCAAAATCCTCAATATTTAAGAATTAATTCTGTAGGTAGAAGTTGGATATTTGAATATGCTTTAGCTTTATGTAAAGAAATGTTAGGATATGTTCGTGGTAAATTTGATACAATTCCAATCCCTGGAGCAGATGTAAAGTTAAACCAATCAGATTTAATAACATCTGCTAATTCAGAAAAAGAAAAATTAATTGAAAATTTAAGAACTTATCTTGACTCAACCTCAAGAACAAAATTATTAGAAGCCCAATCCCAACAAGCAGAATTCAAACAGAAAGAACTATCCCAAGTACCTTTCCCAATTTATATAGGATAATATGGCATTATTTGGAACAAAAAGAGATTATAGTCTATTTAGACATTTAGGTAGAGAATTGATGGGTGATATTATTTCCCAACAATGTTCTTTTTACAAATATAAAATAGAAGAAACTAAGGTTAATATATATGGGGAGGCTTCTGAGGAAAAATTCTACACAGGTCCAGTTTTACTTAATTGTTTAATTGATAGGAAAGATCAAGAGTACCCGGAAACTGATTTGGGTACTGACTTTAATTGGGGAGTTACATTTAAATTCTTAAGAGATGACTTACTTAAAGCCTCTGAAGATTTTAACCAAAATTATGATACCGGAGATCATAACTATGGAGCTGATTTAGTTCCCGAAGTAGGAGATATTATATTATACCAAGAAGGATACTATGAAGTAGATAAAGTAATTTCAAATCAATATTTCACAGGTAAAAACCCTGACTATCCAAATGAACCTGGGAATTTTAACCCTGATTTAGATGAGTATGGTAAGAGTATGTCAATTATTTGTGAAACCCACTATGTACCGGCTGATAAAGTAGGAATAACTAGAGAAAGATTATTATAATGGCTCAAAGAGGAAAAAAACCAACCCCAAAAACTCAAAGAGAAATAAGCGTTTCTCTACAGGAACCCTATGTTAACCCTGATACAGGTGAAACTAAAGGGAACCCTAATGATTCTGCTAATTTAAATAATAGGGGAAATCAGAAATCATTTAGAAATGATGATGTTAAACCTTTTGAATTAGGATTTAAAGAAATTGATGAATCTATTTTCTATTATATGGAAAATGTAATCAAACCTAAAATAGATCAAAATGGGGTAATACAAAACGTTCCCATTATTTATGGTTCCCCTGAAAGGTGGAAGCAGATTCAAAAAGATGGATATTATAGGGATAAGAAGGGTAAAATAATGATGCCCTTAATTACATTTAAAAGAGTTAATATTGAAAAAAATAGAAAACTTTCAATAAAACTAGATTCTAATAACCCTAATAATCTTTATGTATTTGAAAAAAAATATAGTTCAAAAAATACCTATGATAATTTTAACATTTTAAACAGTAGACCCCCTAAAAAACAATTCTATGCTGTTGTAATACCTGATTATGTTACTATAACTTATGACTTTATCATTTCAACATACTATGTAGAGCAATTAAATAAGTTAATTGAAGCTATGAGTTATGCTTCAGATTCATATTGGGGTAATCCTGAAAGATTTAAATTTAAAGCTATGATTGACTCATTCGCAACTCCAATTGAATTAAATCAAGGAGGTGAAAGAGTAGTAAAAAGTACATTCCAATTAAAATTACAGGGATATTTAGTACCTAATACAATACAAAAACAATTAAACTCCATTAAAAAATATAGCAGTAAAAATTCTATTATATTTACTACAGAAGTAGTAAATTCATTAGAAGACTCTCAAATTAGAGATACTCAAGATAGAACAGAAATTAATATATCAAAGAATTTTACTCAATTTTAGGGGTAATATTTATTATAAAAATAATATTATAAAATGGCAATTACTTTAAGATTAATAAAAGGTTCAGAGTTAACTTTCCCCGAAGTTGATAATAACTTTAAATCCGTATTTTATTCTTCTTCTTTAAGTGGAAATGAATTAAAATTATATTATTTTCCGGGAAACACATCCCAAAGTATAGATTTATCTACCTTTACAACAGACACTGGATCTTTTTTAATTACAGGTTCTGTTGCTAATGGAGCTATTACACTTACTAAAGGTGATGGAAATAGTTTTGATTTAATATATAATACAGGGAGTTTTAGTGGTTCATTTACAGGAGATGGAAGTGGGTTAACAGGAGTAGAACCATTCCCATTTACAGGATCAGCATTAATTACAGGATCTTTAGGTATTACTGGATCATTTAAAGTTAATGGTAATGGTAATTTATCAGTTCCAACCGTAGAATTAGGTAAAAATGAAGCAAATAAAAATATTTATTCCTACATTCTAAATGCATCTGGTGGTTTAGAAAAGTATTTAGATTCTTTCCCTAGTGGGAATGGGATAACTAAAACTACTAACCAAAATTCATTCACACTACAATATAACAAAACATCTCCATCTTTATTTAACAACTTTGTTCTAGGTCCAAATGGATTCAATCTTCAATCTAATGGAGGTGGTCATGTCGCCCAATTAATACTTTCCTCTGGTGCTACTAGCAACCTCGCATCTCTTCAACGTGATTCAAATGAAATTACTTTTGCAAGTTCATCAACCCAAGAAAGGAATTACATCAAAGATGGTACTCCAAATCAAACAGGAATAGAATATCATGCGGACTACTCTGCAACTTTTATATCAAGATCATTAGTAGATAAAGAATATGTTGATAATCAATTTATCAATATAACAGCTTCAAATATAACAGCTTCAAATATAAGCGCTAGTGGGATGATTTATGCAAGTTCATCCTTAATAGGTAACCCACTTTATCCAACTCTAACTACTACTGCTAAAATAATAGCAACAGGTAATGGAAATATAGTATCTACAATCCCAACTTCATCTTATGAAGGAGCATTTATTTCATATACAGTCCAATCAGCTTCAAATGCTAGAGCAGGAACGATAACTTCAACTTGGATACCCGGAACTTCTAACATAGTTTCAACCGAAACAGCAACAACAGATATAGGTTCAACCTCAATAGTTAATTTTACCACCACATTAAGTGGAGCTAACATGGCTTTAACAGCATCAGTTGGGAGTGGGGTTTGGACTATTAAAGCAATAATAAAAAGTATTTAAATAATATAAAAAAATGGCAAAAGAATTATCAAAAGTAGGAATAGTAACAGGTAACGACATTTTAGCTCCTCATGTAACCCAATCAATTGATGCTTTTACAGGGTTAGATGCTTACGACATAACTTTATCTGGATCTTTAGAAATTACAGGAAGTACAAATATAACAGGAAGCACAAATATAAAAGGAAATACAACTATAACAGGAGACCTTACAGCAACAAATATAACATCTACTAATGATGTAACCGTTGGTGATGATTTAATAGTTACGAATGGTGCTACAGTTGGAGGTAATATCCAATCTACTACAGGTAATATTACAGCCACAGCTGGAAAAGTTATAGCAACTAGCATAACATCTTCAGGAGGAATATTGGGAGTTACAATATCAGCTTCAGCTGATCTATATGTTGAAGATGATTTAACTGTTGGTAATAATTTAGAAGTAAGAAGTAATATAACAGCTTCCAATAACATAAGTGCTAGTGGAGATATTTATGGAACTAATTTCATAGCATCTTCTAATGTAACAGCTTCAAATAACATAAGTGCTAGTGGAGATATTTATGGAACTAATTATATAGGATCTTCTAATGTAACAGCGGGTTCTTCTATGTATATTTCTACTAATAATTCCACTTTTAATAGGGGTTTATATCTCTCTGGGAATACAGCATTCATAGAAAGAACAGATTCAAATCTAACCCAAGTTTCACTTAACAAAAACACCAACTACACAAACCAAACTACAATATTCGCAGGTGCAGGTTCATCAGGATTTAACTTCAGAACACCCCGTACAGGTGCTGATGGGTATGGGAATTTACAAGATTCTGCTAACATGCAATCTCAAACTCTTCTATCAAATAACGATGGTCAAACTAAACTTTCATTTGAAGCTAGAGAAGTAACAAATCCTAACATCTTTAAAATTCTATCAACACAAGATATACAAGCTGCTAGTGGAAGAGGAGCAGAAATATGGTTTGGTTCAACTAATTCTGAAGGATTTATTAAAATGTATATGTTTAATCGCCCATCTCCTCCTCTTACAGGTAATAATAATGGTCTTCTCTTAAGTGGTGCTGCAGCACTTGAATTACAAAGTGATAATGCTTATAAAACAACAGCCGGAAGTTGGACACAAGCCTCAGATTCAAGATTAAAAGAAGATATTGTAACAGCTTCAATAGATACTTGTTATAATAGAGTTAAAAATCTCCCACTAAAATATTATAGATGGAAAGATGAGATTCAAGAATACCCGGTAAATGATGAGCATATGTTAGGATGGATAGCCCAAGATGTAGAGGCAATACTCCCAAATGCAGTTGAAAAGTCCCCTTTTAAAACATGGTCTACATATACAGGATCTTTAGCTATCACAGGATCAGATAATGAAACAATTTTAGAACCAGGAGAAAGATACCAAGATACATTAGCAGGGTCCGAAATAATAGAAGATCGTCATACTCTCCAATCAGATCAAATAATAAAAATGATGTATGGGGCTATACAAAAACTTCAAGAAAAAGTAGAAGCATTAGAAACACAGATAAGTGGAAGTAACTCATAAAAAAAGCAATTTTTAATAACCAAATCAATATTTATAAATAACAATTCAAAAAAAATCAAAATGGAAAACAAAGTTTTAAAAGAAGAAGAAATTAACAAAATTCAAGAATTGAGAACCCAATTCTCTAACTTGGCAAATGTTGTAGGAAGTATAGAAATTCAAATAATAGGTTTAGAAATAGAAAAAGAAAATATTAAAAACAATTTGAAACAATTACAATCCCAAGAGCAAGTTTTAGCTAAAGAATTAGAAGAAAAGTATGGAAAAGGATCCGTATCTTTAGAAACTAAAGAATTTATACCAACTCCATAGATTTTTAAAATAGTTTAATATATTTATCATAAAAACACAATCAAATGGCAGAAACATTAATTTCCCCTGGAGTATTAGCACGTGAAAACGACCAAACGCAAATAACTTCTCAACCAATTCAAGCAGGAGCTGCAGTTGTGGGTCCTACTGTAAAGGGTCAAGTAGGAATTCCTACATTAGTTACAAGTTACAGTGAATATACTTCTAAATTTGGTGGGTCATTTACTAGTGCCTCTGAAGAATACTCCCACTTAACAGCTATTTCAGCTTACAGTTACTTCCAAAACGGAGGTTCAACATTATTAGTAACTAAAGTAGCTTCAGGAGCCTTTTCAGAAGCAACTTCATCTACAATCTTTAATGATATAGAAAGTGGAGATATTCCTGTAAGTCAAAATTTACTAGGTTCAATTACTAGTGGTGGAACAGGTGGAACAGCAAATGTTAATACCTCTATTACTCCTACCTATGCAGGAGCTGGGACAGGTTTAACATTGAGTATAACAACAGCAAATACCTTAGGTAAATTAATTTTAACACAGGAAGTTGTTTCTATAATTGCATCAAACTCATCAGATGCTACTAATAATGCGGGTTATACAAATACTTCATTAACAGGTGGAACAGGAACAGGAGCAGTTGCAACTGTTGTAGTAGCCGGTAATGCAGTTACATCCATAATAATCACCTCAGTAGGAACAGGATATGTAGATGGTGATACTTTAACAATTCCAACATCAGTAATTGGTGGAACCACAGCGGTAACAATTACCTTAGGATTAACAAATTTATTAATTGAACCAACTATAATAAAAGCAGCTACCCAAGGAACAGGATATGCTGTAGGTGAAACTTTAACAGTACCCGCAGGAGTAATTGGTAATTCAACTGCTAATTTAGTATTAACATTAGTTGATGCTAACATTACAGATTCAAATGCCTTCACATTAGAAACAATTGGTCAAGGAGTAATAATGAATAGTGACTCAACCCTATCAGCTGCAGGTTCATTACCAAGTGGATCCGCAGATAATATTAGATGGGAAATTATTAGTCCTAACACATCATCTGGAGTATTTAGTGTAATAATTAGAAGAGGAAATGATAATACAAAATCAAAATCTGTTCTAGAATCATTTACAAATGTATCTCTAGATCCTAAATCTCCAAATTATATTGCTCGTCAAATTGGAGATATGAAGCAAACTAAACAAGGAACAGGAGTTGATACTTACTTAAAAACATCTGGTAATTATCCAAATGCCTCTAGATATGTAAGAGTTAAAAGTGTAACATCTAAAACTCCCGATTATTTAGATAATGATGGTAATGCAAAATCTGAATATACTAGTTCAATTCCAATATCTCAAAGTGGATCTTTTGGTAGTGCTGAAGGGTCAATTTTAACTGGAACAGGTAAATATTATGATAAAATTTCTGCTGCCGATACTCAAGGATTAGTAGGAACTGATTATACTGATGTCCTCCATTTATTAGCAAATAAAGACGAATTTAGATATAATGTAATAACCACTCCAGGATTAATTTATGCAAATGCAGGTGCAGGAGCACAAAAATCAGCTTTAAATACTTTAATTTCAAATACTGAAGGTAGAGGAGATGCAATTATAGTAGTAGATCTTGAAAATTATGGATCGAATGTAATACCTACAACTTCAACCGCAGCAAGTTTAGATACTTCATATGCTGCTGCTTATTGGCCTTGGGTTATGATTTCAGATCCAAACACAGGACAGTTAGTATGGGTTCCAGCCTCAACTCTAATTCCAGGAGTATACGCTTCAAATGATAATTCAGCTGAAGCATGGTTTGCACCCGCAGGTATTAATAGAGGTGGTTTAGGAACAGTAGTTCAAGCTGAAAGAAAATTAACTCAAGCTAATAGAGATCAACTATACACAGGTAAAGTAAATCCAATAGCAACCTTCCCAGGAAAAGGAGTTGTAGTATTTGGTCAGAAAACTCTACAAACTAAACCAACTGCATTAGATAGGATTAATGTTAGAAGATTATTAATTGAATTAAAATCTTACATTTCTCAAGTATCTGATAATTTAGTATTTGAGCAAAATTCAGGAGCTACAAGAAATACATTCTTAAGTTCAGTTAATCCATACTTAACAAGCGTTCAACAAAGACAAGGTTTATATGCTTTTAAAGTAGTAATGGATGATAGTAATAACACAGCAGATGTAATTGATAGAAATCAATTAGTAGGTGCTATTTATATTCAACCAACTAAAACAGCAGAATTTATTTACTTAGATTTCAACATCTTACCTACAGGAGCAACTTTCCCGGCATAGGAGTTTAAATCGTAAATATTTATAACAAAATAATAAAACTAAAATAAAATGGCAGTATTAAACCCCAATGAAATATTTTTCACAGCATTTGAACCAAAACAAGCAAATAGGTTTGTCCTATATGTAGATGGTATTCCTTCTTTCATGATTAAAGAAGTCGGTGATATAAAAATCACTCAAGAAGCAATAACATTAAATCATATAAATGTTGAAAGAAAAGTAAAAGGAAAATCTAAGTGGGATAACGTAAGTATGACTTTATTTGATCCAATTACACCATCTGGAGCCCAAGCTGTAATGGAGTGGGTAAGACTACATCATGAGTCTGTAACAGGTAGAGATGGATATTCGGATTTTTATAAAAAAGATTTAACCATTAATGTATTAGGTCCTGTTGGAGATATTGTTTCTGAGTGGGTTTTAAAAGGAGCATTTATTCTTGATTCAACTTTTAAAGGATT
>TARA_R110001606_G_scaffold108815_2_pt1 | contig 10111 bp, 4 predicted proteins | sample TARA_R110001606 | Tara Oceans TARA_R110001606 (sample SAMEA4398315) | marine metagenome | biome: Polar Biome; feature: [SRF] surface water layer (ENVO:00010504); material: water (ENVO:00002006), including particulate matter (ENVO:01000060) such as... | depth 5 m
CAAACGAAAGTAAATGCACAATTATCCTGACACAGGGGGAGCACCACAGCATCTAACATGCACTTTTTATTAGTAGGAAGTGCAATGGGCGGTTCATCTCCCATACAAAATGTGTTTATTGTTTTCAAAAAATAATTATGGTGGGTGTCAATGTATTTCAATGTTGGCCAAAACTAGTCGATCGTTACATGGTTAGTGCCTTACTTATATGGGCCGCAAATCAGCAAAGCAAAATTTTTCATGGCATTACAATATAGGAATTAAACCTCAGAGGCTCTAGTTGCAAACCTCTGAGGTAGTTTATTAAGGGTTTACTGCCTCAGAGAAGCGTGACATTTCACTTACGTTGAGTGTACCTTGTTTACTATAGATGCCTACTTGGCGTTTATCTAAGTCATAAAGCCTAAAGGTTAGTGCTCTAAAATCATTGATATATGCGGTACCAAAGCCACTTTCTGGTTGTAAAAGAAGATCCACGGTTACCCCTTGTTGTAAATTGATAGGAACAGTAACTTGTGAGTCGATTCGACTTTCTGAAGTAGGTGCAGATTGCTCACCCAGTACCGCAGGTAATGCTGCTGCCCTGAATTCATCAGCTAGAAGGTAAGCTAAGCTGTTGTCTGAGCCATCGTCATTATGAAGATCAATAAACTGTATAAAGGCTGTTTTCCCTATGAATTCTTCAACATCCCAGGTTGCCCATTGCATTGTTAGTTTATTATTCTCATCGGGTTGTGTATTTTTACCAGATTGGCTACGTACAACTTTACCGTCCACTATAAGCACAACTGCAGTTGCTTTAGGGTGGTCAAACTGATTTGAACCCCCACCTATCTTGAAATTAATATATTGCTGTGAGATTACAAATGACGGGCTATCCATTTTTCCTGTTGCTGAGTAACCTATCCACCCTAATGCAGTTCCATCTTCATCATAGCCATCTGCAAAGCTGGAAAAAACTCGTTCGCCAACGTTGTTGTTTACATCGGCCCCCCACCAACCTCCATCTAGTTTAGAGAAGTCTCCAGTTAGATTATTAAAACCGTGGGCTTGGAGGGTGTTATAACCGCCGCAGCAAAATTCAAAACCAGCTATATACTGAGTCAGGTCTTCCTCTCGATTGAATAGAGGTTTGCCTTCTAGTTCAGGTGTGAGGGTGATGTTAGAGTTTGATTGAGTAAGTGAATCGCCGAAGTAAAAAGTAGCTGTTTCTGTGGCTGTGTTTATTTCTATACTAGCCGTTTGCGTAGTCTCTTCATAAGCGGGAAATATCAGACCAAATCGGTTGTCGGTATCTTCACTCGAAATACTAAAGTGAAGACGGTTGATTTTATTGTTACTACCTAGTAATACTTGATCACCTGGTGAGACTAATAGTGAATTATCATTATTGGTTTGTGCATTTTCATCTATTGGTGTTGCTAATGCGCTTAAGTATTGCTCGGGAATTGATACCGCTAGTTCTCCCGATTCTGTCATTGATACTTGATGAATTGCTAAGTCACCACCAAAATCAGCACTGCCTATATTTGAGCGGGTATTTTTATGGGCGACCCAACCAAACATCAGGGTTTGAGTAGGGGAGCTTGCAGTTCTTCCTGCGTAGTAAAATTCTCCATCTAGTGAAGGGTATTGACCAGGTACCCATGTGTCTTCATTCTTTACTAAATATTTTACATCGCGCTCATTATTATTTTGATCAGAGTAAATTATTGCTTGTCCGTTATTGAAGCTCACCCAATCAGGAACCTCAAAGTTAAGTGGTTTGTTTGCAGTATAAATCGGCTCTTGCGCTTCCCAAGTTTTGAGATCGCTCGAAGTATAAAGAGCAATAGCTGCATCTGCGTTATATCGACTAGTTAATAACATCCAATAGTTGTTGCTTTGTTCGTTATAAAAAACGTCAGGATCACGAAAGTCAAAGTCGCTATATGATCCTGTACCACTGAATGTGCTATTAACTTGTTTTTCCCATTTAGTCAGCGTGTTATCTGTTGCTTTTGCATGCATAACAGCTTCGACAGGAGAAAAATCGAGATTGTGTCCTGAGTAAAATAAATGAGCTACATTGTCTTTATCTTTAATAACACTACCAGATCCGGTCCATTGGTCTTGTGTTTGTGCATCTCCCGTCGCTTCTAGAACACGTTGTGGGAATGTACCATTAATTAGATCTGTGGTTCGGGTTAGATACCAATCATGAAATGCGGTATCAATTAAATAATAAATATAAAACTCACCGTTTAAAAATACAGGGTTAGGGTCAGCCATCGTTAATGGTAAAGGTATCGTGTGTTGATCCAGTTGGGTGACAATACTTTCACTCGACGGGTCAACGGCTGCATACTCTGATAATTTAAATTCATCAGCCATAATAAATGCAAGTGCAGTTTCGTCTGCAGTGTCATCCTGATCAATGATTTCAATAACAGCTGTTTCACCGATTAAGCTATTAACATCCCAAGTAAACCAATCGAGCTTATCTGATTGCCCGTTACCTGTGGCATGCCTGACAATTTTGCCATTTATTCGCAGGACAATTGCTGTCGCTTTTTCAGTATCAAATGGGTTTGTACCACCACCAATTAGAAAGTTTACATAGTCATGTGTAATCGTGAATGGGGGCGAAGAAAGTGTGCCGGTAGCTTCGTTACCAATCCAGCCTAATTGGCTCCCATCTGCTAAAAAACCATCGGCGCGGCTAGAAAAAACTCTCTCACCAACATGGTTTGTGATGTCTGCAGCCCACCAACCACCATCTAATTTGGCCATATCGCCAGTTGCTCTAAAGTCATGGTTTGCGTAGGTATTAAATTTACCGCAACAAAATTCAAAACCCGCAATATTTTGCTCAGCATTTGATACACGAGTGAATGCGGATTGGCCAGTACTAGCAGGTGCGGTGGTTTTTTTTATTTTCTTTATCAACTTACTATTTTGACTAGGAACTTTGGCTGCACTGTCGGCTTGGCGAATTTCGTCGACTAATAAATATGGTAAGTCAGTATCTGAATTATCATCAGCATGATGGTCAATAAATTTAATTTGCCCTTCTTGAGAGCTAAACTCGCTGACATCCCATGTTTGCCAGTCAACTTGCATTGCAGTATTGCTTCCACTTGCTTGACGAACTATCTTATTATCAACAACAAGTGCAATTGCGGTTGTATTTGCGTCTGTTATGCCATTATTGCCACCACCAATTAAAAAATTGATATAGTTTGATTGTATTGTAAATTTAGGACTTATCATCGAACCTGTAGCGGAAAAGCCTAGTTGCCCAAGTGCTTCACCTTCTAAATCAAAGCCATCCGCAAAGCTCGAAAATACGCGCTCACCTAAATGACCTGAAATATCTGCAGCCCAAAAACCACCATCAAATTTAGAAAAATCACCTGTTAATTTATCAAACCCATGAGCTTGAAAGGTGTTATTACCACCACAACAAAACTCAAAGCCAGATAGTACTTGCTCTGTATTTTCAGGGTTGTAAAATAATGGTTGACCTTCGCTTTCAGGGTTGGAAGTTATTGGAATGTCATCTGTATTTGGTTCATCATCACTGTCGCTTTCATCTTTATTAATAACGTCAGCAGCGGTTTGTCCTTCTTCTAGAATGATCAGTTTGTAATCATCTTCTTGTTGGTTTTTGTGATCACCAGAGCAGGCTGTCGTTAAAGATATAAGTAACGCGAGCCCCGTTTTTTTCCAGCAAAGTGCTATGTCTTGCTTTGTTTTCATGCTTATTCCTCCACAACTATTATTGTTGTGTTTTGTGTGTTTAAGTTATTGAATGTATTGGTTAAAAACTTTATTTCCTTAACTTTTCTTATTGTTACAGAGTAATACTTTTAAAATAAACAACGTTGTCTTTTTTTAAGGTAGATGTTATCTTTATTTTTTGCAACATGTATTTTACACAATGGCTGTAATTGTGTATTTAAATACAACTTTTACTATTCGTGGCCATTTCTCCCTGATTTATCTAGAGGATATTGTTACGAATTTATAGTGTGAAAATTTATTTGGAAATGGTCTAAATAATAAAGGGAGCAACTCGGTGAGTATTGTAATAAGCAGCAAAAAGGCTGAAGAAATTAATTTAACATGTTTTGGAGAGGTACTGTGGGATTGCTTTGAGTCCGGTATGCGTTTAGGTGGTGCTCCTTTAAACATGTGCTTTCGTTTTAATTCACTAGGCCTAAAGGCACATATGATAAGTGCTGTTGGTAATGACAAATTAGGTGAAGCACTACTATCTGAGATTGAGCAAAAAGGGCTCTCTAAAGAGTTTATTTATGTTCATGAGTCTAAGCCAACGAGTGTGGTTGAAGTGAAGCTTGATCAGAGCGGATCGGCCAATTATCAGATTGTGCTTGATACTGCATGGGACAATATAAGTTTATCGCAACGAGTTATAGATAAGGTGCAAAGTGCAGATGTGTTTGTATTTGGTAGTTTAATTGCTCGAACAGAAAGCTCTATGAGTTCATTAGAGCAACTTTTAGATTTGGCAAAATTTAAAGTGTTTGATGTAAATTTACGTGCACCTCACTATCAGTTAGAAAGCTTAATTAAGTTGATGAATAAAGCTGACTTTATCAAGCTCAATGATGAAGAGCTATATGAAATAGCAAAAGGAATGGGGTGTAAATACCATTCATTAGAGCAAAACTTAGCATTTATAGCAAAGCAAACCAACACAGAGTTTTTGTGCGTGACGAAAGGAAACCATGGTGCTTTATTATCGATTAAAGGTAAAAACTACTATAACTCAGGCTACCTGATCGATGTTGTGGATACTGTTGGTGCAGGGGATTCGTTTTTGGGGGCTTTAATTTATCAACTGTGCATTCAAAACGATCCGCAACAGGCAATTGATTTTGCTTGTGCTGCCGGAGCTATGGTTGCTCAGCAGCCAGGGCCAACACCAGATATAACGTATCAGCAAATCCTAGAATTTATTGAACCATGTTAGCGTATAGTGTTGTATTTCAAGTTATACATATTTTTAACAAAATATTTTGTTATTTATATTGAATAGATGTTTTTTTAATGTTAAAAAGACAACGTTGTTTATTTTTATTGGGCCTGCCAAGCTAAACAACAAAATGTAAAAAGATATTTTTTTGCACTAAAAAGACAACGTTGTTAATTTGACTGATGAAATCAACATTAAAAAATAAAATTAAAATGAGGACACACACAATGCTCAGATTTAGGAAAAACCAGCTTGCTGCGAGTGTTAGTACATTATTGTTAGGCTGTTGGCTGCCATCCAACAGCTTCGCTGCTGAACAACTGCAAGAAGAAGAGTCGGCCAAGATTGGTATTGAAGTTATTGAAGTTTCATATGGTTATGGAAGTGTTAAAAAACAAGATTTAACAGGCGCAGTGAGTACGGTTGACCTTGAAGATTTAGTAGACCAGCCTTCAGGCAATATAATGCAAAACTTGCAAGGGAGGGTGCCAGGTCTACAAATTACAACGAATGGTTCACCTGACTCTACTGCGACGGTACGAATACGTGGTCAAGGCTTAGGGCCACTTGGAAATAACGATCCATTATATGTTATTGATGGCGTACCAACTAAATCTGGAATGCATGAACTTAATAGCCATGATATTGCTGATATACAGGTACTAAGAGATGCAGCAGCTGCAAGTATTTTTGGTGCTCGCTCTGGTAATGGAGTCATAATTATCACAACCAAAAAAGGGAATGAAGGGCTGGATTTCAATTTTTCAGTTAATCAATCTCAAGATGCCTATAGTTATGACCTAAATCCGCTAAATACCAAACAACGTGGGCAGGTTGTATGGCAGGCTGCTGTTAACGATGGTTCAGATCCAAATGCAGCGAGCCCATTATATAGCTATGATTGGAATGGTGACTACAATAACCCACAGCTAAACTCAGTAATATTGCCCACGTATACCGATCCTCAACAAGTTCAGCGTCCTGCTGACACTAACTGGTTTGATGAGGTCACTCGTACAGCTAAGGTCACTGATCTTAACTTTTCAGTTTCAGGTGGTTCTGAGAACGCCTCTATTTATAGTTCATTAGGTTACTTTAATTCAGAAGGTGTTGTTGATGGTTCTGAATTTGAACGCATTAGTTTTAGGGTCAATTCTGATTACCAACTAACAGATAAATTAAAAATAGGTGAAAATTTCACTGTAACCAATCAAGAGTCAAACCTAATCAATGCTAGAGCTGGTGAAATATTGGGTTTGGCTATAGAGCAACAATCTATCGTTCCTGTGTACAACGAGGTAGGTGGCTGGGGAGGACCGGTTCCTGGCGTAACTGACCGAGATAACCCTGTCAGAATTATCGAAATGAACCGTGATAATGTTAGTAGGTTCAATAAATTAATGGGAAATATTTTTGTTGAATATGAAGCAATAGAGGACTTAACGTTAAAAAGCTCTATCGGTTTAGACTACGGGCAATATTACTTCAGAAACTATACCCGTGCTTTTCAAGCAGGCTCACTAAATTATGGTGATCAGCTGTCAGTGACAGAAAATTGGAATAGTAGTTTTAGCTGGACTAATACCGCCGAATACAAGCTTGATTTAAACGAAAATCATTTTACGTTTTTGCTCGGTACAGAACAAATAGATTATGAGTATGAAGGGTCTGTTGGTTTTGGTTCAGGTTTTGCGTCTGATGATCGTGATTACGCACATTTATCACAAGCAACAGGTGATGTTCGTGTAGAAGGGGATGGTGATAAATGGTCTCTTAATTCTTATTTTGCGCGTATGGACTATAACTTTGATGACCGCTATTTAGCAGGCTTAACAATACGTCGTGATGGCTCATCTCGTTTTGGTAGTAATAATAGTTATGGAAATTTCCCAGCTATCTCTGCAGGTTGGGTGATCAGCAATGAATCATTCTATGATATTGAATTTTTATCTACCTTAAAGCTTCGTGCTAGTTGGGGCAAAACGGGTAATCAAGAGATACCTACCGATGCAACATACACAACGTATTTAAGTCGTTATGCAACACAGTCATTATTCACTGATCGGCAAGATGAAGGGACCGCTTATGATATAGGCGGTGCTAATGGCGGCACGCTTCCATCTGGGTTTGTAAAAGCACAAACAGGGAATGATGACCTAAAGTGGGAAACATCAACGCAAACAAACATTGGTCTTGATTTTGGTATGCGTTACGAAACCATATACGGCAGTATCGATTGGTTTGAAAAAACCACAGAAGATATTTTAACGTTAACCAATCCGCTTGCAACATTGGGCGAAGGTGCTCAGCAATGGGTTAATGGTGGCACAATTGAAAACTCTGGTTTTGAGTTTCTTATTGGATACGCCGACTATCTTACTTTTGATAGCTTAGATGGTGATATCGATGTCGATATTAGCTTTAACATTTCTTCGGCTAAAAATAAGGTTGTTTCGTTACCTGGAGACGTTGTGAATTCATTTGGTGGCAATGGTGTTGATAAAACGATTGTTGGTCATTCTATTAACTCTATTTATGGTTATGTCGCTGATGGGTTATTCCAAAATCAAGATGAAATAGATGCTCACGCAGCGCAATCTGGGGCCGGTTTAGGTCGAGTTCGCTGGAAAGATTTAGACGGTAATGGCGTGATTGATGAAAACGATCAAAGCTTTTTCACCGATACTGATCCTGACTTTATGTATGGATTGAACATGAATTTCAAATACAAAAATTGGGATTTCAATATGTTCTGGCAAGGTGTTCAGGGAGGTGAGATACGTAATAGCTGGCGTGGGTTTACTGACTTTACATCATTAAATATAGGTTCTAACTACGGTGATCGCGTTCTTGATGCATGGTCAGTTAATAATACTGACAGTAATGTACCGGCATTAACTTTAATCGATAACAATGGTGAAGGCCGTCAATCAAGTTTGTTTTGGGAAGATGGTAGCTACCTCAAGCTTCGCAACTTATCTATCGGTTATACACCTGATGAACAGTGGTTAAATCAATACGGTATTAGTTCTGCACGAATTTATTTGCAGGGCAGTAACTTATTGACCATTACGCCATCGGGGACGCTAAGCCAAGATCCAGAAACTCCAAACGGCAACTTCCCAATTCCAAAACGTATCACGTTAGGCGTGAACCTTTCTTTTTGATTTATTAAAACGACAACGATACGAGCACATATTATGAATAAAATTAAAACACTATTTACAGCAGCTACACTCGCGCTTTCTTTAGCATCGTGTGGTGGTTCTGATCTTGATGTTGCACCTTCTGGGGTATTAACCGAAGAGCAAGTTTCTAACAGTGAAAATATAGATGCTTTGGTCATTGCTGCCTACTCATATCTAGGCAATGATCATTATACTGCCCCTAACTTTTTATGGCCGACAGGAAACTTACGTGCCGGAGACGCTCACAAAGGCGGTAATGGACCTGGTGATATCTTTGCTTATCATGCTTTGTCTCTATATCAACCAATAGTGCCTGATATGGAGTCTTTCCCGCCAGATTTGATTGATTTGAACAATAAGAAATGGGTACGTAATTACACCGGTATTTCAAGAGCAAACTCAGCATTAGCGGTAATCGCAAATGCGCCAGATGCTATTGAAAACAGTGCTGCAAAACAATCCGAACTGCGGTTCATTCGCAGTATTTTCTACTTTGATTTAAAAATACATCATAAGCATATCCCGTGGATTGATGAAACAATGACTCAAGATCAAATTCTTAGCGCTACTAATCGTGAGCTGAGCGATCAGGAGCTATGGGATAAAATTGCCGCAGATTTTGAGTTTGCTGCAAACAATTTACCACAAACCCAAGAAGATGTAGGGCGCGCTTCAGCGTTATCAGCTAAGGCATATCTAGCTAAAACATTGCTCTACCAAGCGTATGAGCAGAATGAGCTACATGAAGTTATCAATATTAATAAAGATAAACTTGTAAAAGTAGTGGCTCTAGTTGATGAAATTGAAGAGGCCGGCGTCTATGGCTTATTTGATGATTACGCGAATAACTTCTTGTTTGAAAGTGAGAATGGTAAAGAGTCAGTTTTTGCTATTCAGCGCTCTCTAAATGACGGCTCTCCAGATGGACGTGGTAGCTGGCCTAGTGCATTAAATGCGCCAATGGCTGGTGGTTTTGGCTGTTGTGGTTTTCATGTACCAACAGAAAATTTTGTTAATGCGTTTAAAACAGACCAACAAGGCTTGCCGTTATTTGGCTCTTTTAACGACTTTAATTATGACATGACGACTGACTCAGTTGACCCTCGCCTAGATCACACTGTGGCAATGGAAGGTAAACCATTTAAGTATGACGAAAATTTGATCCATGGAGGTGATAGCTGGGCACGTGCCCCTGGTATATATGGCAACTTTACGGCAATGAAAGATCTTGAACACCCTGACTGTAGTTGTCGTGGTGAGAATGGCCCTTTTCCTATCTTTTCATTAAATACCCCACTCATTCGTTACGCTGAAGTATTGCTTTGGAAAGCAGAAGCATTAATTGAGTTAGACAGATATGACGAAGCATTGCCAATCATTAACCGTATTCGTGAACGCGCTAAACAAAGCACCGATAAATTGCATAACGCGAGTATTTATAACATTGGCTTATATACAAGTTTTGGTTCTAAAGAACAAGCAAGAGCAGCACTGCGCTTTGAGCGACGTTTAGAGTTAGGGCTTGAAGGACATCGCTTTTTTGACTTAGTGCGTTGGGGAATAGCAAAAGAAACTATTGATAGTTACTTGGCAATTGAAGCTGTACGTAAACCTTATTTAGTCGATGCTATTTTCACTAAAGGTAAGCATGAGTATTTACCTATTCCAAACCAGCAAATTATTTTAAGTGGTGGGTCGTACACACAAAACCCAGGTTATTAATAGTGGTGGGTTTCGGCCCACCTTTTAAGCTTTAAGTTTTAAGAGTGATTATGAAAAAAATTATTTACTGGTCAGTCACTGTTGCAGTTGCTGGTTTTTTATTCGGCTTTGATACTGCTGTTATATCCGGTGCGGATAAACCTATTCAAGCATTATGGAATACGAGCTCGTTATTTCATGGCTTATTTATTATGTCTTCAGCTTTATGGGGAACACTACT
>TARA_R110001606_G_scaffold176841_3_pt1 | contig 10108 bp, 5 predicted proteins | sample TARA_R110001606 | Tara Oceans TARA_R110001606 (sample SAMEA4398315) | marine metagenome | biome: Polar Biome; feature: [SRF] surface water layer (ENVO:00010504); material: water (ENVO:00002006), including particulate matter (ENVO:01000060) such as... | depth 5 m
GCACTAATGCAAAATACGATACGCTTAACGACTTCTTTCATCACTGTCCTTGCTCGCTTGCAAAAAATCTATAATTGGCGCTAATTGTCCTTCCCAGGAATATTCTTGCTCGATCAGTTGAAGTGCTTTACGGCCCATTTGCGTGGCAAAATCGCGATTCTCCACCAATCGACAAACTTGTTCGGTAAATTCCGAAGGCTGTAATGCAATTAGAATATTACTTTCAGGAGTGCAGTTTATCCCTTCCGCTCCCATTGGGGTTGCCACAACAGGTAGCGCGCACGAAAACGCTTGTAGAACTTTATTTTGCACGCCTCTAGCAAGGCGAAACGGCGCAATAAAGATATCTGCAGCATGATAATAAGGCAGAATATCTTCAACGAATCCTGTCACGTCGATCCCATCTATAGCAGCCAAGTCTGACACTTCTCGAGTAGGATTCATTCCAGCGATAACAAAGCGAGCCTGTGGATAAGCCGTAATAATACTGTGCCAGCAATTTTTTACAAACCAAGCCACAGCGTCGATATTCGGCTTATAATCCATCACGCCAGTGAACAAAAGTACCGGGCCTAGATTATTATTTTTTTTATCTGCAGGGAAAAAGCTCTTGGTGTCTAAGCCATTTCCGAGCACACAAACGTTCTCGGTCTTTGCCACGCTCTCATTAAACAGTGATACTTCCGCTTGGGCTATCAAATAACAGACATCAAAATGGTCTACGATTTCACGTTCAAACTGTGATAAAAGCTTCTGTTCCCTTTTAAATATCCAGCTCATGGGCAAGTGGCTACTACGTTGATATTGCCCCCATTTATCAGAATCTACATCCATAAAATCCATTATTAACTCAGGGCGCTTATCAAGTGTTTTAAGGGTCTTGCTGTTAAAAACATACTCAGCCATCGACGATGCAGTACAAAGAATGACATCAACCTTGTTTTTACAGATAAAACGATCGAATTCAAGCTGCAGCGACTTTACGTAAAAATTAGCTACGCTAAGTGACTTACCCGAGATATACCCGGTAAATAATCTTACCACCTTGGAATTTAAACGAAAGGCTGCGCTAGATTTACAGACGCTTTGATCCAGTACTTTGAAAAAACTCAGCTCTTCAACTGAATCATAAGGAGAAAATAAATGAATTTCATGACCTTGAGATTCAAGACATTTTATTTGATTATAGGTACGTATTTTCTCCCCTTTGTTTGGCGGGTATGGGACTCGATGAGACAGGACAACAATTTTCATATTAGTGGATCTGATTTCATGGCAATAAAGCGCTAACGATGAATTAAGTAGTTTCGTTCTTTCAAGGCACCCTATTGACAAGAAACCTTTTTGATAGAACTATCCACTTTTGATTTATATTATTGTCGCATACCCGAAGGCATATCCCAAATTATGTCTATTAAAACCAAGCAGATAGTCAAAATAAATAAACCCATGACCAGACGCCTAAATATCCCACCTCACCATATTTCAGTTGTCTACTTCATGCCTTCACCATCTGCCTTCCTCATGGGATTTGAGCCTACTCTGATAGTAGCACTGCGGCACCCGGAAAATAACGTAGAAATTTACTTTTTTCAGCACTATTTAAACAGGATATTTTATGACATCCATAACTATTGTACAAAAATCTGTACTGAGTACTAAATTCTGCGCAATGATGCCCCCTTGCGATATTTCCACCAATAAGGTCAATATGAAACGCAAAGTATCCATCCTCTCCACCAGGCCAATATGTAGGGTCAAACCTTTTAATACAGTCCATACTCATATGCCAATCTCTTATACTTAGTCCGCCATTGCCACCGTCTACTTTAATGCCAATAGGTCTCAATCTCTTCCACCACGAGCCAATGTAATCGTAATGCAAAAAATCACTTAGTTGTTTTTTTGAAGCCGAGCAAAGTAAAGAATCGGTTTGAAAAACAAATATTTTCTGCCGACTATCTAGTGCGTTCCAAAATGTTTCAGTGAGCATAATAGTGTTATATGTCTTCCCATCAAGAATTTCTGTATTCAGCGGACTCAAAATGACTTTATTTTGTTGAACCAACGTTTGGATCTTCGAGGACAAAATGAAGTCTAGGTTTAACAGACCATGGAATAACTGCACCCGACAACCGGTTCGAGAAACAAAATCTAACACAACCTGTTCGAGCAGCGGATGACATCTAGTTTCTAAAATAACACCTAAACATTTATCATCGGCTGGTTCTGTAATCTCTTCGCATAACGTAAGTTTAGCGGTAACTTTTTTGAAATCAGGCCTATCGTTTGTCGGCGACATTGACGCATAAGAACTTCGTAAATGGGCTGTTGCTAATACATTTATGTCGATATCTTTATTTTTAAATTCGGCCACAAGTTTTTGTGCTGTCGAAGGTGAGAAAGAGCGTTGCTCCGCAATATTAAGCAGTCGCTTAAACAATCCAAACCTAATAGCAGGTTTCGAACCGGAAATATTACCTAATCGCAGTAAACACGATTCCAACCAACTAACTCTAGAACGCAATTGCGTCTTATTCTTAAGCTCATCTGAACTGCCGACTTTGTTCTGCAAGATGTTTCGATCAATTCCTAAATGACAGTATAACTCTAAATCAGTGATTGTTTCAGAGCGTGTCACAATGTCGCTGTAATTGAGTAGTAATCCACCGGTGAGTTTATGCGCAATAGTAAACTCTTTTACCAAACGAGCCCTATGTTTCGCAAATGAATATGGAGTAAAAACAGTGGCGCTCGGCCATTTGGCATACCAGTTCATATGCGGGCTAAAATTTTTATAAGATGAATAGGCATCATCAAGCTCGCGTTTTAAATACAAAAATTTTGCTTTCGGAAAAAGAGCTTTTAAGTAAACCGCTTCAACGAGTCCGAAACGGACCTCCTTGATCCCCCATCGTTTTGCTCCTTCTGATAAATTAGGCGCAAACATAGTGCGCAAAAATTCTCGATGAGCTGCAAGCATTCGGGCTTCATTTGGATAAAAATTGGCAATCCATTTGTTTGCTTTTTGTTCGAAGTTATCATTATCTGTAATATATTTACGAGGAGGCCAGTTGTCATTAAATGGTTTAATGGTAGCAGCTAAAGACTGAATTATATTACATCTATCATGGGGCTCCCCCCACAACAGTAACGATTCAGAAGATGACAGTAACCGCTGTAGTAAGGTAGAACCTGACCGCCAACCAGCTGAGAAAATAAAAACGGGTTCCTCTTGTGAGTGACTTTCGTCGTCGTGGGCGTAATCCATAAACTGACGCATTCGAGCGGGATAATCATCAGCATCGACCAATTGTTTAATCCGAGCTTTGTGTGCACGAGGCGAGCCAATTAGGTAGCGAATTGGTTTGAGTAAGTTAAGGAACGCGGTCTGTAGTTTGTTTTTATAATTATACATTGGTTACGCACTGTTTAAAAAAAATTATAAATAGATCTATTTTAGCTTGACAAAACTCTGAAAGGTTATATTGAGAAACTGTAACAAGAATAAATCCAAAAGTTAACACCTGATATTTGTAGTCTAATTTCATCACACAAAACAATAGCATGTAGGCACCATCGCTTCTCAGAGAGAAAAAGAATGCCTATCAAACGATGCCTTCCCTGTTATTAGCATTATAAAACTAACGATTGGTGCTGTCTCATATTCGCTCTAAATTTTGTCTTCCTCAGCAAAGATCCTGCAAAGTAACTATCTCTGCATCATAGTTTGCATCAATAATATATGGATTCTAATGAAATGTACCGAAAAATCATACAGATATGACAGGAATTTCAAAGGTTATTCCCACTTAATTTAAATATTTAAAAATCAGCCAAATCAAATAACCAAAAATAATTTTAGCTATATCCTGCGTTCCCTGAGCAGGGACCATTACTTTTTCTACCATTATTTTGCGTGATTTTTATCCTATACTCGAATTATGCCCCCAAGCTTACCAATAATGAAGTATCTCAAGATATTAGGTATGATGAAACTGAAATGTGCAGAGGAAAGTTCAGTCCAAAGCTTGTTCTTGGGGATTCGTGCTATTGATTATTAACGATTCGATGCTCAGTACAAAAATACATTAAGTCAGTAATCTGAAGAAACCTCAATTCGCCTTCTTTATTCAGTCCTTCGAAAATGTGAATTAAACGAACTTGGGATTATAACCAGTCGAGATTTAATAGTTAATGTACTCTTATCGCCAACAAGATGCTTTGAATCCCAGTCTTCGGAATTTTACTGACCCACCAAGAAGCATTTCCAACTCATTCTAATTGATAAAAATGGTAAATAGAGCAACCTTTCAATTATCTGGTTTTCTAATTATTAGTGTAGTATATCGTAGACTTGCATCTATATCATAGAGTTCCATACCTTTTACGACTAATTGACCTGCAATTTATTTCGTACAAATGACACGATTAATTTTACTTAGGTTGCCGAGGCTAACACTAGGAAAAATAGAAGCAAAAGGGTATTAACATTTAGTCACGAAATGATATCAGGCTTGTCCAACCATGAAGAAATATTTTCTATTTCGAGATAACTCTGTGGCTCTTTGAGAATGATCAATTTTAGAGAAGTCTTTTTTGGTGAGAGGTGATTTTTCTCCAAGATATACTACTGAATTTAGCATTAGTTGAAATAATGGCGGATTAACCGAACTTTCTGCGTAACAAGACCATGTAATGAGTACAATGGCACTCACCCCTAACAATGGTTTCTATCAATACTTTCATTTGAGATTCATTTGATGTCAAAATGGGTCAATTTTTATGATAGTCGATTGCATCATGAAATCTTGTCGGAAGGCCACGACACCCTTTACTTTATCAAAGCACATAGCAAATTAGGAAAAAAATGATCAGTATTTTACTTTTTTTCGGCAGTTTTATCAGTAGCTTTATACTGTCGTTTCGCCTCGCCCCAATATTTGCTTTTGTACTTTATCAACTAGTTTATTTCTTCAATCCCCAGAACCGATGGTGGGGTTCCAGTGTACCTGATTTAGGCTATTCATTCTTTTCGGTAGCCTTTATGGCGGTTATTTTGCTGGTAAATTGGCCAGAGGCGCAGAAGAACAAATTAATGCAGGTCCCTTCATTTCGCTGGTTATACTTTTTTGTTGCTATTTACAGCGCTGTTTATACCTGGTCTGCTTTTCCGAGCTATCACGTTGACGCATTAATACCACTAGTTAAATCTGCAATAATTATTAGCATAGCTTTTAAATTGTGTGATAGCCCAAAAGCACTGGACTATATACTTTACGGCTATGCCGCTGGTGCTGCTTACCTAGGCTACTACATATACCAGGTAGGTAGAAATTCCGGTGACCGTGTGGAAGGTATTGGCATGGTTGATTCGCCAGACGCGAATGGCGTTGCAGCAGCATTGGCCCCTGCGGCAGTAGTCTGTTTGTTTTATTTTTGGCGCAACAATCTAATCAAACACAAATTACCGTTTGTTATCGCTGGTGCTTTTATTGTTAATGCGCTTGTTTTGGTTAATAGCCGCGGCGCTATGCTTTCTCTCGCGGTAGGTGGCACCTACTTCATGTGGCGACTATTTTTTGCCCCCATACAACGTAAAAATCAAAAACTCACAGTTATAATGATAGCAATAGCCGGGTTGGCTAGCCTGATTTACGTTACCGATAAAAGTTCTATAGACCGGATATATTCTATTTCCCAAGAATCTGAAGTAGATGAAAGCCGAGAAACGGGTGCAACACGCATGGTTTTCTGGGCGGCGGCTTGGGATATGGCGAAGGATCATCCATTAGGACTTGGACGAGGCGGATTTGAGATTAACGCTCCTTTATATATTCCGCGATACATTAATACAGGACGAAGCCGAAATCGGGCAGTTCACTCTTCATGGTTTGAGGCTTTATCAGAGTCAGGCTATCTGGGCTTACTTGCCTTAATCATGGTAGTTCTCACTAGTTTTTTTATGACAAAAAAGTGTAAACGCGTATTAAATGCACCTGAACATATTGAAGATTATTTCAAAGTAATTTGCATTGAAGCTATGCTAGTAACATTCGTAGTTGCTATGAGTTTTCTAAATAGAATGCGTGCAGAAATTTTCGTTTGGTGCGTTTTATTCGTTGCTTGTGCTTACAACATATATTACCTACGTAAACTTCATTTGATCGCAGACCCCACCTCGAAGGAATTTTCACATAATGCAAAGCAGATTCTATAATATAGACATGCTGATCTTCCCCTAAATTTTTAGACACTTTTTACAATCGAACTCGACTGCATAGCCATCTTGGTCATGTGTCTACAGATGAATATGAAAATACATATTCAAAGGCAAGTTAAGTTTCTATTGAACTGGGCAAGAGCAATTTACCATTTAATTTAGCCAAAATACCTTATCCATCTAAAATTTAATCTGCTATTTTATTAAGGTTTATTAACTCATAAACTAAAATCAGGGGGGGCCTAGGGTATTTGCTTAATTGGTCAGCGCCAGGAAAGGATAGGTACAAACGTCCACTATGCTCAGCGAAAGCCGCACCTCCGACTCGAGCACGTTTATTTGCCAAAGGCGTTGGAAACACCCCATAGTCATACGGACGTAAATCATACGCTTTATTTAAACCTTGCTTCACTTTCAGCAATTCTTTTACGTCCCAGAGCCAGAAGTAACTAGAATAATCAGACGCTGAATTCGCGCAATAACCGCCGCAAATGTGGCCATCATCTTGTTTAATTTTGTAACCTACTCCACTTTTGTGTCCTCCAGAACCTCCAATTGTCATATATGTGCTCGTTCCAGGGATAATAAAGCCGTAACCTGCTCCTGAAAGGAAAGTCCATATTTTATTGCGACCATCACCATTGCGTAAGATATCATCAGAATATATTTTACCGGTATAAATAGATTTGTCATAAAGTAAATTTGAAAGCGGGAAATCAAGTAAACCTTCGGCCTTTAGCTTTCCACTGCTATGCTCTAAAAATAATGGCAAAGGGTCTATTACAAATGCAGAAGGACCCACGGATAACCGGCTAATAATGGACGCACTAGGTTGAGAACCACTAATAAATGTTCCGCCAAGAAGTTTTTGCCATTCGCTTGGAATCGCTGACAACCAACCTGCGGAGTGTGCCGCTCCCGTCAACTGATATGGACCATTTATCTCGCTCGTTGCTAGATTAGCAGCGTCTTTAAAATAAATTGTAGTATCGGTTTCACTGCCTCCAGCATCATACCAATCAATATAATTTACCATCAATCCATCACCGACTAATTCTAGTCCTGTAATTCTGAAATGGTTACTTATTCCAGTATCAACACGTTTTGTCTTATAGACATTCGTGAAATTTTGCAATAATTCATCTGCAACATAGAACTTACTTATGTCAGTACTTTTCACTAGTTTGGGAATTTTAAGTTCGGTAATAAAGGAAGTATGAGGATGGCCTACCATAAAAATTGAGTTATTTTTTACATTATAGGTAAAAACACCTTTGGAATAGTTAAATGAATTTCCCTTTTCTTTAGCAAAGTTATGACCAGAAGTTCTGAAACCACCGATATATTTCAGTTGTTTAATGTGAAATAAAGGGGCATCCGCTACAGCAGAAAATCCACTCACTTCTTTACACGTTAACGCTTCGTATGACCCACTCCATTGAGCTACTTTACCTGAGCACGATTGACGTTGATCTTCTTTTAGGCACAATTGATCTTTTTCAACAAAATTTTTTTGAAATCTGATTCTAACTTTTCCATCACTACATTCATCTGATGATGTTACTGTCTTTCTGCGATCTGTTTCTTGAGGTGGCGTAAGCCTTGTTGCAGCGTCCCCCTGGACCTCTAATGTGCTGACGTTAGCGAAATAACTATTTAGATTTGATACATTGAATACCCGAGACAAACACGACGAATAAATATTGCCGGTTTTTCCGTCACAAATGGCATAATCATAAATTAAGCTCGCACTAAAGTACGAATTGACGGTAGTTTCACTCGCAAAAAATCGTTCGTTTGCAGCAAAAAAACTAACAACCGAAACCAATAGCAGCGATAAAAATTTGTTTAATAAATATGCTGTACTTATTGTCATCCTATTTCCACAAGCGCAAAGAGTATATGGATCAAAACTTTAGCACATTCGCACTTTATAATTTGTAATTAACCGTAATATGATGAAATTTTGTTAGCTTCCATTAATTAGCTCGGTTACTAGTTTATTTATCCCAAAGAGGCTTAGAATTATATAAAAATTACACATCTGCAGGAAAACAATAAGTAACTAAATCATATGAGGCTTTGCGCAAGCAATTTTCTGAGCAAATATAGACGTTCGTAAGTAACTCATTGAATAACGAAACATGTAATTCCTATATAACTTCGTTAGGGACAGTAAGCGACTAACTACGTTATTCTAATATTATTTTGCCTGAAATTCGTTAGAATAAGTGATACATCACTTTTGTAAGGATATTTATTTTGACTCAACCTTTGGTTTATATCGTAATGCCTGTATTTAACAGAGAAAAAACGTTGGCTCGTTCAGTGCAATCCATCATTGCTCAAACATACAAAGATTGGATGTTAATGATTGTTGATGATGGTTCCACGGACAACTCGCCAGAGGTGATAAAAAGGCTTGTTGCTGAAGATGATAGAATTAGATCAAAATCAAATACTGAATACTCCCATAGTTGTGCAGGAGCGAGATTAGCGGGTTTAATAGATAAAACTGGCAAATATGTTGCATTCTTGGATAGTGACGATACATGGCCAGAATATCATTTAGAAGAGTTTGTTGAATTTTTAGAGTCAAATATCGATGTGGATTATGTTTTTGGGGATATAAAAAGAGTAAATCAATGGGGCAAGACATTAGTTGGCTCTAAGTTCAAAGATGAGAACGGCATACCTTTAGAATTGGAAATTACTTGGGATGGAATCTGGGGTAAAATTAGCCTCAATAACTCCACAGAAATTGCCATAAAATCAAGGTTTAACAGTGGAATGCACACAGCTTTATTTAAAAAACACTTTTTTGATAAAGTTCCACTTCGTGATGTTTATGGTTGCGAAGATGCCCTATTAACGATGGAATCATTAAATAAAGGAATGCATATAGTGATATGTAACAAAATTCACTTAAACTATTTAGTACATGACGAAAATGTTAGTAGTGTGGGCACTAATATGAGTTTTGAACATAGTGAAAAAAATTCTCTTTCCGAAATCGATTTTTATGAAAACCTTATCCCTCTTTATATCAATTTAAATAAATGTGAGGATAACGCACGAATGAACAAGTTAGCAGGGTTATATGTATGGCACTTAGCTTATAATACGTATGTGAATTTCGGAAAGTATCAAGAGGCCTTAACCTATATCGGTAAAGGAATTAAAATTCGTCCATTTAATATTCAGTATTATAAAACCTATATCAGTACCCTTTTGAAAGCGGCCTATAAATCATTGTAGTTTCTCCTGAAGAGAATCGAAGTAGAGATAAAGTATTTACGTCTTATAGCTAATGTCATCTAATACTTAAACGAAGTGGGATTTGTAAAGGAAATCTATACAGAATGATAAATATTATGCAGCCTAATAAAAATAAACGATTCTTCATTTCATGCCTGAAGTCGTTAAAATCTATATGGTATGCCTTATTTTTTAGTTTCTCGCTGGTAGTTAACGCTCAAGAAAGAATAAAAAGCCATAAAGTAGCGTCCGTTTCTGATGTACCTTCCTTATACCGTGCTTTAGAGCAAGCGAATAAATTCGGTGAAACAGATATCAGACTCGCATCAGGTACCTACCAGTTGACAAAAACACTGGTTATTTCTGCGCCCCATATTAGCCTTATCGGCGACTTGGCGAACCCTAATAGCGTTCGGCTGCTTGGTTTGGGTATGCGTTCTCGCCCACAGGTAGAAAATATCATTAGCGTAGCAGCAAAACATTTCACTCTAAATGGTATGACACTTTCCGACGCAGGGAATCATTTAATTCAAATATCTGGTGAATACGATGCGGATTTTCCGACATTGAAAAACTGTATATTACAGGACAGTCTTCAACAGTTGGTAAAAGTGTCCTCAAGTGAAA
>TARA_R110001606_G_scaffold54993_3_pt1 | contig 10107 bp, 8 predicted proteins | sample TARA_R110001606 | Tara Oceans TARA_R110001606 (sample SAMEA4398315) | marine metagenome | biome: Polar Biome; feature: [SRF] surface water layer (ENVO:00010504); material: water (ENVO:00002006), including particulate matter (ENVO:01000060) such as... | depth 5 m
TCTAAAGCAGACGAGACATCTGAAGAGACTACAGAAGAGACATCTGTAGACATTCAAGAGGATGACACAGAAGCACCAGAGCCTAATGAAGATTTGCAAGCAGCAGACACATTAGAAACTGAAACAGAAGAATCCGAAGCTAGTATTATATCCACTCTTAAAGAAAGATTAGGGTATGAAATAGAAGGAGATTTTGAAGATGACTACGATGGCATAGCCGGTTTAACCAAAGCTATGGCAGAAAAGATTGCTGAAGAGCAATTTAGATCTGTGTTTCAATCGTTTCCTGATATTCAGGAATATTTAAATTACAGAGTATCTGGAGGAGATCCAGACAAGTTCTTTAAAGTAGCAGCAAAAGAAATTGATTTCGGAAAGCTGGCTTTAAACAAAGAAGACAAAGGTATGCAACGTAAAGTTGTAGAAAGTTTTATGCAAATGCAAGGTTTTGAAGCAGAAGAAATAACTGAAGCGATACAAGACTACGAAGATGCAGGTATTCTTTTAAAGAACTCTGAGAGAGCAGTTAAAAAATTAGCAGCACATCAAGTAAAACAAAAAGAGTCTTTAGTACAAGAGCAACAACAGCAGGCTCAAGAGACTGCTAAACAAACTCAAGAAACTTGGGGTCAGATAGGATCTATCATAAACAAAGGTAGATTAAGAGACTTCACAATTCCTGAGAGTGATAAAAAAAGATTCTATAATTGGATGGCAACACCAATAGATAATAATGGTAGAAGTCAAAGACTTATAGATAGAGAAAAATTAGATCAAGAGTCTATTCTAGCAATGGAATACCTTATGTATAAGGGACTTGACATATCTAAATTAGTAAGCGCCAAAGTAAATACAAAGCAAGCGGCAAGTTTGAAATCTAAATTGAAATCAGGCAATCCTACAGCTTCTAGAAGAATGAAGGGTAATAAAGGAGGATATAACAAGACTAGCAATGGTCGACCTAATATTCCAACTTTAGATAAGCTATTAGGCTAAACACGAATTTTTAATTTTAATCTTTAATATTTATTAAACATGGCAGCAGACAACGCAAAAAGACTTCGTTTATACGAAGACCATTTCAACGCAGAGGGAATGACAGATGAGAACTCGCTAGCGAGCGCTCTACTTACTCAGCCTGATGTATTATCACCTGTGATCACTCACTTGGCAGGAAAAGAAGACAAGAGGTTTCCTCTTTCTTTTCTTACTGAAGGAACTGGGGCAGTAAAGTACATCAACGACATTGAGTACGATTATCCAGTAATGGGTAGACTAAACAAAGCAGTTAGATCTAGTTCACTAGTTTCTGGATCAGGTGCAAATTACACACGATTTAAAGTAGCCTTTGATAGCAAATGGTTTATCAAACAATACATTATCGAAAGTGAAAACGGAATCCAGGCAAGAGTAATGGATGAGCCATATGAAAACGCAAGTGGACAGTGGGTTTATACTTTACAATTAGTTACTGCAGATGAAAACGATCAAATCGGAGCATCTGATGTAGCTGGTAAAAACTGGGTACAATTATTCGCGCCAACAGCGATCTCTGGATCAGTTGGTAATGAGAGCAATTGGGTTGCTCCATCTAAAATGAGAAATCAAATTTCTCTTATCAGAAAGTCTTACCGTTATGAAGGTAATGCTCCTGATAGAGTTGTAAACTTTGAGTTTAACGTAGACGGTAGAAAAACTGCTTTATGGTATGACTTTGAAGAGTATCAACACATGTTACGATGGAAAGAAGAAACTGAATACGCTCTTTGGTATTCTAAATACAACAGATCTTCTGAAGGTGTCATTCACATGAAAGACGACAACGGAAAACCAATCCCACTTGGTTCTGGAGTATTAGAGCAAATTCCTAACGTAGATACTTACTCTACATTAACAGCTACAAAAATCAAGTCAGTAGTAAGAGATGCATTATATGGTGCTTCTGATGCTCAAGACATGAACATAGTATTGTTCACAGGTTTAGGTGGAATGGAAGAATTTGATAACGCAATGAAATCTGAACTAAGTTCTGGTACTTATATCAAGAACACAGATCCTTCTAACTTTGTTACAGGGTCAGGTACATCATTACAGTTAGGTGGATTCTTTACTTCATACAGACATATTGATGGTCACACAGTAACAGTGAGACACTTACCTTTATTTGATCATGGTGCAAGAGCATTGAATAGTCCAAAACACCCAGTGACTGGATTACCAATGGAATCTTACCGAATGATTTTCTTAGACATGTCAACTTACGATGGTGAAACCAACGTACAGATGGTATCTAGAAAAGGTAGAGAACTAGTAAGATGGGCAGTTGCAGGTGCTTCAGTACCTCCAGGATTCAACAGCGGTAACTCTTTAAGAGCTAACGACGTTGATGGTGCATCAGTTCACTTTATGAAAGAATGTGGTATCGCAATTAGACGAGCTACAAACTGTCTACACCTAGAATGTGTAAAATCATAAATTTATAAGCAGTCGGGGGAGTAATAGTACTCCCCTTCACTGTTTTGTTTAACATAGAAAATAAAATCATGAGTTCAAGAAAAGTAGTTTTAAAACGAAAAGCTAACGCAACAAATTTACCGGAACACGTTTACGCAGAAGCGAAACGAAAAATAGGTTCCACTTTTTCTAGTAATGGAGACTCTCAAACAGGTCTATCCTTTGCAGAACAAAAAAAATACATGCCTCAAATAATTGGTGTCGATTCAACTGACATTAATTTTATGAAAGAGGTAAAAAAATATTTCCATAACATGACTGTTACTATTGAATCTACAGGAACAGATTTAGAAGTAGGAACAGATGAAAGTGGAGACCCATTAAATTTAATGGATTACATAAGATGGAAATTCGCATGTGCGCACCCATACGTAGCGCAGGATGAAAAAGAAATGAAATCTAATAGAGGTTACAAGTACTTTATCTATGATACCAAAATTGAAAAAGTTAAACAGCTATCAGGAGTTAGGAAAAGAAAAGAAGCTTACAAAGAATTTATAAAGGTTACCGCTAATGTATCCAAAATGGATCAATTATTACAAGTTTACGGATACGAGCCTAAAAATATGGATGAAGCCCAGAAAGAGATTACTCTTGAAGGAGAAGTAGAAGGAGATCCAACTCAATTTTTACAATACGCTTTAGATAAGAATTTAGAGCACCAGGCTTTCGTAAACGACTGCTTAACAAGAGAAGTCCTACGTAAGGTAGGTAATACTATATTAAACGGAGATGTGTCTTTAGGAGACTCTATGGAAGAAGCAATCTTGTTTATAAAAGACAAGAAAAATTCTGATGTATTAACAACCTTAAAAGCGCGTCTAAAAACTTTTAGTTAATTATGACAGTAGCAGAAATGCATTTTGCTGTAGAACAAGGTCTACAAAAAGTAGGTTCTAATTCCTTTGATACTTTTTTACCAGAGGAATTGGACTTTGCTTTAAATAAAATGCAAGAGCGTTTTATAAAACAACGCTTTTGGAATAAATCAGATCCAAAACAATCAGGATATTACGGTACTCAAAAACGTATTGACGATTTACGTGTATTAACTGTATTAGATTACAGTGATGACGTTTCTGCAATGAGTGTTATTGTAGATCATGAGGATTTTGATTTACCAACAGACTACATGTTTTTAGTAAACTCTAGAGTTAAAGTTTATTATGATGATTGCGGAAGAGCAAAACTAGGAGCAGATGTTTCATCAGGCGAAATAGAAATAGAAGTAGACAAATATAAGAAAGAAGTTGTCTTACGGATTGTTGAGCCCGACGATGCATATAATTTGCTTGCAAGTCCTTTTGCACAATCAACACATAAAAGCCCAATGGGCATAATTTCAGATACGTTTATCAAGGTATTTACAAACAAAAGGTTTCTATTAAAAGGTGTAAGCTTAGATTACATTAGGGAGCCTTCAGAAATTTCCTTATCTTCGAACCTGGATTGCGAGCTAGCAGAACATACACACCAAGAGATAGTAGATTTAACAGTTAAACATTTATTAGAAGCAACAGAGGCTCCGAGATACCAAACCAATTCAATTGAGGGATCTCAATCTGAGTAATTAATTTAATTTTAATCTTTAATATTTATTTATCATGGCAAAAAAAGAAGTCCTAATCATCAACAGCGATACTGCTGCTTCTTCTGCTTTTGAAGCTGCAAAGTTCGGTTACGCAAAAGACGGAGCGACTTTCTCAGCTGCATTAACAAGCGGAGACGACAACGTATCATTATTCTACGGATCTAAAAATGTAGGTCCAATCAGCGAAGGTAACATCAAAAAAGTTACATCTATAGCATATAGCGCTGGAACAGCACAATCCTCTACTGCAACAGTTGCATTAGAATCAGGAAGTGCTTATGTAAAAGTTATCAATACTACCAAAGGTACTATGAACCTTCCAATAAAAACCTTCGAAGGTGCAAGTGCTGCAATTATCGAAGCTCTTATGGATGTTGAGTTTGCTAAGTCAAGCTCTGAGTTCTATGGTTTTGGTGCAAGTATATCTGGTGCTGTTATCACAATTACAGCTCCTATTGACTCACATTTCAGATTAGCTGGAAATGACGCTAGTTCATTTGCTTACGGTACAGCAGCTGTTCCTTCTGTAGGAACTGAAGCTAAAGTAGCTCAAGCAGAATTAGGTGGATTCATTGACGGTGGAGTATTTGGTCTTGGTGGTACAAACATCAAAAAACCAGCATCTGTAGTATCTGGAAATTACGATTTAGTTTTAATTGAAGCTGAAAAAGTAACACCATCTAAAGCAGTTGGAAATGCAAAAAATTATGACACTTTCATTATTGAAGTATATGTAAAAGACGGCAACTCTACTGTAACACCAGCGGCTATTGTAACCGAGGTGGAAAAACTTAAATAGACAAACTTATAATATAATTGTTTGTTAGTTTTATTGTTAGTTCAAAGGAGGGGGCGGTTTTAAAACTGCTCCCTTTTTTATTACAAAATAACAGACAAATTAAAATTTAGTATTTTTGAGAAACCATAAATCAAACAATTGTGAAATTAGAAGACGTAATAAAACAAAAACTAATAGAAAACCCAGAATCAAGTTTTAGCCAAATAGCAGAAATAGTACAAAAGCACCATACCGGAGAAATGTTTTCTCATCGTACCCTACGACGTAAGGTAGCAAAAGTATCAAGACACGAAGCAATAGATGATGCAAGGGTACCAACAACATATAACTATAAAGGAGAAAAACCTATTACCTCTTTAGCAGAGGCTGTAGATTTCTTTAAAATAGATCTTAAAAAATTTGAAGTAACTGGTTACACATGTAACGCGTGGGATGTTACTTCACAAAAAGGAAAGAAGACTAACTATCAAGTTAAGCTTACTTTAAAACCACGTGAAAAAGAAATAGATTATAAAGAACTAAGAAAAAGCTTAGACTCTGCGATATCTACTATAAATGTAAAAAGAACACCTGGCACTAATCATGGCGTTCTATGTCTGGCAGATTTACATATAGGAGCGGATATACAGAACTTAGCAAAAACCCAGGACTTTAATTACAAAACAGTAATAGAGTATTTAAGAAAAATAGCAGACAAAGTAAATGAAAGAGGGTACAAGAAAGTGTCAGTTATCTTTCTAGGAGACTTTATAGAGTCATTTACGGGACTTAATCACATCAACTCATGGAAAAGCATGGGGAAAGGATTATATGGTCACCACGTCGTTATTTTGGCTTATGAGATAGTAAGAGATTTTTTAGCAGCAGTTAATAATTTAACAGACGTGTATATGGTTGCAGGTAATCATGATAGATCTACCTCTGATGCAAAACACGATAACGAAGGTGATGTTGCTGGACTATTATTTTATATGGTTAAACAAACCTATTTAAAGAAAAAGGTTAATATTGAGTTTTCTTCTATTATTTTAAATAGAATGATAGATGGTATTTTTTACGTAATGACTCACAACCATCATGGAGTATCTAAAGGAGATATAGGAAAAGTATTTTTTGAGTATGGAGATCAAAACTCTTATAACATTTTACTAGGAGGTCACTGGCATTCTAGAAAATCTAAAAAGGTTTTTCATACTTTAAATGAAACTTATCTAGATCAAGCAAATTATCGTGCTGTAGATATTGCCCCATTGTTTACCGGGAATTTTTACAGTGAATCAAATGGTTGGACTAGTAATGCTGGTTTTAGTTTGATTGAAAACAATGGTAGTGGTAAACCTAACATATTTGATTATTCTTTATAATGGCTGCAGGATCACACAATTTTAAAATCGAACAAGGAACAACCTTTAATAACACTCTTACATATAAGCAAGCAGATGATACTGCTGTGGATATAAGTGGTGCGCAAATAACTTTGAAAGCAAAAGATAATAGAAGTGATAGTACACTTGTTCTTGACTTAAGTGTAGGTAATGGAATAACTATTACTAATGCAGTTGCAGGACAATTTACTATTAGTATTCCTTCTTCTACAACTGCTAATTATACTTGGAACAGAGCTGATTTTGATTTAGATCTTACTTTATCATCTACTACTGAGAGATTAATATCCGGACAAATACAAATAATTAAATCTGTAGCATAATGGCTAAATACGTAAAAATATCCACACCAGCAAATAATGAGGTACATGTTAATTCCTCAACTAAAAATAAAATTGTAACTTCGCAAAACCAGGTAGTAGTTACCAGTGTAGGTACTCAGGGACCTGCAGGTACAGCATCTACTTCTGAAGTTTTCACTCAAGCAGTAGCATCTAATGAATGGGTTATTAATCATTCATTAAATAAAAAACCATCAGTAACAATAGTTGATTCAGCAGATACAGTAGTGGTAGGAGCAGTTGTTTATAACACAAACAGCAGACTCACAGTAAGCTTTGAGGCAACGTTCTCGGGAAAAGCATATTTAAACTAAATGTATAATATAATTAAAAATAAATAATCATGGCTGAAATTAAACACCTTGTTGATATTAACCTTAGTGGTAATCAACTACAAAATGCATCTATACACCCTTTAGGGACTGCTCCTAGTGCAAGTCTACAAGCAGGTCGTATATATTTTGACACCTCACCTTCTGCAGAAGCAGACTATAGATTAAAAGTTTATAGTGGATCTACAGGGGGATGGCTAGAAGTAGGCGATCCTGTTTATGACGCAACATTAACTGTTACTGCAGGAACTCTTTTAAGTTTTGGATCTGGACAAACCGGAACTCTTACTTTAAATCAATCTGCTAATAAAGCATTTACAATTAATCACGACGCTGTGTCAGCAACAGCAACTGCTGGAACTGCCTCAACATTAGGATTTGGAGAGTCATTTAATAACATATCTACAACTTACACATCAGAAGGTCACGTAGACACAGTTACTACTGTTGCTACTACTTTACCTAGTTTAGGTACAGCGTCGGGTACAGCGCTTGAAGGTGACACAGATGTTGCAGATGTATCTAACGCTCATTTACTTACACGTTTAGCTGCACTAGAATCATCCGGTGGCGCTGCAAATGAAAACATTGTTATAGGTGCTGACTCAGGAGATACTATTGTTCTTACTGGAAACTTAGTTGTATCTGGTACAACCACAACAGTTAACTCTGAAACAATCAATTTAGCAGATAACATTATTACTTTAAACAGTAATCTTGCAGGTAACGTTGATCCTACTCAAAACGCAGGTCTTGAAGTTGTAAGGGGTACTGAAAGTGATGTACTTATTTACTGGGATGAAAGTGATGACAAATGGAAGGTAAATGATGGTGCTGTTAAAATTATTGCTACAGAAGGTAATATTGCTTTAGGTACTGATACTACTGGAAACTATGTTGCTACTATTACAGGTAGTACAGGTATTGATTCTTCTGCCGCAACAAGTGGTGAAGGAACTACTCACTCTTTAACTCTAGATTTAAATGAACTAACTGCCGCTACAGGTATAGTAAGTTTAGCAGGGGTAGGTGCAAGTAGTGCTACTAAGAAATTTACTATAGCTACTGTAGCCGCAGAAATTCTTAGTGACGTAAGTGCAAGCACAACTGTTGGCGATGATACTGCAACTGTTTTTTATATAGATCATGGACTTGCTTCTAATAAAGTAATTGTTCAATTGTTTGATGCTACCGGTAACACTGTTATTGCAGAAGTTAGACGAGGTGTTAGTGATGCAAGTAATACAGCATCAACAAATCATATAAAAGTTAGTTTTAATGCAGCTCCTGCATCAGACGCACAAATTACAGTTTTAATACAAAAAATAGCGTAATAACGTTATTTAAATATTTGGTAGATTATGGCACAAAAGTTCTTAACAGATATAGAGGTTTCTGGTAAATTATTTACTACCGACGAAGTAGGTATTGGAGTATCCGATGCACTAGCTAAATTACACGTAGATTCTTCTACTGCATTTTCACTCACGTCAGCAGCTGGTGATACATTATTTTTATCAGATGACACAAACGAATCTTTATTAAATGCAGTTGGAGCTTCTATAGGATTTAGTGGACCTCAAGCAGTACAAAGACAAGCTGCTATTTCTGCTTTAAGGACTGGCGATGACCACGATCGTATTGGTTTAGCTTTTTACACACATCCAGGTACGAGCAACGACGAAACTATTGAAGAAAAAGTTCGTATTACACATGACGGAAAAGTCGGTATAAATGCTATAGACCCTTTAAGAACCCTTCACGTAGTTGGTAATATGGCTGTAAACGCTGGTACTGGTGAATACTACGGAGTTTTAATGACAGGAGGTGAAGGTGCGAATCCAAAAATAACAATAGGGGATTGGCATAATTCGAGTGGTACTATACATTGGGATTCCTCAGCAAATATTCTAAAAATAGATTCTCAACATTCTACAGCAACTTCTGCAATAGCATTTACAGGTAATGATGGTGCTACTGAATATGCACGTTTTACCAGTACTGGTAAATTAGGAATTGGAGTAGCAGCAAGTATTGATGGTACATTAACTCTTCCTAATAGTGGAGTAATTTCTTTTCACGACGCTAATGGAGCTGCAAGGAATTCATTACAATTTGTAAGTGGTGAGCTAAAACACGGAGCAGCAGGAGCAGGATTAACTTCACAATCTTTTTTTACTAATGCTGTAGAAAGAATAAGAATTAATTCTGATGGTACAGTTGGAATTGGAACCAATGCTTTAGATACAGCAGGTGGTGACAAACTACACGTTGACGGTACATTAAGAGTGGGTCCTTATTTTAGCGTAAGTGATAGAGACTATATAAAGTTAATCCCTCACGGAACTGATACAAAAGTCTATTCACCAAATGAAAGGTTTCATATAGAAAATCCAGATGGGCATATAGTTATTACACCTAGTACCGGTGGAGGAGTTGGTATAGGATTAGATGACCCAGATGCTAAAGTTTCTATTTATCAAAGTGGAGGAACAGTTTTGGACGTACAGGGATCTGACGGACAATTGTTTTCTGTTACAGATAGCTTAAACGGAGATTTATTTTCTGTATCAGATGTATCAGGTATGCCTATACTAAATGTTAACTCTAGCGGGTTAGTTGATATAGACGGCGATCTAAACCTAGGTGATGGCAATAAAATACAACTAGGTGATTCTCAAGATTTACATATATTTCACGATGGTTCAAATAGTTTTATTAGAGACAATGGTACTGGTGGTTTAGTTTTAGAAGGGTCAAACATGCTTGAGTTAAAAGCTAGATCTGGAGAGATTTATTTAAGAGGAAATGAAAATAGCTCGGTTCAACTATATCATAATAATAATATTAGACTAAACACTTCAAATGCAGGTGTTGAGATAACAGGTAATATATCTGCAATAACTGCAAGTGGTCATGACTTTATGCTAGGCAATAGCAATAATACAACTACAGCTGATACCTCTGGATTCCGTATGCATCAATCAGCAACTTATGATGATGGAAGATACGCTCACAGGTTTAGAAAATATGACCATGGAGGTGGAATTCCCCTATACATAGATGGTTCAGGAAGCACAGCAAATATATTTACAGCATTAGCAAGGTTTGGTACTTATACAAATGAAGGTAAAACATTTGAAGT
>TARA_R110001606_G_scaffold159161_1_pt1 | contig 10081 bp, 5 predicted proteins | sample TARA_R110001606 | Tara Oceans TARA_R110001606 (sample SAMEA4398315) | marine metagenome | biome: Polar Biome; feature: [SRF] surface water layer (ENVO:00010504); material: water (ENVO:00002006), including particulate matter (ENVO:01000060) such as... | depth 5 m
CCAACCTACCTGCTAGTGCTTTAACATAGCCCATACTGCATTTTAACCGACGTGATATCTCTCTCAACGAGTATTGATTACTCTGCAATAAAGCTTTACAACGCTTTTCTGTCTCCTTACTAATAACCCCGCAGTTCTTCCCTTGAGCTTGTCGCTTTGTCGATTGCTCAGGGAGTGATTCAAGTACGAAATTAAGAAAAATTGGTTTAAGAGGATGACCATAGTAATTCGGTTTTTTCAGTAAATTCCTGACAACGGTTTCACTTAATATGTGCTCATGGCTAAATAAATTCTGCGACGTTCTTCGCAAAGCATCCATCAGCTTATCCATATTGGTACTTCTCCCTTTAAGCCAATTTTTCTGATTAACTAGGCCGTCAGATTCGAGCCAAAAAATTTCATCATCTGCTGTACTATCTGGTTTGTAATATTGGTTGTGTAGAAGCACTTGATTAGCAAAACGTACCATCTGAGTACAAGCTAATTTGCGAGGTATATAGTCGGCCTGTGGTGGCAGACAAAATATTCGTGGGGAAGACTCTTTATAACAAAGCAATAAGCCATGAGTCACACACGCCATTACCCCAGTAAATTGATGTTCTAAGTGCCAATAGGCGACGCCATATTCATGTTTATCAACTTCTATACAAGCAGGACAGTAACGACTCGTATTAAAACCAGCCAACCCCGATTGTGAGACATTGGAAAGATTTCCGACTGGAGAACCGTTATTACAAAGCAATGCATTTCCAAGACGGTTAGGGTTACCCGAGTGGGCAGCGAAAATGGGGAAAAAAGTGTGTTCGTTGAGTAACTTTAGTGGATCATTATTTGAAGCATTTGCTAAGTGGGTCAATCCAACAGGTAGCTTTTGGTCGACGCTTGCCGAGGACTTTCCCAACCAACGAAAGGCCGTATCACGATAATTGGATTCCCCCCATAAACCATGGAGTCGAGCTACATATGAATAAATGGTTTCACTAGGGAGAATAGTGGCTGTATTTAGTAAAGCCACACCTAAATACTCCTTTTACCCGTGTAAAGCTCAGTAAATTGCAATAGCAAAAGAAACAGCATTGGGTGTGTCAGGCTGCTTTCATTAAGGATCTCATTTGGATGAAATTTCTGAAGAACTTTTACACTACTTCTCCCCTGTTGAATGGGATCTATTTCATCCAAACGCTTGCCTAAATATCTTCTCCATTCTTTTACCACATCAAGTTTAACTGAAACGCGTCTTCCATTAGTAGACGCATCAAGTCCTATTACCATATCGCTGCGTATATCTTTGATAATTTCTCTATTCTCCTCCGTTTTTTGATTTAAAAAGAAGATAGATTTATCAGTTATATCTTCCAATGAAGGCAATAGCTCAGGGATGTGAATAGCTTTATTAGGAATATATTGTGGTGTTGGGTAATCAAGTAATGTCGATAATCTATCTATTTCGAACCACTTCAATGGAGTTCGATGCTCTGAACAAACATAAACTGAAGGCAGTTGATGGTTAGCTTTCCATAAAGCGACGCCATATAACTGTTTGTCACTTTCAACGCATGCAGAGCAAAATCTTGGCTTTAGTAAATCCCCCATAAGCTCTTCGCCTCGAAATACGCTCCGAGTCGATTTATTGTTAATTGTTTCATTGTGAATATGCTCGTCTAGTTTCGACTCATCAATATAACCTCGCCAATATCTTGCACCTAAATGGTGATGGAGTAATTTGCCCCTTTGCCCTTGTTTCAAATTTAAATAAGCAAATCTTAACGCTACCTTGGGGAATAACTTATCAAGTTTTCCAAGCTTCACACCTTTAGTGATCCTGAAAAAATCAGCGTTATCGACAAAAAATAGAGTTTGGCGCAGCCTAGCAAGGTAACCGGGTAAATACTCACCCGGTAATATCGGGAGTTGAGTCAAGGCCGCTTTTACAACGTCACTCATCTCTTCCCCCTCAGCTTCAATATCCTACTCCGATAAGCCTCACCAGCATCATCGGCTATTGACTCGTCCGTTTTTCTAGTTACTTTTTTCTGTGATTTCTGGCTATTAGCGACATCCCCTTCAAACGCGTCAATATCGATGTCTTTTAACTCCAAAAGTAACTTTGTAGTCTCTACATCAGTTTTAACACGCTGGTAGGCTAATTCTAATAAATCATTGGTCAGTTGCCGTACATCATAGGACTCCCTCAAAAGAAGCATTGCACTGCACAACTTCTGCAAGAGGCTGACATTCCCAGCAGAGATATCGTATATACGCTTGGACTGATTACCTGATAATTTTTTAGCGCCGGGGAATACAAAATTTCTTATGTATACGTTGAGTAGCTTTGACCAAAATGCATCTCCTTCATCGTAGCGCTGTACTCGCACAGATAAGTTTTTGGTCATCCGCCGATAGGTTTGCCCCCGCAACTTTAGTAGATCCCAATACTCTTGCGTACCTATTGTTAACAACGGTAAGCCTAGATCTTGAAAAAGCTTTTCAAGAAACCCCGTTGAAGTCGTCTTGTCATCTTTATCAAATGGTAATGACGTAAGAGTCTGGCATTCATCGATAACTATCAGCCCCACTGCAAACTTTCGGCATACGGTAACGACAGCTTTCCTAAGCGCTGGTGCTCTCATACTCTCAAACTTTTTAATACCTAAATCCTGATTTACATGGGATTGGATCTGTCGAGCAATATTGAGTAATGTTTCTTTTCTACTATCAGCCTCACAATCAATCTTTATCCAAACAATCTGCAAAAACTCCTCACCTACGAGCGAGGATTCAAACTTATGCACTCTAGTTTTAGGAATTAAGCGTAAGCAGTTATCAACTAATGTTGTTTTACCAAAACCCGACGTACCAGTTATAACCCCTGCAATGCCTCGCTTTTCTCTATATTCTTCACTGTATTTATCTGAATCTCCAAATGTCCAAGTGTTATTATGTTTAGTAAACGAGTGGTCGAGTGGGTTTCTGGTTCGGTAACCTTTGCGAATTAGCCGAGTAATATCTTGATAAATACCCCAAGCAAACTCACTTGGAACATATAAATCTTCCTCCAACTGTTCTTCTCGCTTCTCGTGTGAAAGTTGACTGAAATCATTGGATTTATCTGGCCGACGCTCCACAAGTGTTTCAAACGCTTCGTATGAATGAATTGAAGGTAATGAATCGATAAACGGATTTGTCTTAAGAGAACTCATTCTTTCTCTCCTAATTCATCAGTAGTGTTTTGTTGCAGGTCAACACCAGCAAGAATTGACGAAATATCGAGAGACATTTCATTCATTTCTAATTCTAAATCGACCTCTCGATTTTCCTTAATATTTGGGGGCATGGCTTTACCATTAATTTTTTTCACCCCCTTCAACGCCTTCATATTCTCCTTAGTCATCATCGCGGTTTCGGCTGCCAACACAGCCCTAAACAATTCTTTCTTTCGACGATTTCTTGACATAAAAACACTTTCAGATTGAAGTGCATCAAGCGCCTCGCTCATATGAAGATTTTTTAACCGTTCTTGCTGACTCATAAGAGGGAGCTTTATCAGACGATTGTCAGTGATAGGCCCGGAATACCATATTTGACTGGTATCAAGAGGGGAAACGATAACCTCAACTTTTGCGCCTCCGGTTAGCGATTTTTCCTCTCGCCATTCACGAAATTGCTTATCCTCCTCGACATAACGTAATCTTTTTTTACCAACTTTTATAAAAATCCCTTTTTTTACGACAGTTGCTTCTTGCCTAGGTAGCAACCTAACCATAATTTCCGATGCAGGAAGGCTCATACCGCCATCCATTAAGTGCTTCAATCCCCATTTGAATACTGATATGGGACTTGGCTCGACGCCTTTCACCATGGCTTCTTGCGTCACCTTGTCTGGAACTTCTCCCGTGTGGTTGTGCATCATGATGCCTTTTATGATAATTTCATTGATGTCATCGATAGTGAAAATTGCATTTGTGCTTGGGTGGCTTTTCGCTTTTGCTCGATCTTTATGAACACTGCCTTTAAGCGGTTTAATATTCTGGCTGGTCAGAATATTAAACAGCCCCTCTTCCGTTCCTTTTGATTTACCTATATATGATTCGGCTACATCAACTCCTATTTTCACTATTCTTGATTCAATAATCTGTTCAATACCTTTCAATGGGTACTCCGTTCCATTATCAATAACGAGTTCGTTACAGAGATGAAAACATGGCCAATCATCTGGTTTAATATGCACTCCATATCTCGCGCATTGAGCAACTTTATCTGTCATCGCACTGAAAATCGCAAATATTACGCTTTCCCACTTCTGGGTATTTACCGACAAATAATAGCCAACAATTGTGGTAGACGATGTATCTGAAACTGTATACAACACAGGTCGACCAATGACTTTGATTGATTTAGTAGTTAATCTTGAAATGACATATACATCTAGAATTGTCGCATCAATTTCGTATCTACTTGTTGGCGCAACGGCTAGATCTGTTGCCGCTCCTGTAGAAACTTGATAATCATTATTAAATGCTTTGCTGCCACCTCTTAGTTTCTCAACTCTTGAACCTTTTACGTATTTTTTAAACAAGTAAGTGAACTGTGCCATCGAGAGAAATCTATGAGGAAGAGACTTGTAATCCCGCACACCATCGACGATAACTTCTTCAATTGCGTATATAGCATTAAACAGAGCTTGAAGATGTGCCAATGTATAATCCTCGACACCTGACAAGTACCTACCGGCAAATTCTTTAATGTTCGCTATATCAACTTTGTTATGACGTCGTCTGTAGGGGTTTGGGTCGTCACTATCTAAGCCAATACCTGTTGGATAACGCCTAGCCGCTTCTAGATGATCTATAGGTACTGTGCGATTTTCAGCAATCAAATTAAAAAACGGTAGCAAAGCTTCTTCAAACTGACCAAAACCATAGTAAAGCCCAAGGTTGCGATACAAAGTCGAAACATGCCTGTTTTGCGACACTGCAATTATTTCGAGATCATCTTTAGACAATAGTCCCTGAAAGAAAAGCTCCTCCTTGTCCCTATCGTCTACAATCGGCGAAATAGATCTTCGCCGTACAGCCATCACCAGTCGGTGCTTATCCTTAATATCAAGAAACCTGTTATCCAAATCAAAGCTACCTAATTCGGACTTTAAAGCATTAAGGGGGAAACCTCTCAACGGCTGATCTATTCGGTGAATAAATGGCTTTTTTGGGTTTTTCCTGTCTTGCTCGCAAAGAACAACTCTTTTACTATTTGGATAGGTTTTCACCACCGTCATCACAAAAGAGTTGTCTTGTGGAGTGAGAATGAAATTTTTTCTTAAGACCAATCCCATCGTTTCCCCTCCCATAACGGATAATTAAACCCAATAGGCTTGGTTAGATCGACCAGTAACTTTTGCTCCCACACCAACTGCCAAAAAATGCAATGTACCGAACTCTCCTTAATTTTTGTCGCGGCTTCGATTTCTTTTTTAAAGGTACAAAAGCGAATTCTAGGGCGTGTTGCTAGTAACTCCTGACCTTTTTCAAGCACTGCAATTTTAGTCGACTCATGATAGATCAAGCCATTTCGACTTTCAGCTTCACGTAGGTTTTTGATAAAAAAGCTGTTAAATAAAGGGCCATACCGGGTGACTAATCGCCAATCAACATCCATGTTTGTCCAATATGTATGTTCAAGCCCTAATTTTTCTTTGGTTCGGTGCTTGACGTCGTCGCTTTCGTTGACTTGCTCAGGTGAGATGTTGATATACTTAAGCGAAAGGGCCATCAAGCATATCTCTCCGTCATCATTAGCGTATTCAATTAACACATCAGTTGTCATAACGGCTGCATGCAGGCGCTTACCATTCGCTTTAGTTATCTTTTGGTATGCAGGGTGAACGATGTTAGCGCTCTTAGCGATACGCATCGTTTCAGTGATAGGTAAAAGTGGGTATTGAAACTTTATGCTGCATACATTTGGCATAAAACGTAGGATGCGGCACAGGTGCTTTTCGTTTTGAGAAAGCATTTCGTGATTAAAATCACCGCTTTCGTTATATCCAGTATGAGATGTCCCGACTGTAGACGAACCCATCGCTTTCAAAAAAGGACTATATCGTCCGGTAACCTCTTCTTGCTCGCACCACGCCTTGATTCTGTTTAATACAGTCGTAGTGATACGTGGCTGTTTCACTTTAACATTTTTCTTCATGACCATAATAAGTCCTCCTGAGCCGAACTTAGCCAAGGAAACGAAACTGATCAAGTTTTTTAACTGAAGTCGCCAAAAGTTATTGGTAAAACCAATAAATCAAGCATTAAAACCGCTCTTAAACTTATTTTTTAAACTTTAAAAAACCTTATAATATAAGACTTTAAAAGCACTTAAACCAATTAACAATACTTATAGATAAATAACATAAACTAACCCTTAAATTATAACAAATAATATTCAAAAGTCAATATGGCCAGTCCTGCGCAAAGCTGACATATTAACCAACATATCGGTATCACAAGCGAAGCTATGATTAAAATTGATGAGCAAAAATTATTACTATTTACAGAGATAATACGAGTCAGTAATTGGTCTGAAGAAGAGGTGTTTTTGAGAGTATCGCAACCCATATTGTACAACTGTGAACTAAGTGTGCTTGAATTGCTTGAAAGCAAAAGTGGCCGGATCGCTATTATGAAGTGGTTACACACATTGATAATTGACTAAGTATACCAAGACCTTGTTGATGCTAGGAGCTGGTACTTTGGCGCTGTTTAACGAATAGACGTACTTGGACTTTTTCAAGCAAAATCATTTACAATAAAATCAGTCGCATACCGCTCAAAGGTAGTGCAAACTGTAAAAGTTGCCGAGCGAAAAATATGGATATTATGAAGTATGAAGTTTAATGAAGATTCCCGTGTAAAAATTCCAACAATTCTGCATTTGATGCGCCTAGGTTATCAATACCTATCACTTAAAGACCATTCAGTCATATGGGATAATTCAACCAATATCTTTACTGATATATTTCACTCAAGCATCAAACGCATCAATCCAACTATTACTGAGCTTGAAGCCAAGCAGTGCTTTGATGACGTGTCTTTGTGTCTGGAAAATGAAGACTTGGGCAAGGCGTTCTATGAAAAGCTCACTGCTAAGTCGGGTTTACGCCTTATCGATTTTGAAAACTTCAGCAACAATACCTTTAATGTGGTTACCGAACTGCCATACAAAAAAGATGACGAAGAGTTTCGACCTGACATTATTCTGCTTATCAATGGCATGCCACTGGTGTTTATCGAAGTTAAGCGCCCAAATAACAAAGATGGCGTGCTTGCCGAACACAAACGTATACAAACACGTTTTGAAAACACTAAATTTAAAAAGTTTGTCAATTTAACTCAGTTGATGATTTTCTCGAACAACATGGAGTATGACGATAGCTCTGCCATGCCCATTGAAGGCGCATTTTATGCCACTGCGTCATATCAAAAGCCTAGCTTCAACTACTTTCGAGAAGAGCATAAGTTCGACTTAGCTACCTTGTTAAGCACTTCCAGTGACGCAGATGAAACCGCTGTTCTCAAAGACAACAATTTATTAAGCATTAAGCAATCCCCTGAGTTTGCTAAAAACAAAAGCCCAGAAACACCCACAAACCGCATTTGTACTTCTTTATTACAGCCAGAGCGTTTAGCCTTTGTTCTTGAGTATGCGCTAGCTTACGTTAAAGAGCGCAAAGGGTTGCAAAAACATGTGATGCGATACCCACAAATGTTTGCTACCAAAGCCATTGAAGCCAAGCTTGATGAAGGCATTAAAAAAGGCATCATTTGGCATACCCAAGGCAGTGGTAAAACTGCATTGGCTTATTACAACGTTAAGTACCTTGCTAACTATTTCCAGCAAAAAGGCGTCATAGCTAAGTTTTACTTTATTGTGGATAGAATTGACCTGCTTATCCAAGCAGGGCGTGAGTTTAAAGCCCGTGGCTTAAAAGTACACAATATAGACACCCGCGAAGCTTTTGCTAACGACATAAAGCAAACTGCTGCGATCCATAATGCATCCGGGCAAGCAGAAATTACAGTGGTCAACATTCAAAAATTCAAAGACGACCCATCGGTTATCAGAAGCACTGAGTACAACGTTAACATTCAACGAGTGTTCTTTTTAGATGAAGTACACCGCAGCTATAACCCTAAAGGCAGCTTTTTAGCTAACTTAGAGCAAGCCGATAGAGACTCAATAAAAATTGGTTTAACCGGAACACCGCTGTTAGGGGATGAGTATGACTCCAAATCACTATTTGGTGGTTACATTCATAAGTACTATTACAACGCATCGATTAAAGATGGCTATACCTTAAGGCTTATCCGTGAAGACATTGAAACCAGCTATAAGCTAAACCTGCAAAAAACACTTGAAGAAATTGAAATCTTAAAAGGTAATGCCGACAAAAAAGTGGTCTACGCCCACGAAAAGTTTGTTGAGCCTATGCTCGATTACATCGTTAAAGACTTCGAGCAAGCCCGTATCTCAATGAACGACAACAGCATTGGTGGCATGGTGGTGTGTGACTCATCTGATCAAGCTAAAATGATGTACGAAATTTTTCAGCACAAATACGCCAAGCTCCAAGTACAACCAAAACAGGTTTTGTTAGCTGCCGAACCCACAGCCAGCTACAGCGCCTATAAGAAACAGAACAGTACTGTAAACACTGCGGCTGTTATATTGCACGACGTAGGTACTAAACAAGAGCGTAAAGACCTAGTCGAAGACTTTAAAGAAGGCAAAATTGACTTCTTATTTGTGTTTAATATGCTGCTCACTGGCTTTGACTCGCCGCGCCTTAAAAAGCTCTACATTGGTCGTGTTATCAAAGCACACAACCTTTTACAAACTCTCACCCGCGTAAACCGCACCTACCGAAAATTTGGCTATGGCTACGTGGTGGATTTTGCGGACATTGAAAATGAATTCGAAAAAACCAACCAAGACTACTTCAAAGAGTTGGAATCTGAGCTTGGTGATGAGTTGGTTCACTTTAGTAACCTGTTTAAATCGCAAGAAGAAATCGAAAAAGAGATAATTGCCATCAAAGATGTGTTACTGCATTTCGACACACAAAATGCAGAGGAATTCTCTGACCAAATCAGTCAAATAGACTCACGCGGTGAAATGCTAAAAATCACGCATGCACTAAACAACGCTAAAAGCCTTTACAACCTCATCCGCTTGTCGGGTGATTACGACATGCTAAGCAAGTTAGATTTTCAAATGCTCAATGTGTTATCCAGAGAGGCAAATAACCGACTGTCTCTTATCAACACCAAAGAAGCCCTAGAGAACAATGTAGATACCACCAATCTACTCAACGTGGCGCTTGAAGACGTGATTTTTGCCTTTACCAAAGTAAAAGAAGAAGAAATGGTTTTGGCAGATGAGTTAAAATCCATCTTGCAGAAAACTCGTGAGGGTTTAGGTGGTAACTTTGATCCAAGAGATCCCGAATTTGTCTCACTCAAAGATGAGCTAGAACGTTTATTCAAGAAGAAAAACTTAAACGAAGTATCTAAAGAGCAGATGGAAAGCAACATCAAAGCCCTAAATGACATATACAAAAAAGCGAAGGAGCTTGAACGTAAAAATCAGCTGCTTAAAGCCAAGTACGACAACGACGAAAAGTACGCCCGTTTGCATAAACGTTTAATGGAAAAAGATCCGCTGACCGATAGCGAAAGCAAATTGTTTGAAGCCTTAAAAGGCTTAAAAACGGCTGTCGATATTCAAATTCAGCAAAACGCCAAAATGCTTGATAATGAAAACTTCATTAAACAAATGATGCCACCACTTATTATTGATGAGTTCGAAGACAAACAAGGCATCGACCTTGAAATAGAGTCTATCGATATGATCAACCAGCTAATCGTCAAAGAATACATGAATGAATATCAGGGGTTTTCGGCTTATCGATAAGCCGAGTCGCCAGCTAACTATATAAAAAAAGAAGTAATATGACTAAAACACAACAGTTTGAACAGCAAACTAAAGCGCTGATAGATGATATCAAAAAAGTCTGCGCCAACTATGGCTT
>TARA_R110001606_G_scaffold77043_3_pt1 | contig 10079 bp, 9 predicted proteins | sample TARA_R110001606 | Tara Oceans TARA_R110001606 (sample SAMEA4398315) | marine metagenome | biome: Polar Biome; feature: [SRF] surface water layer (ENVO:00010504); material: water (ENVO:00002006), including particulate matter (ENVO:01000060) such as... | depth 5 m
ACCAAAGCCGACACGGGACGCGGCTTGAATTTCGCCGTTCGCATGGACGGTCAGGTAAGCGGCGTCCATATTGACGCAAACCTGCCCAAGGGTGCCGAACGGCATCTGACCCCGATTGAAGCGGTACTCACGTCACTTGGGGAAGTTGCTGACGACCTGAACCGCGATCTGACCCCGGTCGGCTTGCAGGATCGGCTTCGTAAGGAATGCCAGCGGCTCGTGCCCCCCGTGAAAGGTATGATTGAGGCAGGGATCGATGCGGAGCAAACCCTAGCTGCCACTTATGACCGCTTGGACGCGCTGCCGGAAGCTGGCCCATTCGAAACGCTCACTGTCGAACAATTCGCAAAGATGAATCTTGCCGGGAAGGCGGGATTCACACAGTCTGCGAACCGGCTGCAACTCGCTGCCGTATTGCGCGCGGGCCGTGACATTGCAGCACCTGAAATTGACCCTGCAATTTGGACGGGTTTGGTAGCACGGTATCGCCGCCTATCCTTGATCAATAGTTACGGGCTGCAAAGCAAGTTCGCAGGTTCATCGTCGTTGAACGATCCGTTTGCACCGGCAAAGCCCGATCAAGGCGCAGCCGAACAGGCAGCGTCTGAAATGATGAAATCCGTCGCTGCTGACGCGGAGAAGATTAATAATCTAAAGCGTCTGATTCAAAACCTCTCGTTCGCAGTTGGAATCATGTGCGGGGTTTCGGCCGATAGTGCGTTCCACTTCCTCACTGGTGAAGCTGCGCTGTGAAACGTGTTGCATTACATGCCCAGGAACACACTGCACATGCGGCAGTGTGTTCCGCACTCGGGTTAACTCGACAAGCGTTATGGCTTCGAAGCCGGTCGCAGGGCTTTCCAGATGCCCGCTACCTAGTTGGCAAAGGTGCGTCGCGCTTCTTTGAGACGCAGGCGTTGGCAGTGTGGCTCGTCGCTAATGGCTATGAAGTGGATTGGATATAATGCCTGATACGCTTTCTCCCGCTACGGCTAGCGCACCAGCTCGTGACGAAAAAGGGCGCTTACTGCCAGGGCACGGCATGGGCAGACCCAAACATTCACGCAATGTTTTTTCAGCGGAAACACTGAAAAGCATCAAAGAACTAACTCCTGATGCTCTGGCTGGGCTCCGCACCAATGTTCAAGCCAACAACATGGACGCCATCAAGTTCGTTTTGGAAAGGGTGGTTGGTAAAGGTCGAACTGTCGAAATTGCTGGAGATAAGCCAACTGACATAAGCGCTGCGTTGCTTGCAGGTGAACTTACGTCTGATGAAGCAGCCGCATTTGCTACCGTTCTCGAAAAGCTGGCGCGTGTTGAGGAACTGGACGCAGTATTAAATCGCATGTCCGAAATTGAGCGGTTGTTGAAAGGCTAATAATGAGCCGTTCCGCAATATTGAAGCGCTTGCAAGCCATTGAACAGGTCGTTGAACGCCGCCGTGCAGCCGACATTTATAAGCCAGCATCCCCGTCATTTGACAGATTAAATGCTGCGTTTTGGCAGAAAGCTGAAGTATCGGGCTTGAATCGGTACGCCTATTTTCTTGCCAATCATGATCAAGCCCCGCGACGAATGCTCAAACCCGCATACGTCCAAATGGCCGCTGACCCTGATCAGCAAGGCAAATTGTACCTAATACTGACGGAAGGAATGAGACATGAATAATCATAAGGAATTCGTTATCAATACGCCCACGGGCAAACGTATCCTAATGGAAGTTGATGGCGGGCAATTCGCGGTACTCCGCCCCGCATTTGCACCTGATGACCGATCTGACCCGTCAACTCGCCTCTATCCAGTTTTCGGTTCAAACCCGATTGCAGTCCGTTCGGATGGCACACATATAAATACATCTCAACTGTGGACGGCAATTGCCCTACTGATCAATGAGGGTAAAACCAAGAACGTCGCCGACATTGAGAATGAATTATTCTTCGTTCCCGTTTCACTTGCGGCGCGTTTCGAAGCTTTAAAGAATTCCGGCCAGATGATCGAAAAGTGGCTGACTTATAACCCGATCACTGGGGTAATCTACCGTAAAACCGCTTGCGAAGTTGCGGTCAGTGCGTTTCCAACATGAGTACGATAGCCGAACGATCCAGAGGTGATCGTGCGCTTTGGTGCGCAGTCATCTTCCAAGTTGTAGTTGACGCGAATTCGACACGAACCGGAAAGGATCAAGCGTTCTATCGCAATGAAGCGCGTGCTTGGTTGCAACGCCGGACAAGCGCAAAGGACGAACTGATCATGCGTGCCGGGATCGAAGCTGACGCGTTTTGGCAACAAGCCGCCCAGGATTTCCCATTGTGGGCGCGGACTATGACCACCAGTCAAGATCGTTCTAGCGCGCGCCGGGCAACGGCGTAAAACTTCAAAGGTTACTGAATGGCGATACGTCCATTTTCCAGCTTAGCAACGGCATTAGCGATCCGCATGCCCCCCTGACGCTACGGATTGCAGTATGCTTGCCGGTGAATTTGCAGGAATTACGCGCGCAACATCATACAGCATTTGGCCGCGATCCCCAAGCTGGGCCACATTTTCCACCAAGGCCGCTAGTACCATATCTGGTCGCCGTGCCAGATCGGAGAACATCGTAAATTTTGATGCTATTGAAAGCCTATGAGATGACACAGGTTCAAATACCGCAGTACGCGTACCTAATCTTACGACGTTATGAGCGTCCCACTCTGCATGAAGACCCGTAAGAGTTACATGCTTAGTCACTTGGGCATCTGGAAAAGCAGCGCGGACGCGTTGAAAAATCTCTTCGCTTTTTGCTTCATTCTTTCGTTCTGAATCAGCTCTAATGGCTTCTATCGCGGCAGCCACGGAAGCATTAGCTACAGCGACAATACCACCCGCCAAAGCGCTTATAGGCAGCCGAAGCACAAACATGCTGTGACCATCAAATTCAACGCCACGTTGTGCAGCATGTATCCGAGCCGCTTTTGGATATGCCTCCTCCGCAGTGTACATCTCAGCTTCTTGAAGCCCTTGGCCACGGTCGGAAATTGTCACGTATTCCTTCCCACCGGCGACTTCGACGACAGCCAGCGAACCACTTGGAAACTGCACAGGCACCGATAAGAATACGCGGCCATCTTCTTCCCATACGGGATTCAGGCTCCGCAGAGCCGCTTCTACATCCGTGATGATGCGCGCATTCATATAAGTCGTTCCTGCCCAGCTGTACGGGGGAAGTCGTGGCTGTTCGTAACCGTGAGCCTACCACAGAGGAAGATGGCCGCTTCGTCGAAAGTGTTAACGTTGGCTGGAATGTGAGTAGCGAAATCGCAGCGGCCTGGGTCTACAGAATCCTGAAAATGATGTTCGTGGCTTGAACCAGGGGGAAACTGGTAACCTGACAGGGGATGCCCCATCTTCAATTTATTCCCGTGTGGGCCGCTTTGCCGTATGTCTAAGCGATAAATTTGGTGCGTTGTCCGAAAACCCGGTGTTGTGAGATGCAAGTGAAAGGAAACGCGATCAAGTGCGCCGGGCGTCAGGGTGATATCAAGCCGTAGTCGATCTATGCTGGCGTGGTCAGCGTCGAACCGGGCAACCAACTTTTGCCAGACTTCCCTTCCCTTACCGTCATAGTTGGGCTGCCAGTGTCCGGGAAGTATCGCCTTCCTGACGGCGAACAACTCGCGAACTAGATCGTCATCAAATGTCAAACTGAACAGGTCCTTGCAGCTGTTCAGCCCACAGTTCTCTGGATGCCAAACGTGTGTCAAGCATGCCGTCTTAAAGATCATTATCGAAGGTGGATGTGAGCAGTGGAACAGGGCTGTTACACAGCATGAGAAGCGAAAAGGCCCATTGATCGCTCAATGGGCCTCCGCGTTTCTTGCGACGATAAGGGAAGGTGTTGCCACCCGCGTACCTCAAAGCCTTGCAAGTCCCTCATATGGTTCTAACGTTTGGGATGTCAACATTCGGTTTACAGGTCACACGTTGCTTCATCCTTTCCCGGCACATGAAATTGATGATTTTGAAGCAGTTCTGTCATCCCCAAGATTCGCAACATATTTGCGTGAGGTTCAGGGGGACAGGCAGCGGGCCTTGAATTTGTATTGCTGGAATACGGAAATATCCGCGTCATTCTACAGCCTACTTCAGTTCTGCGAGGTTGCTGTTCGCAACGGGGCGGTGCAGGCGGTCGAGGCAGAGTTCAAGGCTAACTGGCACCTCAATCGAGGATTTGCATACACACTCCCGGTTCTACGTCGGGGACAGGGGTATCAACCTCGTGATGATCTACAGCAATGTGCGCAACGCCTTCAGACCGAAGGTAAGGTTGTTGCTGAACTGAAGTTTGCCTTCTGGCAGTACCTTTTTGTGAAGGGCCAGGACGGAAGATTGTGGGAGCCGCATTTCGCGCATGTCTTCCCAGGGTATGATACGAAGCTGACGATCAAACAGGCACGATCTCAGATGCACGAAGACATTGCTTCGGTTCGAAAATTCCGAAACAGAATCGCCCATCATGAGCCAATTTTTCCGCGGAATCTCGCTGACGATTTCGAGAGGATTATCAGGCTAGTCAGATGGCGACGTCCATCAGTGGCTGGGTGGCTAGTTTCTGTAGAAGGTGTCAGCGGCCTCCTTCAGCGGCGACCCTAAATGCATATCCCCTCGACTGTGTGGCTAAACGTCCAAATCCGTGAATGTCATCCCTTTCGGTAATGGCGGGCTAGGTGGTGGGCCAACTCTTTAAAGTCGTATTTTATAAATATGTATCAGTATTTTATAGCGGACACCGCCTCCGCCATCCCCAACTCATCTGATCTTTTCGTCCGCACCCTGACCCGCCCTGTGCGTCGATATGTCCGCCGGAAAATAGCGCTTGCCAAGTCGGCCCTTCGTTGCGTTATATCCACCCGGCCATATCACCGACGGAGATCACCATGCCCGGCCCGGATTGCCTTGCCCTTGCCGCCTGCGTGGCGCTGATCGCGTCTCCCGCGCTGGCCGATGATGTGACCGTCTTTGCCGCCGCCAGCCTGACCGACGCGCTGGACCGCATTGCTGCCCAGTGGAGCGAAGAGACCGGTCAGATGGCCGTGATGTCCTACGCTGGCTCGTCCGCCCTGGCCCGCCAGATCCAGCAGGGCGCGCCCGCGGATATCTTCATCTCGGCCAGCGAGGAGTGGATGAACGCGGTGCAGGCCTCGGGGGACATCCGTCCCGATACGCGCCGCGACCTGCTGGGCAACAGCCTGGTGCTGATCGCGCATGGCGACGCGGCCCCGGTGACCATCGACAAGACCCTGGACCTGACGGCGATGCTGGACGGGGGGCGGCTGTCCATGGCGATGGTCGACAGCGTCCCGGCGGGCATCTATGGCAAGGCCGCGCTGACCCATCTGGGGTTGTGGGACGCGGTGGCGCCCATGGTCGCGCAATCGGACAACGTGCGCAGCGCCCTGACCTTCGTCGCGCGCGGAGAGGCGCCCCTGGGCATCACCTATGCCACCGACGCCGCCGCGCAGGACGACGTGACCATCCTGGGCACCTTCCCTGCCGACAGCCACGACCCTATCGTCTATCCCGCCGCCGTCACCGCGCAGTCGGACAATGATCAGGCGCAGGCCTTTCTGGACTATCTGTCGTCGGACGCGGCACGGGCGGTCTGGGCAGAGTTCGGCTTCACGACCGTACAATGATCGACGCCGTCACATCCTGGCTGGGGCCGACCGAATGGCAGGCGGTGCGCCTGTCGCTGTGGGTCGGGCTGGTCGCCACGCTGGTCAGCCTGCCATTGGGCATCCTGACCGCCTATGCGCTGGCGCGCTGGTCCTTTCCCGGCAAGCAGATCCTGAACGGCATCGTCCACCTGCCGCTGATCCTGCCGCCGGTGGTCACGGGCTATCTGCTGCTGGTCACCTTCGGGCGGCGGGGCAGCGTCGGGCAGTGGCTGGAGACGGTGGCCATCATCTTCTCGTTCCGCTGGACCGGGGCGGCGCTGGCGGCCGCGATCATGGCCTTTCCGCTGATGGTGCGTGCCATCCGCCTGGCGATCGAGGCCGTCGATCCCCGGCTGGAGGCGGCGGCGGGCACGCTTGGCGCCAGCCCTTCCTGGGTGTTCGCCACGGTGACCCTGCCCCTGATCCTGCCCGGCGTGCTGGCCGGATCGATCCTGGCCTTTGCCAAGGCGATCGGTGAATTCGGGGCGACCATCACCTTCGTGTCGAACATCCCCGGCCAGACCCAGACCGTCCCCTCGGCGATCTATGCCCTGCTGCAGGCGCCGGGTGGAGAGGCGGCAGCGGGGCGCTTGGTTTTGGTGTCGATCACCATCGCCATGACCGCGCTGCTGCTGTCAGAGGTTCTGGCGCGCCGCGTCGCGCGGCGGGTGGCGGGCGCATGACGCTGCAGGTCCGCCTGACCCACCGGTTTGCCGGGTTCGACCTGGACGTGGCGTTCGACGCCCCCCCGGGGCTGACGGTGCTGTTCGGGCCATCCGGTTCGGGCAAGACCACGGTCGTGAACGCGGTCGCGGGCCTGCTGCGACCGGATGCGGGGCGGATCGCGGTCGATGACTGGGTCCTGACCGACAGCGCCCTGCGGCGCCACCTGCCCCCCCACCGCCGCCGCCTTGGCTATGTCTTCCAGGAGGGGCGGTTGTTCCCGCATCTGTCGGTCCGCCAGAACCTGCTCTATGGCCGGTGGTTCGCGCCGCGCGACGCCACCGCGCCCGATCTGGATCGCGTGGTGCAGATGCTGGGCATCGGCCCTTTGTTGGCCCGCCGCCCCGGAACCCTGTCCGGCGGAGAGCGCAGCCGCGTGGCCATCGGGCGCGCCCTGCTGGCCGCCCCGCGCCTGATCCTGGCGGACGAGCCGCTGGCCGCCCTGGACGAGGCCCGCAAGGCCGAGATCCTGCCCTATTTCGAACGCCTGCGCGACGAGGCCAGCGTGCCGATCCTCTATGTCAGCCATTCCAGCGCCGAGGTCGCGCGGCTGGCCACCACCGTCGTGGCGCTGCGGGCCGGGCGGGTCGCGGCCATCGGGCCGCCGGCGCAGGTCTTGGGCGATGCGGGCGCGGTCGGTGCGGACACGGCATCGGTCCTGACCGCGCAGGTCGCCGGCCATGATGCGGACGGGCTGACACGTCTGCAGACGGGGGCGGGTCCGGTCTTCGTCGCCCGCCTGGATGCCCCGCCCGGCACGCATGTGCGCCTGCGCGTGGGGGCGCGCGACGTCATCCTGTCACGGGATCAGCCGCAGGGCCTGTCGGCGCTGAACATTCTGGCGGGCCGCATCGCCGCGATCACGGCCGAGGAGGGACCGAACGCGCAGGTCGTCCTGACCGTCGGGCCCGACACGCTGACGGCCCGCCTGACGCGCCGCTCCGTCGCCGCGATGGGTCTTGCGCCGGGGCAACCCTGCCACGCGATCCTGAAGACCGTGGCGGTGGCGGCCGGCGACATCGGCGCATTGCACACTGTCCCGCCCACGACGTGACCACATCTTCGGATGCTGAAATGTGATGGCCGACGCCTAAAGGAACGGCCACCGCAACCGAAAGCGGCATGCCTTCGGATGCAGAGGCGTGAACGCTTGGTTCCGATCAGCAGACCAACGTCTTGCCGTTGCGGCGGTGGCGCTGAACCATCTTCTGGGCCTTGCCGCCGGGCACGAAGGGCCGTGCGGGTTCCGACGGGCCGGCACGCAGTTCGGGGAACAGCGTGAAGATCTCGTCCTGCGCGGCTTGGCCCAGGGACTTCATCGCCTGCGGCCCGGTATACAGCGACTCGGTCTGCGCGTCGTTCGAGAAGACGATCTCGTGGCGGGCGAACAGGATGTGATAGTACTGGACCGAGTCCACCGCGACCTCATCGACGCCGTCCAGCGCGGTCAGCTGACGTGCGGCGACCAGAACCTCGGTCGTGCCGAACATGCGCTGCGCGATGGCCGACCGGACCAGCACGCGATGCTGCGGCGACACCATCAGGTCGCGGCTTGGCAGATCCTGCCCCAGGGCGCCCGCGCGGATGCGGATCGGACGCAGCTTGGGAACCATGGTCAGATCGACGCGGTCCAGCGCGCGCCCCCCGATCCAGCGGATCGGACGGGCGCCGTTGTCGCGGGTCTCGACCAGGTCGCCCACGCGCAGGTCCTCAACCGCGACGTCGCCATCGGGGGTGCGGATCATCGTGCCCGCGCAGAAGCAGGGAATGCCCATCCCGTTCAGGCGCGACGGCGTCAGGCTGTCGGGATCGACGTCGCGCATCCACAGCTCTTCCCCGTTCGGGAAGGAGATGACGGCGTACTTGTTGTCCCACTCGTCCACATCGGCGCGGATCTTGACGTCTGACAGGTCGATCGGGTTGCCGTCGGCATCATGCAGGCCGCTGAGGTCCAGCACGTCCGCGGCGGCGGGGTTGCCCTCGCTGTCCAGCTCGTCCCCGAACCCGAACCCGCGGATCGTGTCATGGCCAAAGCCGTCGGTCAGGACCAGCGTGTCGACCTCGGCATCAGGACGGCTGACGGCGGCGAACAAATCGCCGTTCATCGAGATCTCGTCGTTGCCAAGGCCGCCGATGATGGTATCGGCGCCCCACCCGCCTTCCAGGACGTCGTTGCCGTCGCTGCCGATGATCATGTCGTCGCCCGCGTCGGCAAAGACCCGGTATCCGTCGACGCCTGCCGCCGATCCGTCGATCACGTCATGACCGCCGCCGGTCCGCAGGTTCTGCATGTTCAGGAACCGCAGATGCCCGTCCACGCCGCCCAGGGCGTCGATGTCGCCCGAGCTGGAGCTGTCCAGCACGACATGCACGCCAGGCGCGGATTCGGTGGGCTCCGACGGGGCGGACTGCCAGGCGTTCAGGGTGTTGTACCCCCCTTCGCCGTCGTAAAGGTCGTTCCCGATCGGCGCGTCGCTGCCGCCGTTGCCCCAACGATAGCCGTCGTCACCGTCCCCGCCATAGGCGACGTCGTCGCCGCCGCCGGTCTCGATCACGTCGTTGCCGTCGCCGCCATGGACGATGTCGTTGCCGCCGCCGCTCTGGATGTAGTCGGTGCCCGAGCTGCCGAGGATCGTGTCATTGCCGTCGCCGGAATAAAGGCGCATGCCGACCGTGTGCGTCGGGCCGTCGACATACAGGATGTCGGCATTCGAGGCGTCGACATTGTGGTTGCCGTCGCCCAGGTACACCCGCTCGATTCCCTGGAATTCGATGGTGTTGCCGTTGGAATCGGTCGCGGTCCCCGCCTCGGTCGAGGAATAGGTGACCGTCATGTCGGCGTCGCTGTCCGGGTTCAGGCTCAGCGTGTCGCCGCCGTTGTGGTTGTAGGGATCGAAGGTGTAATTCTCGGACCCCGTCATGCCGATGACATAGGAACCGTCGAAGACGGGCACATGCCCGTCGCCACCGATATACGTGTCGTGCTCACCACCCTCGGCCGACCCGTTCCAAGTCAGATGGTCGGCGCCCTCGCCACCGTTGACGGTGTCATTTCCGGGACCGCCGTCGATGGTGTCATTGCCCGGGCCGCCGTTGATCGTGTCGCCCTCGGCGGTGCCCACGATCGTGTCGTCACCCGTGGTTCCGGGAAGATCTGCGGCCATGGATAGTCCTCACAATGTCGCTGGTTACATCACATGCCGCGGGTCGCTGAGGGCTTCTGCCCGGCGATTCGCACCCGCTGACTTATGTCGGTTTAGTCCAAAACGCTGCCCAATTGAGAGTTGTCCTTTTCTACAGGCCACGGGCATGGCACGGCCCCGCCGCACCATGCCGCGCCGGTCAATAGATCAGCACGAGGGCACCGATCACCCCGCCGAACACCAGCGCGAAGATCGCCCAGTGCAGCAGGACGCTGTGCGGCGTGGTCGGGGGTTGCACCAGGCGCCAGTCCTCGACCGGGCCGGGTTGCGCGTCCATGTCGGTCGGTGCCGGGGGCGTGGCCGCCCGGTCTTGGTTCATCTCTGTCATCTGGATGTCCTGAAAGAATGAGGTCGCGACGAACCGCCCGCCCGGGCGGTGTCCGTTCAGATCGTCATTGTTTCAGGGGCGTGGCGGCGCGCGGGGCCTGCGCGTCCGCCTGACAGGCCGCGAGGG
>TARA_R110001606_G_scaffold91267_1_pt1 | contig 10078 bp, 30 predicted proteins | sample TARA_R110001606 | Tara Oceans TARA_R110001606 (sample SAMEA4398315) | marine metagenome | biome: Polar Biome; feature: [SRF] surface water layer (ENVO:00010504); material: water (ENVO:00002006), including particulate matter (ENVO:01000060) such as... | depth 5 m
GAAGTCCATACGGGCCCAGGCGTCATCCCATCACTGGGAGGATTCGATTCCATCACGGAGTCGACGTGGCGCTCCCTGACGGCACTCCCCTAACGGCTCCGGCTGACGGGGTCGTGGTCCACAAGGGCTCCGGACCTTCCGGCGGCATCACTCTAATTCTGAAACACTCGGACGACTTGTTCACGGTCTACTACCACCTCAGCAAGCCTTCCCACCTTCTGAAGGGTTCTCGCTTCGAGGCTGGCGAGGTTGTCGCTCATTCCGGGAATACCGGCCAGTCCACCGGGCCACACCTTCACTGGGAGGTTCGCCGCTCGCGCAGATTCGGGGACACTAAGGACCCCGTCCCATTCTTGGTCGGGGCTCGTTCCGTAACTCCTCCCCCGCTGAAGGTCGATGGTCGTATGGGCCGCCAGACTTGGAAGCGGTGGCAGGAGCATCTCAAGGCAAAGGGCTTCTACAAGGGCGTCCCGGATGGTCGACCAGGTGTCATGACGTACCGAGCGCTCCAGGAATGGTCCGGAGCGGCCGTAGACGGGCGTCTGGGACGCGAAACACGTCGGAAGGTACAAGAACGCCTGGGACAGAAGCCGGACGGCGTGTGGGGCCGCCTGACGGTTTCGTCGCTTCAGCGGAAGCTGAATCAAGGGACGCTACCGTGACCGACGAATCCTCGACCAGAATCACTATGAAGGAGCTTTACATTCAAGTCCAGAAGATTCACCTGATGTTGGAGCGTCTGGGCAATCAGCTTCCGGGAATCTCGGACAAGCTCGACGACCTCGACAGGGACGTGAACGAGAGGTTGACTGACCACGAGCATCGAATCCGTCGCATCGAGACCAATATGTGGAAGATGTTTGGAGCTTTGGGCTTGGTGGCCGCGGTCGTTCCGTGGGCCATCTCGTTGGTGGGCTGATGGGTAAGCCGTCTTGGAAGTATCGTCGCATCGCTGTCTTCAGCGTTCTTGGTTTTGGTTCGTTGGTTATTCTGTGGGTTCTCGCGAGTGGTGATGACCGTGGGGTTCTTGACACGGTAGTCTTGAGTGTTGCCGGTCTCATGGGAGCCGCTCTATCGGTCTATACGGGAGCCGCGGCGTATGAGGATGTCCGGCTGTCGAAAGAGGAAGACCTCTGGGAAGACGAACGATGAGAGATGAGGAGAATCCCGATGGATAAGTTCTTGAAGTATTGGGCCTTCAGTGGCGAGCGTGCCTTGAAGACCGCGGCCCAGGCCGCTATCAGTGTCATTGGTGTTGACGCGATGGGTATTCTGGCCGTGAATTGGGTGAATGTTTTGAGCGTGTCAGCGCTTGCCGCGACGATGTCGCTTCTGACTTCTGTGCTCACCTACGACCGCGCTGAGAATAAGTGATGGATGGGTTGGAGATGGTCGGTGGTGTCGCTTGTCCGATTGACCCGATGGAAGCGTTAGAATGTGATTCCTGCCAATAGTTTGATGATGCCTATCGGCTAGGTCTTGCCCCGCGGTCCAATCCTTCCTGGACCGCGGGGCTTCTTCTTTACTTGAGCCAGAGGTACACGGTGCGCTTGGTGACTCCGAGCTGGTAGGCGATGTCTGGCACGTTGAATCCTTGAGCGGTGGCCCGCTCTGCGAGTTCTCTCATGGTCTTGGTGTTATGCCTGAGCTGACTGGTCAGTTGTTTCCGGTCGTGTCCAACGACGGTCATCTCTGAGCCGATTGGGGGTTGGATGAGTCGGTCCTTCTTGGGTCGTGCCATTGTGTTCTCCTTCTTGGTTACTTCATGAGTGCGGCGGTTGCCTGAAGATGCTTCGAGTGTAGTGGTATCCGCTCGTGTGTCAATCTAGTTGGCGGCCTTGCGCCATGCGATGCTGAAGCTCTTGTCGTTGGCGTGAGCGGGACGGGCTTTGACCATCTCGAATCCGGCGAGCACTAGGCGACGCTCAATCTCAATCTGGTCCCAGCTCGAACTGCGAGCAATCTTGACGCGGAACGTGGTGGACTCGGTTGCCCAGTGGCCTTCAGCGTTGGTGACGTCGATTCCGCAGGGACGCATATCGTCGGTCTCCTTCTTGGAGTGGACTGAGTTGCCCAGGAGCTTCTTGACGGCGGCGCGGAACTTGGTTTCGGTGAGGTACTCGGTTTCGGTGATTGTGGTGTTCATTGTGTTTCCTTCCGTTGGGGTTAGACGCAACCGATGATTCCGGTGACGAGGCGAATCGCGATGTCCAGGAGGTTCCAGGTTGCGATTGTCTCGGTGAGGACCTTGGTTGCTGTGTTCATACCTAAAAGATACAGGTATCCCATAACCTTGTCAACTCGATTCCAAAAAAAAGTTTCTTGGGCGTGTCGCGAAGATTCTGAAAATGTATGTTAGCCTCTGACGAACCGTGATACCAATACCAAGGAAGGAACATCATGGGCTACTACAAGAACATCGAAATCGAAGCAATGACCGAGGAGCCGGACAGACTGCTCCCCGACCCCACTGGCCACGTTCTCGCACCGAGAAGGATGACCAAGCGGAAGCATCACCGCGAAACGTATCGCGCCCCGAACCATTGGGTCATCAAGAACTCTGACTTCTGGCTGATGCTGGCGGTCGTGCCAATATCATTCGTGCTTGGGTTTCTCCTCACGATATTGGCGTACATCTCATGACTCTCGTCATTCACTACTTCCTGAGCTTCGGCGACTGGATTGGTGCCTCAACCTGGCGGTCCTATGTCTTCATGACGGCCGCCGCCATCGCTATCGTGCTCGCCGGATGAGGGAGACGGAATGTATAACGCGGAACTAGAAGGTCGAGAGGTGACCATCAAGCCTCGAGAAGGGGTCTTCACCTTGAACCAAGACGGAAGCCTGGTCCTCGAACTGGGGTCAGCCAGACAACTCGCTCAAACTCTCGGCAACGCGACACAATGGACCGTCGAAGAGCTCTCAGACGAGGACCCTGAATGAGGAAGACGGTGGACGCCTTCGGGAATCCGATGATAACCCCGGAGGTGTCCTTCGTCACCTATCAGTCGAGCGACGAATGGGTCGTCGAGACATACAAGAACGGCGTCTCCTACAAGGACATCAAGACGTTCCTGTCAGTGTCACACGTTGGTGATTGGATTGCCGAAGTGCTGACAGAGGAGGAGCTTCGAGGATGATTGACATCGGACGATTCAAAGCAAACAAGGACATCGACTTTGAGGGTTGGTTGGACGCTCGCCGCGGCGGAGTCACAGCGACTCAGGTTGCTAAAGCGGCAACTCCGAGCGGGTTCGAGGAGGCCGTCGCAGAGATTCATTCTCCGACTCAGATTCCCGACAACCCGTACATGAAGTTCGGTCGGGACCAGGAAGGGTGGATTGGGTTGTCGCTCATGAAGTTCGGTGTGTTGCCGAACGAGTGGCTGATTGCTCACGCTGAGAACTCTCGGTATCTGGCAACTCCTGACGGCCTCAGTATCGGCCACGAGATTATCTCCGAGGTCAAGACGACGGGGAAGGATTGGGGAGAGAAGATTCCCATCCAATATCGGCGTCAAGTCCAGTGGCAGATGTTCGTCACAGGGGTCGACAAGTGTGTGTTCGCGTGGATGCTCCGCGTGGATTCCGTCGGAGGGTTCGTGCCTGGATGGTTCGAGCCAAAGGTCACGGAGATTGACCGTGACGACAAGATGATTGACGAATTGTCGGGGGTTGCCGATAGGCTCCTCGACGTAATGGAAGGAGGCTTCTAATGGCTGAAGCTCAAGAAGTAATTATGAACGTAATGAAGGAAGTCCAGGCGGTCGCAAAGAAGGACCGGAACGAGAACCAGAGATTCAACTTCCGCGGTATTGACGCGGTCGTGAACGCGATTGGTCCGGCCCTCAGGAAGCACGGCGGCTTCATCATCCCTGTGGCCTCAGACGTCACCTATGAGTCGATGACTTCGGCTCGCGGCGGTGCTCTGAATGTTGCCCATGTATCGGTCTCCTACGCCGTCTACGGCTCAGAGGGAGAGCCGGTGAAGGGTACGGTCGTCGCGGAAGCGTTCGACTCCGGAGACAAGGCCACAGCGAAGGCAATGTCTGTCGCCTTCCGGACGTTCATCCTTCAGACGTTCTGTCTTCCGACGGATGAGCCGGACCCTGACTCGTTCTCGTATGAGACGGCGAAGGAATCAAAAGTCCCTGAGGGTTTCATGGAGCGTGTTCAATCGGTGGACTCAGTATCCGAATTGACTAAACTGTTCGAAGAGGCTGTCGCTGGCGGCTTCTCGGATGAGGTCAAGCGTGACTTCACGAAGAAGAAGGAGGCTCTGAATTGACAAGAGAAGAATCTCTCCTCGCGATGGCTGAGGAAACGAGAGAGCGAGTGTCGAGGATTGACGACGCGGTTGACTTCCACAAGCGTTATGACTCACACGATGATGGCGATTCCTATGGGAAGGTCATCGCTTGGTTACATGAAACAGGTCGGAAGATTCTGAGTGAGTAACCTAACCCCGGCTCAGGTTGTCGAGACGCTGTCGAAGATTGGTCGGGACATTGACGAAACGACCGATACGATTGCGACGCTGGACGAGGAGATGGTCCTAGCTCGTAAGGCGTTCAAGAAGGAACACGCTCGACGATTCTTGACGACGGAGGGGTCTAATGACGTCCGACGCTACACGGCGGACTACGAGACCTCTGACCTATCGTTCGAGCTCGAGGTGGTGGAGCAGAAGCATCGGGCCGCTGTGGGCCACCTGAGGTCTCTCAGGGACCGCCTGGAGATTGGCAGGTCAATCAGCGCTCTCGTTCGATTAGAATGGGGAGTATCATGAGCCGTCCACCATTCAGCGCCATCGACTTCCCGCTATACGATTCGCTTCCGGCGAAGGACGTCTTGAGGACGCTTGAGAAGCCATCCGGTATCGGTCAGATGGCGGCCGTCGGTCGCCTCTTGAGAAGATTCTTGTCCCGTGAGGATAGGAAGAAGTTCGACAACATGAGCCTCAGTCAATTCTTGAGACTCATGAATGAATACATGGAGATGAGTTCCGTCATGGGTGAAATCCAGATGGAACGATATGTCTCATCGAGGAAGGAATCGAATGGATTCGATATTGAGTCAGACGACGGGGACGACACCTACTAGGTCGGTCGCCTTCACCATCGAGGGTGAGCCCAGGTCGAAGCAACGTCCAAGGGTCGCTCGCGGCCGAGCTTATACTCCGAAGGAGACGGTCGAGGCTGAAGCAATCGTGGCCGAGGCGTACTGGGCGGCGTCCGAACACTTGTTCGAAGAGCGCGTCGTGGTTTCGATTGACTTCTTCAACGGGAATCGGCGACGACGAGACATCGACAATATGGTGAAGCTCATCCTCGACGCTTTGAATGGTGTCGCCTTCGTGGATGACGTCCAGGTGGTCGGGTTGGAGGCTCACAAGTTCCAAACTGTGAAGGAGCGTGCCAGGACGGAGGTCGTGTTGACGGAGGTTGTAATCTGGCACGATGAACGCGAAACAGTTCCGGAAGTATCTGGACCGTGACGAGGGCTGTGTTCACTGTGGGGAGCTTGAGCAGGTCGCTCCTCATCATCGCCTCAATCGTGGGATGGGCGGCTCGAAGGTCCGTGACCTCCCCTCGAACATCATCGTGGTGTGTTCATGGTTGAACATGGCCATGGAGTCAGACGCGGAGGTCGCCGAAGTCGCGAGACACAATGGCTGGAAGCTCCGTCCTGGCCAGGTTCCGGAGGAGGAGCCGCTCTACTTCCAGACGATGAATCTCTGGGGAACTATCGACGACAACTTCTTGGTCGATTGGATTCCGAATCATGGTGACGAGCTCTCCTTCTTCTGAGTACGCTCCTCACTGGGACCATGACTTCGCTCGCGGCAAGGTCGGGGAGAATCTGGTCGAGTCGTTCTTGGTCGCCCTGGAGGGTGGCCGCATCGAGACGAAGACGGACCATCGTGTCCTGGAGACGGGGAACGTCTACATCGAGACGAATCAGGAGACCCGTCAGGGCGATTGGGTTCGCTCTGGGATTCTTCTGACCAAGGCTGAGTGGTGGTCGTTCGCTGGGCCGGCTGGCGTGGGGTTCGTGACCATCTCACGGGCTCGGCTGGAGCGGGTGTGCCTGGACCACGGTCGCCGCGTGGAGAAGCCGTGGACCTCCCCCGACCGGCGTGGCACTCGTGGAGTGTTGGTGCCGATGAGGGAGGTCCTGAGGGCCATCTTTGAGGGGACCGGCTAGTCCTCTTCTTCGTCTTCTTCGACTGGGGGCTCTTCGGCCCTGGAGATGCTCTTCCAGTAGCGTTCGTCTTCCCAGAGGTCTTCCTCTTTCATCGACCCTCACGCTCCTTCAGTGCCGCTTCGGAGTACGGACAGACGACGACGTCGTGGTCAATCAAGCTCATGACGTCTCGCCAGAAGTCAGCCATCAACTCCCCCCTCATCTTCGTCTGGGCGAACGAGCCGAGTCCCGATAGCGGGTCGTCGCTGTGTCCGTTGGCCCAGACGTAGGGCTCCGGGAGCATAGCCTCGAACTCGTACTCGTCGAAGAACTTCTTCTCGGACCAGACGGCTCCTTGTTTGGCGAGAAGTCGTGTGACCTGTGTCTTGGTTGCCATTGTTCTATCCTTCCTTGTAGAAGTTGCGGACGAGCGTCTCGACGGCCTCGATGCGGCTCCGCGCAGAAGTGTTTACCACGCCAGATTCTCCGACAATCCGAATAGCCCACTTGACGCTATCGGCCAGTCGCACTTGGAGCGTTGACCCGAAGGGCTTGTAGTTTGAGGCGACCCGACCGGAGACCCAACCGATGACCTCGCCGTCGACTGTGACTCGGTACTCGCGCTCCGAATCTTTGGTCAGGGTCACGTTATCGGCCGTCGTGTTGGCCGCGTCTTCAATCATGTCGATGTAGGCGTTGGTGCGGCTGGGCTGTTCAGTCCGCTTGAGTGAGGTTGCCATTGTTCTAGCCTTCCTCGTTGCTTAGGTTATCGAGGACTATCTTCCGAATGACTGTCCGCGAGAGGTGCGAGTTCTCCTTGGCCAAGTCCCGAACGGTCTTCTCGACACGGACCTTCCGGTAGAAGCTGTCGACCGACTCGAAGGTTTCGGCCCACTGGTCATCGTCTTCCATGAGGCCATTGCGGTCCGAGTCGAGGAGCTCCAGTGAGCAGTAAAGAGCCCTTAGCTCATCCTCGGTGAGTGTGATTGTGATGTTAGCCATTTTGGTGTTTCCTTCCTTGTTCATTCTTTGAGTGTAGTGGTATCTCGATTGAGTGTCAAGACCAGGGCCCCCGAAGGGGCCCCGTCCCGTCTTACCGGAGTCCCGTGCAGGGCATCAGGTCCAGGTTGTGACGCAGTCGGTGAGGTTCCGCTTGGAAGTCGTCTGCGTAAGGGTGGCGGGTGTTGAGGAGGTGGTCGGTCAGTTCGTCCAGGTTGGCGAAGGTGCCGATGATTTCGAGGTCACGGGCATCCCGGCAACCGTCGCGGTGGATTGTCCAGTCTGCTTCCCATCCGATGGTGGTCATTTTGGTGTTTCCTTTCGTAGTGGTTGACTTCATACTTACAAGATACAGGTATCCCGCAATGAGCGCAACCACCAACATCCCGGGCGTGTCGGAAAGAACGTTTCACGTGAAACATTGGAGCGGTGGCGCAGGTCAACTTCCGACAACCTGAGCCCAGGCGACTCCAGCGTCAGTCTGGTTCGAGCTGTGGACGGGATTGAGGCCCAGCTCCTTCGCCGTGTTCCATAGATGACTCGCTACGCCGATTCCCCTTTGGTCCTCGAGTGTCCATACCTGAAAAACAACTCGGTTGCCCTCAGCGTCGGGCGGATACAGCGCCAGGAGCCCTAGCGCCTTATCTCCTTGGTAAGCCTGAAGCAACGTGGCACCCTGCCGCGTCCGGTCGACCTTCGTCTCGAATCTGTTCTTGACTTCGCGCATCTCGCTCTCCTTCCTGGATGAGTTACGGGCTCAGGGTATCCAATAGTGGGGGAGGGGTCAACCCCGGCGTGTCGGACGTCCGAGATATGATACGTTCTTCGACATCCACGGAAGGGAGGCTCAATGCCAATACAGCGAACCAAGATGGTTCACGAACATAACTTCACACAGATTCCTAACGACTGGGTCCGAGACACGAGGCTCACACTCAAGTCAATCGGGCTCCTGTCACAGCTCCTCTCACACTCGGAAGGCTGGTCAGTCACCATCGGGTCACTGGCAAGAACCAACGGGTGTGGGAAGCACATCATCCGGGCCGCGGTCCAAGAACTCGAGGACGCCGGCTACCTCATCCGGAAACAACTCCGCGGCGTGTCAGGCACGTTCGCCGAGGTCCTCTGGGTAACGTCGGAACCATCATCACCGTCGTCCGGTTATCCGACATCGGAAAAACCGACATCCGGTAAACCGACATCGGAAAACCGGACACTTAAGAAGAACAACCTAAAGAAGAACAATTCAAAGAACACCATTAGGAAGGGTGACCATGTTCACGGAGAAGGAATTGACTGGCCATTACTTGAGGACCGCCATGAACTCGTCTGAAGTTCGAGAGCTCCTCATGGGAATCAAACTCGTCGACAACCGAAGGGTCAGCGACGGAAGTGTCGAGATGTGGAGACGCATCCTCTCCGACCTCGAGCTCGACGAATGTAAGCTCGCCGTCATCGAACACTTCAGGACTTCGACCCAATACCTCGAGCCGCAACACATCCGACACATCGTCAGGAAGTGGAGACAAGAGAGAGTCCTCTCCAACGACAAAGAGACAATCTACGACAAGGGCGAACCGAGCGCTCCTCCGAAGAACCTCAAGGAGATGACGGACTTCTACCGTGACCTCGCGGCCAAGATTCAATGGGGACCACACGAGGACCCCGACAAGGTGGCAAGGAAGCTCGGCATGAACCCACCGACACCACTATGGGATGACGAAGCATGAGCGTCGAGGGAATCCCAATCTGGCTAGTCGAGCCGCTGGAAGCTCTGAGCCCTGAAGCCATCGAACGAATGGTGAACGCTGATAACACTCTCGCACGCCTCGACAGAGCCAAGGTCATGGTCGTGAGGGTGCCATGCCGGTGAACTGGGCCAAGGAACTCGGCATCGACCTACAGGACCTCAAAGAAGAACACTTCCTACACCCTCGGCAGTTCGGCGGCCACCAAAAGCATCGGGTGAAGGCCGAGGAGTATTGGTCGACACGCAGGGCTACCGATAGCCTCCAAGTGTCACCGCAGGAGACTAAACTCGACCACGATGGCCAGAGCAACTTGTGAACGATGCGGATTCGTATGGGAAGCGCAAAACTTCAAGAAGAACCCGATATTGTGTTCGAGTTGTCGGGCCATCAAAGTAAAAACAGTTCACACCATTCATGGCAAGTGTGTTCCCTGGCAGGGGACATTCTCCAGGGATGACGTGACACCGATAGACGAAGCCGGTGAAGAGGTCCATCCAGGAGGACGGACTTGTAACCATCGGGACTGTGTATCGGTCAGACATTGGATAAGGAACTAGGAGAACAATATGGCCAGCATCATCATCAAAGAAGCAAAAGTGGAACGCTTGATTGGGAACAAGGGATTCTCATGTTCCACCTCATACAAGACCCGCGCAGGTGAGGACAAGAAGGAATACTTCACCATCTGGACCGACGACCTCAGAGACGTCCAAGAAGGCCGGCAATACGACATCCGTGGCATCGCCAGCGTGAGACTCGAAGAGTGGGACGACAAGACCACGGGGGAGAAGCGCAGGAAAGCCGCCTTCCACGTCAACGAGCCCAACGTCACAGCATCCGAGAAGCAAGACTCAAGCGGCTCCTACGACTTCCAAGCGCCCGTGAAGGACATCTGGCCAGAAGTGAAGGACGTAAACGCCGGAGAGCCCTTCTAATGAAGATGGTCATCGCGAACATACTGGTCGCGCTCATGGCTGTCACCTACATCCTCCTCGCGGTCCAAGCCGAGCCGGTCACCGCCGTCCTCGGATATATCTTCGGAGCGATATTGTTCCTCGCACTCATCCGCCAAGTGGTAGCACAAGCACAGGAAGGAGAAGAAGATGCTTGAAGGACTCGAGCCTCTAGTCCGAAGGAGGGCTT
>TARA_R110001606_G_scaffold19619_83_pt1 | contig 10077 bp, 11 predicted proteins | sample TARA_R110001606 | Tara Oceans TARA_R110001606 (sample SAMEA4398315) | marine metagenome | biome: Polar Biome; feature: [SRF] surface water layer (ENVO:00010504); material: water (ENVO:00002006), including particulate matter (ENVO:01000060) such as... | depth 5 m
CACCAGCGCAAAGACCGCGGTGATGACGGCGGCATGGGCCAGCTCCCCGAATCGCTGGATCAGCCAGCCGCCCGCGGCCGCGCCGGCAAAGGCCCCCAGGCTCCAGAACCCGTGGCAGGACGACATGATCGCCCGGCCGCGCGCGCGTTCCACGGCGACCGCGTTGGCATTCATCGCCACGTCCATGCCGCCGACCATGCCGCCGAACAGCACCACGGTCGCCGCCACGGTCCAATAGGTCGGCGCCAGAGAGATCCAGATCATCGACGGCGCGGCCAGCCATGCGGCCAGCCGCACGGCGCTGGCCGATCCGGCCCGCGCGACCATCGCCCCGAACAGCGGCATCACGCAGATCGAGCCCAGGCCCAGCCCCAGCACGATCACCCCGGCGCTGGCCTCGGTGATGCCAAGCCGTTCCATCAGGACGGGGATTTTCGGCGCCCAGCTGCCCACCAGCAGGCCGTTCACGAAAAACAGGGCCGACACGGCCCAACGCATCGTCATTACAGCATCGACGGCACGACCAAATCGGGCGGGCGGTGCCCGTCGGCAAAGGTCTTGATGTTGATGATCACCTTCTCGCCCATCTCGGCGCGGCCCTCGACGGTCGCGCTGCCCATATGCGGCAGCAGGACGACGTTGGGCAGTTCGCGCAGGCGGGGGTTGATCTCGTGACCATGCTCGAAGACGTCCAGGCCCGCGCCCGCGATCTCTCCGGCCCGCAGCATGCGGGTCAGGGCATTCTCGTCGATGACCTCGCCGCGCGAGGTGTTCACGATCACGGCGGACGGCTTCATCAGCTTCAGCCGACGCGCGTTCAGCAGGTGGAAGGTCGAGGGCGTGTGCGGCGCGTTCACGCTGACGATGTCCATGCGCGCCAGCATCTGGTCCAGGCTCTCCCACCAGGTCGCGCCCAGGGCCTCCTCGATCTCGGGGCGCAGGCGGCGGCGGTTGTGATAGTGGACCTGCATGCCGAAGGCGGCGGCTCGGCGCGCGACGGCCTGGCCGATGCGGCCCATGCCCAGAATGCCAAGACGCCGCCCGCCGACGCGCCCGCCCAGATGGGCGGTGGGCGACCAGCCCTGCCAGCGTCCGGCCTGCATCTCGGCCAGGCCCTCGGGGATCTTGCGGGTCACGGCCAGGATCAGCGCCAGCGTCATGTCGGCGGTGTCCTCGGTCACGACGCCGGGGGTGTTGCTGACCAAGACGCCGCGCTGGCGGGCGGACATCACGTCGATATGGTCGATGCCCGCGCCGAAATTCGCGATCAGCTTCAGCCGCTCGCCCGCGCGGGCCAGCATGGCAGCGGTGATCTGGTCGGTCACGGTCGGCACCAGGACGTCCGCGTCCTGCATCAGCGATACCAGCTGATCGGACGATATCTTGCGGTCGTCGTCGCGCAGGGCCACGTCGAACAGCTCGGACATGCGGGTCTCGACCGCCTCGGGCAGGCGGCGCGTCACGGCGACGCGCAGTCTGCTGCGGGGGGCTGCGGGGGTGGCGGGCATGGTCACCTCACTGTGTCAGAGCCTTGATCGGTCGCCTGCAGGCACGCCCTTCCCATCGGCGGACGCTTTTGGCAAACTGCCCGCGTTGAGGGGCAGGCACAAGACCCCAGAAGGGGCGTCCGCGCCCCGCACAGGACAGGAACGGACAACGCATGACGGCACGGCCAGGCAGGACGGGCGCAAGGGTGGCACTTGCGCTTGTGGCGATGATGGGGGCTGCCGCCCCGCAGGCGATGGCCCAAAGCGAACCGCAACAAAGCCAAGGTGCGACCGAACAGCGGGGTCCGGTGACCAACCTGCCACTGCCCCGCTATGTCAGCCTGAAGGGCAACGAAGGCAACGCCCGTCGCGGGCCCAGCCTGTCGCACCGCATCGACTGGGTGTTCCGCCATGCGGGGATGCCGCTGCGGGTGGTGGCCGAATTCGGTCATTGGCGCCGGGTCGAGGACAAGGACGGGGCAGGGGGCTGGATCCACTATGCGCTGCTGTCGGGGGTCCGCACAGCGTTGGTCACCCAGGACATGCTGGAACTGCGCGCCCGGCCGCATCGCGATTCCGACATCGTGGCGCGGGCCGAGGCCGGGGCCATCCTGCGGCTGAACGAATGCGAACCGGAATGGTGCCGCGTGTCGGGCGGCGGCCAGCGGGGCTGGGTGCCCAAGACGGCGATCTGGGGCGTGGACGCGGGCGAAATCCGCGACTGATCCGCGCCGCATTGCAACAATTCGCCGCGCTTTCGATCCCCTGCGCCCGTTGACCCCGGACGGTCACGGGTCTAAACCGCACTCAGCCAACCCGTCGCGGGGTCAGCCGTGATCCCCGCGACCGACAAGGGGATCGTCACCCGTGCAAAACATTACGCAGGACTATCTGCCCATCCTCGTCTTCGCGGCGATGGCCTCGGCGCTTGCGCTGATCTTGCTGCTGTCCGCGTTCGTCATCGCCGTGCGCAATCCCGACCCCGAAAAGGTCAGTGCCTATGAATCGGGCTTTAACCCGTTCGACGACGCGCGGATGAAGTTCGACGTGCGATTCTATCTGGTGTCGATCCTGTTCATCATCTTCGACCTCGAGGTCGCGTTCCTGTTCCCCTGGGCGGTCAGCTTCCAGGCGATCAGCGAGACCGCGTTCTGGTCGATGATGGCGTTCCTGGGCGTGCTGACCGTGGGCTTTGCCTACGAGTGGAAGAAAGGAGCCTTGGAATGGGCGTGATGGCAGGGGCGAACACCGCCGGACCCGATCGCGAATACGCGACCAAGGCCCTGAACGCGGAGCTGCAGGACAAGGGTTTCCTGCTGACCACGACCGAGGACATCATCAACTGGGCGCGCAACGGCTCGCTGCACTGGATGACGTTCGGCCTGGCCTGCTGCGCGGTCGAGATGATGCAGACCTCGATGCCGCGCTATGACCTGGAACGCTTCGGGACCGCGCCGCGCGCCTCTCCGCGCCAGTCGGACCTGATGATCGTGGCGGGCACGCTGACCAACAAGATGGCCCCGGCGCTGCGCAAGGTCTATGACCAGATGCCGGAACCGCGTTACGTCATCAGCATGGGCAGCTGCGCGAATGGCGGCGGCTATTACCATTACAGCTATTCCGTGGTGCGGGGCTGCGACCGGATCGTGCCCGTGGACATCTATGTCCCCGGCTGCCCGCCGACCGCCGAGGCACTGCTCTACGGCATCCTGCAACTTCAGCGCCGCATCCGGCGCACCGGCACGCTGGTGAGGTGATCATGGCGACCTATACCGATCCCGACGCGCTGGACCAGCTGGCCGAGCACATCAAGCTGCGCCGCCCGAACGAGGTCATCGGCACCGACGTGGCCTTTGGCGAACTGACCGTGACGGCCACGGCCAGCGGCATCCTGGACCTGCTGGATTTCCTGCGCAGCGACAGCAGCTGCCGGTTCTCCACGCTGGTCGACATCACCGCCGTCGATTACCCATCGCGCCAGCAGCGGTTCGACGTCGTCTGGCACTTCCTGTCGATGTACCAGAACCACCGCATCCGCGTGAAGGTCGCCATCCGCGAGGATGAGATGCTGCCGACGCTGACCGCGATCTATCCGGCCGCCAACTGGTTCGAGCGCGAGATCTTCGATATGTTCGGGATCCTGTTCACCGGTCATCCGGACCTGCGCCGCATCCTGACCGACTATGGCTTTTCCGGCCATCCGCTGCGCAAGGACTTTCCGACCACCGGCTATGTCGAGGTTCGATATGACGACGCCGAAAAGCGCGTGATCTATGAGCCCGTGTCGCTGGTGCAGGAATACCGGCAGTTCGATTTCCTGTCGCCCTGGGAAGGCGTGCAATACGCCCTGCCCGGCGACGAAAAGGGGGCCGCGAAATGATGGACGGCGACATCCGCGCGAACAGCTATGACGACGGCAGCCACGACCTGGTGACCGGCGAACAGCGCATTCGCAACTTCAACATCAACTTCGGTCCGCAACACCCTGCCGCGCACGGTGTTCTGCGCATGGTGCTGGAGCTGGACGGCGAGGTCGTGGAACGCGCCGACCCGCATATCGGCCTGCTGCACCGCGGAACCGAGAAGCTGATGGAAAGCCGGACCTATCTTCAGAACCTGCCGTATTTCGACCGGCTGGATTACGTGTCGCCGATGAACCAGGAACACGCCTGGTGCCTGGCGATCGAACGTCTGACCGGCACGGTCGTGCCGCGCCGCGCCAGCCTGATCCGGGTGCTGTTCTGCGAGGTGGGGCGTATCCTGAACCATCTTCTGGGCCTGACCACCGGCGCGCTGGACGTCGGCGCCCTGACCCCGCCGCTGTGGGGCTTCGAGGCGCGCGAGGATCTGATGATCTTCTACGAACGCGCATCGGGCGCGCGTCTGCACGCGGCCTATTTCCGGCCGGGCGGCGTCCATCAGGACCTAACCCCCGACCTGCTGGACGACATGGAGGCGTGGTGCGAACGTTTCCCCAAGGTTCTGGACGATCTGGATACGCTGCTGACCGAAAACCGCATCTTCAAGCAGCGGCTGGTCGACATCGGCATCGTGTCCGAACAGGATGCGTTGGATTGGGGTTTCTCGGGCGTGATGGTGCGCGGATCGGGCATGGCCTGGGACCTGCGTCGCAGCCAGCCCTACGAATGCTATGACGAATTCGACTTCAAGATCCCGGTCGGGACGAACGGCGACTGCTATGACCGTTTCCTGTGCCGGATGCAGGAAATGCGTGAATCGACGCTGATCATGAAGCAGGCGATCGCCAAGCTGCGGGCCGAAGGGCCGGGCGAGGTTCTAGCCCGCGGCAAGCTGACCCCGCCCAAGCGGGGCGACATGAAGCGGGACATGGAAAGCCTGATCCATCACTTCAAGCTGTACACCGAGGGCTTCCGCGTTCCCGCCGGAGAGGTCTATGCCGCCGTCGAGGCCCCCAAGGGCGAGTTCGGCGTCTATCTGGTCAGCGACGGCACCAACCGTCCTTATCGTGCAAAACTTCGCGCGCCGGGGTTCCTGCACCTTCAATCCATGGACTGGATGTCCAAGGGCCATCTGCTGGCCGACGTCCCGGCCCTGATCGCCACCCAGGATATCGTCTTCGGAGAGGTTGACCGCTGATGCTGCGCCGCCTGCACCCCGTCCAGCCGGACAGTTTCGAATTCACGCCTGCGAACCTGGAATGGGCGCAGGCGCAGATCACCAAATACCCCGAGGGTCGTCAGCAATCGGCGATCATTCCTGTCCTGTGGCGTGCCCAGGAACAGGAAGGCTGGCTGTCGCGTCCTGCCATCGAATATTGCGCCGAACTGTTGGGCATGGCCTATATCCGGGCGCTGGAAGTGGCGACGTTCTACTTCATGTTCCAGCTGCAACCCGTTGGGACTGTTGCGAACATCCAGATCTGCGGCACCACGACCTGCATGATCTGCGGGGCCGAGGACTTGGTCGCGGTCTGCAAGCGCAAGATCGCGCCCACGCCGCATACCCTGTCGGCCGACGGCAAGTTCAGCTGGGAGGAGGTCGAGTGCCTTGGCGCCTGCGCCAACGCCCCGATGGCCCAGATCGGCAAGGACTATTACGAGGATCTGACGCCCGAGAGCCTCGAGGCGCTGATCGACCGCATGTCGGCCGGAGAGGTTCCGGTGCCCGGATCGCAGACCGGTCGCTTTGCGTCCGAACCCGTCAGCGGACTGACCAGCCTGGCCGATCTGAAGGGGCAGGAGGGTCACAACGCCAGCGTGCAACTGGCCTCTGACCTGGGCGAGACGCTTAAGCGGATCGACGGGACCGAGGTTCCGATCCTGACGAAATGGCGCCGCAAGCCCGATGCCGCGGCGGACGACCAGACCGGCGTGGACACCGCGCCGGAACGCGAACCGCGCCCGTCGGACGGGGCACCGGTCGATTCGACCGGCGTGACCGAGCAGGAGGCGCAGGCCAGTTCGGCCGCGCGCCCGGTTTCGGCGCGCGAACCGGCCGATGTGCGCAAGGATGACAAGGACCGCGACTGACCGCAGCCCGACGACCCGCAGAAAGGACGCCAGCCATGACACCCGCCAGCAGAACCACCGGAGCCGTCACGGCGCTGCTGGTCTTCCTGGGCATCGGCCTGTTCGGGCAGATGGGCTGGCTGGCGGCCTTGGTGCTGGCGCTGATCGCGGGTGGCCTGCTGGCCCTGATGGTGGCTTGGTTTGGCGATCCCCGCGGGGTCGGAATGGACGGGCCGGACTGGGACGCGATGCCGCTGCCGCCGCAGCCTGTCGCGGCCGCGCCCGTCCGGCAGGCACCGGCGCCTGCGGCTGCGCCCGAGATTGCGCCGTCGGGGGATGCCATTCCTCCGGCTGCCGCGCGCGAGACGCCGGACGCCGCGCGCAGCATCTATGCCGGCGGGCCGGACGACCTGCGGGCCATCAAGGGCATCGGCCCGAAGGTCCAGCAGGCGCTGGAACAGGCGGGCGTGACGCGGTTCGCGCAGATCGCGGCCTGGGACGATGCCGACGTGGATCGCATGGCGGCCGGGATCGGCCGCGCCGCGTCGCGCATTCGCAATGACGACTGGGTGGGGCAGGCGCGCGCGCTGGCCGCACGCAGGCAGGAGGCGGGGTGATGGCGGACCCCGCGCAGGACGCCCGCCAGATGAGGCTGGTCGCGATCGTGATCGCGACGACCATGCTGATCTGGCTCGCCATCCAGGCGATCGGGCAGCACTATGACTGGGCGGCGCGGTGGGCCTTTCTGGCCGACCTTGCCGCCATCGGCGCTTTTGTCTGGTCGCTGATCGTGACCTGGCGTATCTGGCGGCGCAGGAATGCGTGACGCCGGGATGAGAGGACCTAACGGATGCTGAAAGACCAGGATCGCATTTTCACCAACCTCTACGGCATGGGCGACCGGAGCCTGGCGGGCGCGAAGAAGCGCGGCCATTGGGACGGCACCGGCGAGATCATCGGGCGCGGCCGCGACAAGATCATCGAGCAGGTCAAGGCCTCGGGCCTGCGCGGGCGCGGCGGCGCGGGTTTCCCGACCGGCCTGAAATGGTCCTTCATGCCCAAGGAATCGGACGGCCGGCCCAGCTATCTGGTGATCAACGCCGACGAATCCGAACCGGCGACCTGCAAGGACCGCGAGATCATGCGCCATGATCCGCACACCCTGATCGAGGGCGCGCTGATCGCCAGCTTCGCGATGAACGCGCATGTCTGCTACATCTACCTGCGCGGCGAATACATCCGCGAAAAGGAGGCCCTGCAGGCCGCCATCGACGAATGCTATGACGCGGGGCTTCTGGGCGCGAATGCGGCCGGGTCGGGATGGGATTTCGACCTGTATCTGCACCACGGCGCCGGCGCCTATATCTGTGGCGAGGAGACCGCGCTGCTGGAAAGCCTGGAAGGCAAGAAGGGCATGCCGCGCATGAAGCCGCCGTTTCCGGCGGGCGCGGGCCTCTACGGCTGCCCGACCACGGTGAACAACGTCGAATCCATCGCCGTGGTGCCGACGATCCTGCGCCGTGGCGCGGAGTGGTTCGCGGGCTTTGGCCGTCCGAACAACGCGGGCGTCAAGCTGTTCGGGCTGACCGGACACCTGAACGCTCCCTGCGTGGTCGAGGAGGCCATGTCGATCAGCATGAAAGAGCTGATCGAGAAGCATGGCGGTGGCGTGCGCGGCGGCTGGAAGAACCTCAAGGCGGTGATTCCCGGTGGTGCCTCCTGCCCGGTCCTGACGGCCGAGCAGTGCGAGAACGCCATCATGGATTACGACGGCATGCGCGAGCTGAAATCCAGTTTTGGCACCGGCTGCATGATCGTGATGGATCAGTCGACCGACATCATCAAGGCGATCTGGCGCCTGTCCGCCTTTTTCAAGCACGAAAGCTGCGGCCAGTGCACGCCCTGCCGCGAGGGCACCGGCTGGATGATGCGCGTCATGGCGCGCCTGGTGTCCGGCGAGGCCGAGGTCGAGGAGATCGACATGCTGCTTGACGTGACCAAGCAGGTCGAAGGCCACACCATCTGCGCCTTGGGCGATGCGGCGGCATGGCCCATCCAGGGCCTGATCCGCAATTTCCGCGGAGAGATCGAGGATCGCCTGATCGCCAAGAAGACCGGGCGCACGGGCGCGCTGGCCGCGGAATGAGCATGACGGCGGCATATCACGATCCCCGCACGGGGTCGTGTCGGGCAATGCGCCCGGCCGGTGATTACGTGGAGGCACGTGATCACCGAAAGGATGCCGTGATGAAACGACCCATGCTTGCCGCCATCGCCCTGGCGTTTCTGGCCCTTCCTGCCGTCGCGCAGGTGCCGCTGAGCCAGGAGACCTACATCAACGACCGGCTGGTCCAGGCCCGTGTGGCCGACATGCTGCGCCGGGGATGCCCCGACATCAGCGCGCGGATGATCCGTGCCTTCAGCGAGGCGCGCGCGCTGAAACGCTATGCCCTGGATCAGGGCTATTCCGAGACCGAGATCGAGACCTTTCTGGACAGCCGCGAGGATCGCCGACGCATCTATGCCGAAGCAGACCGCTATATGGTCCAGAACGGTGTCGTGAACGGACAGCCGGAAACCTTTTGCCGCCTCGGGCGGGACGAAATCGCACGGCAGACGGTCGCAGGATCGCTGCTGAGTGCCAGATAAGGAAGTCATCATGGCCGAATTGCGGACAATCAAGATCGACGGCATCGAGATCCAGGTCGATCCGAACCTGACCTTGATCCAGGCCTGCGAGCAGGCCGGGATCGAGATCCCGCGTTTCTGCTATCACGAGCGGCTGTCCATCGCGGGCAACTGCCGGATGTGCTTGGTCGAGGTCGTGGGCGGCCCGCCCAAGCCCGCCGCCTCCTGCGCGATGCAGGTCAAGGACATGCGCCCCGGTCCCGACGGCGCCCCGTCCGAGATCCGCACCAACAGCCCGATGGTCAAGAAGGCCCGCGAAGGCGTGATGGAGTTCCTGCTGATCAACCATCCGCTGGATTGTCCGATCTGCGACCAGGGCGGCGAATGCGACCTGCAGGACCAAGCGATGGCGTACGGCGTCGATTTCAGCCGCTATCGCGAGCCGAAGCGTGCCTCCGAGGAGCTGAACCTGGGGCCGCTGGTCGAGACCCACATGACGCGCTGCATCAGCTGCACCCGCTGCGTGCGCTTCACGACCGAGGTCGCGGGCATCACCCAGATGGGCCAGACCGGCCGCGGCGAGGACAGCGAGATCACCAGCTATCTGAACCAGACGCTGGAATCGAACCTGCAGGGCAACATCATCGACCTGTGCCCGGTTGGCGCGCTGGTGTCGAAGCCCTATGCCTTCACCGCCCGCCCGTGGGAGCTGACCAAGACCGAGACGATCGACGTCATGGACGCGCTTGGCAGCGCGATCCGCGTGGACACCAAGGGCCGTGAAGTGATGCGGATCCTGCCGCGCAACCATGACGCGGTGAACGAGGAGTGGATCAGCGACAAGACCCGCTTCGTCTGGGACGGTCTGCGCCGCCAGCGTCTGGATACCCCCTATCTGCGCGAGAACGGTCGCCTGCGCCCGGCCACCTGGCCCGAGGCGCTGACGGCTGCCGCCCGCGCGATGCAGGGCGGCAAGGTCGCGGGCCTGGTCGGTGATCTGGCCTCGGTCGAGGCGGCCTTCAGCCTCAAGACGCTGGTCGAGGGGCTGGGCGGTTCGGTGGAATGCCGCACCGACGGCGCGCGCCTGCCCGCGGGCAACCGGTCGGGCTATGTCGGCAATGCGGTGATCGAGGATATCGACACCGCCGCGTCCATCCTGCTGATCGGGACCAACCCGCGCGACGAGGCGGCCGTGCTGAACGCCCGCCTGCGCCGAGCCTGGGCACGCGGCGCGCAGGTCACGGTCGTCGGTCCGGCAGTCGATCTGACCTTCGATTATGACCATGCGGGCACCGACCGCGCGGCGCTGTTTGCCTTGCTGGAGAAGGCCGAACAGTCCGAGGACGCGGGCATCATCATCATCGGGCAGGGCGCCCTGCGCGAGGCCGACGGCGAGGCCGTGCTGGCTGCCGCCCAGGCCCTGGCCCAGACCACCGGTGCGCGCCTGCTGGTCCTGCACACCGCCGCGGGCC
>TARA_R110001606_G_scaffold94275_1_pt1 | contig 10077 bp, 6 predicted proteins | sample TARA_R110001606 | Tara Oceans TARA_R110001606 (sample SAMEA4398315) | marine metagenome | biome: Polar Biome; feature: [SRF] surface water layer (ENVO:00010504); material: water (ENVO:00002006), including particulate matter (ENVO:01000060) such as... | depth 5 m
AATCGGAATCTTATTTTAATTCACACACAACTTTTAGGAATGATCCCTTTTTTAGGGACACTTCTGGGTACACCATTTTTATAAAACGAATAGCTTTGAAGAAAATTCCGAATAGATATAAAAAAAGTTTATTAAAATAATTTAGTATTTTTAAAAAGTAAAACTAAATTTGAAGACTTATAACATAGAAATTGAAAGACATGACAGATAAAATATATAGATTAAAAGGAAAAATTCAAAATTATGCTTGGGGAGGAACTAACTATATTTCTGAATTATTAGGTGAGCAAGTAAGTGAGGAACCAAGAGCCGAATATTGGCTGGGAGCACATGTAAATGCGCCTTCTATGTTAGAATCATCCGCAGGTAATATACCTTTAGATGATTATTTAAATGCAAATCTTACCAAGGCATTAGGAACTAAAATAGCTGATAAATTTGGTCGATTGCCTTTTTTATTCAAGGTGTTAGATGTGAACGATATGTTGTCTATTCAGGTGCATCCTTCTAAAAAAGAAGCAGAAAAAGGATTTAAATTCGAAAATGAACAAGGAATTCCTTTAAACGCATTCAATAGAAATTATAAAGATGATAACCACAAGCCAGAAATAATGGTGGCTCTTAGTGAGTTTTGGTTGTTACATGGTTTTTTACCAAAAGAGAAGTTAATTCAGGTTTTAAAAACGATTCCAGAATTCAATTCTCTTGTCACTGTTTTTGAAGACAAAGGCTATTTTGGGCTTTACAAGCAAGTAATGGAGCAAACTGTTGAAGAAACTAATAAAACATTACAACCTTTAGTAGATCGGTTATTACCATTGTACAAAGCGGGTACATTAGATAGAACCAATCCAGGATATTGGGCTGCAAAAGCAGTAGATTCTGCCGAAGACACCACCATTTTAGATAAAGGAATTTATTCTATTTACTTTTTTAATATCGTAAAGGCGAATAAAGGAGAAGCGGTTTTTCAAGATGCGGGTATTCCTCATGCCTATTTAGAAGGTCAGAATATGGAATTAATGGCGAATTCTGATAACGTTTTACGAGGTGGTTTAACGCCCAAACATGTAGATGTACCTGAGTTGTTAAAACATGTTGTTTTTGAAGAAACGCATCCTACTATTATGTTAGGAGAATTGCAAGAAGATGGTTTAGAGCGTATCTATAAAAGTCCTGCACCAGATTTTGAATTGAGTCAGATAGCTCTTAATTCAGAAGCTAAATACCAATCAATAGCAAAAACAGCGCAAGTTTTAATTGTTATTGAAGGAGAAGCAAAAGTTTCTGAAGGAGCTGTTTCATTAGTTTTAAAGAAAGGACAAGCTGCTTTTTTATCCGCAGAAAGTAATTACAGTATTTCTTCATCAAGTTTTGCTACGATGTATAAAGCTACGGCACCATAAAAAGGGTATTATCTATAGATGATATCTCAAATCCTAAAAAAGCTTTGTACTAAAAATACAAAGCTTTTTTATTTTGTATGAATTCTACTTAAATACTTATAGGTAAATCCCCCAGTTTTCTTACATTTATCAAAAATTGCAACTCTTTTAGGTTGATGCCATAAACCCTCACAAAGTTTGGGGATAGTTTTACCTAAAAGTGTACAAACCACAAACAACATATATGATTACTGGAGAATTAAAATCACAAGTAGATAAAATTTGGGATGCCTTTTGGACAGGCGGAATCTCAAACCCCTTATCGGTTATAGAACAGTTTACCTACTTGCTATTTATTAGAAGATTAGACGAGCGTCAACTATTAGAAGAGAAAAAAGCCAATACCGTGGGCATTCCTATTCAGAATGAAATTTTCTCGCCGGCACAAAAAGAATTACGTTGGAGCTCCTTTAAAAACAAAGACCCACAAAGCATGTTTGATGTATTTACCAAACCCATGGTAACCAACATGACCGTTTTTGACCACATGAAACAAGTAGGTACAACGGGCGGCGTTTTTGCCGAGTTTATGAGCAAGGCCAACTTTATCATTGCTACACCAAGATTGTTAGACCAAGTGGTGCAGCTAATTGATAAAATAAACATGAACGATAGAGATACCAAAGGCGATTTGTACGAGTACATGCTCTCTAAAATTGCATCCGCAGGTACAAACGGACAGTTTAGAACGCCAAGACACATCATTAAAATGATGGTGGACATGACGCAACCTAAAAAGGACGATGTTATTTGCGATCCTTCTTCGGGTACTGCGGGGTTTTTAGTGGCGGCAGGAGAATATTTTAGAGAAAACCATGAAGATTGGTTTCTAGATAAAACCTTTAGAGATCATTTTAATAACGAAATGTTTAATGGAGTAGAGATTGATGATACCATGATTCGTATTGGGGCAATGAACCTGCAATTGCACGGCATCGAAAGTCCTAAGTTACTAAAGAATGATGCACTTAGCGAAAGTGCTGGCGATATCAGAAATAAATACTCGCTAATTTTAGCGAATCCGCCGTTTAAAGGGAGTTTAGATTATGATGCGGTAGAAAACTCCATCTTAAAAACCGTAAAATCTAAAAAAACAGAACTGCTCTTTTTAGGGTTAATGCTACGGATGTTAAAACCCGGAGGTAGATGTGCCGTAATTGTACCCGATGGTGTGTTGTTTGGCAGCTCTAATGCGCACAAACAAATTAGAAAAGAAATCATACAAAAGCACAAATTAGACGCCGTTATTTCTATGCCAAGTGGTGTATTTAAACCCTATGCTGGGGTAAGTACAGCGGTACTTTTTTTTACAAAAACAGGTACAGGCGGCACAGACCATGTTTGGTTTTACGACATGCAAGCAGATGGCTATAGCTTAGATGATAAACGCAACGAAAGCAAAGACAATGACATTCCTGATATTTTAAACAGATACCACAATCTAAAAGAAGAAAAAGGAAGAGCCAGAACAGAAAAAAGTTTCTTAGTGCCTTTTGATGACATTAAAGAAAACGACTGGGATTTATCTATAAACCGCTACAAAGAAATTATTTATGAAGAGCTTGTATATGATGCTCCTGCGGATATTATAAAAGAGATTGAAACTTTGGATACAGAACGTAATCAAGCTTTAGCGGCTTTAAAAGAGATGTTGAAATGATGATATTGAATGATATTTGTGATGTGATAACATGTGGTGTTGCTAAAAGACCAGAATATGTAGAGAAGGGCGTTCCGTTTCTTTCATCCAAAAATGTTAAATCAAATAGATTTATTTTGAATTCTTATAACCATGTTTCAAAAGAAGATTATATAAGTTTAACAAAAAATAATAAACCTGAAGTTGATGATATTTTATATACTAGAGTTGGTTCTTTTGGAGAAGCAGCTGTAATTGATCTTGATTTTGATTTTGCTATTTTTGTTAGTTTAACATTACTTAAACCTAAAAAAGAAATTGTTTTACCAAGATATTTAATGCATTATTTAAATAGTCCTAAAATAAAACATCTAGCAAATAACAGTACAAGTGGTGTAGGTGTTCAAAACTTAAATGTAAAGGTTGTTAGAGAATTCCCTATTAATCTCCCATCACTAGCACAACAAAAAAAGATTGCAGCCATTTTAGATGCAGCAGATACCTACAGACAAAAAACAAAAGCACTCATTACCAAGTATGATGCCTTAACACAAAGTTTGTTTTTGGATATGTTTGGGGATCCTGTGAAGAATCCTAAAGGATTTATAAAATCTACTGTAGGTAATGAATGTTTAGTAAAAGGAGGTAAACGTGTTCCTAAAGGAGAGAATCTAATCAAGGAAATAACCAAACATCCATACATTAAAGCTCAAAATATAAAAAACGGATTTATTACGAAAAAAAACCTTGAGTATCTTACTGATGAGATTGCGCTTAAATTAAAGAGATATATCGTAAATGAAGGAGATGTTTGCATAACAGTAGTAGGTGTAAATATTGGTGATATAGGTATCGTTCCAAAGAGCTTACATTTGGCAAATCTTACAGAAAATGCTAATAAACTTTTAATTAAAGAAAAGAATAAATTGGAAAGTGTATATCTTGCTAACTACATGATGAGTAATTTTGTTCAAGGACAAATAAGCAAAAGAACCATGGCTGTAGGTGTACCTAAGTTAGCATTGTTTAGAATCCAACAAATTGAACTTTTACTTCCTCCTTTGGTATTACAAAACAGATTTAAAGATCAGCTTAACTTAATAGAAACACAAAAAGCACAAGCAGAAGCTAGTTTAGTACACGCAGAAAATTTGTTTCACAGCCTTTTACAAAGGGCTTTTAAAGGGGAGTTGGGGTAACCCTAAAGAAGGAGGAAAGAACAGAGGCTATCAACAAAAAGCAGTGCAATAATATAGTTATGTCGATAAAATGTTGATATAAATGTTGATAACAGGAATGAAATTAAAATAAACCAAGCAGAAAATTGGTTTAACAGCTTGTTGGCAAACATATCGAAAAAATGATAAATAGTTATTTCTAGGTTGACAATTACTTAAAATAATGTAACTTTGTCAACCTAAAAGAATTGGATTATGAATAATATTGTTGCAAATCGTATAAAAAACGCTCGAATTTTAAAATGCCTATCTCAGCAAAATGTTGCAGATGAATTAGGTGTTTCTAAGCAAATGATATGTAAGTATGAAAATGGAGAATCAATGCCAACTAGTTCAAAACTCTTAGATTTATCTAAACTTTTTGGACTTAAAATTGATTACTTTTTTAGTTCATTTCAAATTGAGCTTGGAGAAATAAACTTTAGAAAAAAGTCAACTTTTTCAAAGAAAAAACAAGAATCTTTAAAAGAACAAATTAAAATAAATTTAGAAAACTATCTCTGGATTGAGGATACTTTATCTATAGATTATAATTTTAAAAATAGTATAAAAAACTGTAAAATAAACAGCATTGAGGATGTTGAAAATATGGTTTTAAAATTAAGAAATGAATGGAATATAGGAGTTGACCCAATTCATAATATCATTCAATTATTAGAGGATCAAGAAATTAAAGTAATTGAACTTTTCGACGTAGATGAAAAATTTGATGGAATGGCAACCTACGTAAATAATAAATTTCCTGTAATTGTAGTGAACGGTAATTTCCCTGTTGAAAGAAAAAGATTCACTCTTCTTCATGAATTAGGGCATCTTCTTCTAAATTTACCTGAATGTAATAGTAAGCAAGAAGAAAACTATTGCAATAAATTTGCTGCAGAATTTTTATTCCCAAAAAATATCGTAATCAAAGAATTTGGTGGAAAAAGAGACCGTATTACTTTAACTGAATTAATATCAAATCAAAAAAAATATGGTATGAGTATTCCTGCTATTGTTTATAGACTTGTAGATTCTGGTGTACTTTCTAAACAACGTCACACCAATTTTTATAAAAAAATAAGATTCAATCCATCATTAGAACGAGAAGTTAATCAATCAAGATTTGAAACTCCAGAAAAATCTAATAGATTTGAGAGCCTAGTCTATAGAGCATTAGCACAAGAAAATATTTCATTTAGTAAAGCGTCATCATTATTAAATAAGAATATAGACAGTATAAAAGAAAGTTCATTAATATAATTTTTGTGCTATGAAAATTGTAATAAATGACGCAAATATCTTAATAGATTTAGCAAAGCTAGAACTTTTAAGTATTTTTTCTAAAATAAATTTTGAATTACATACTACGGATTTTGTAATTGCAGAATTAAACGATGAACAAAAAACACCCGTTTTAAAATTAATAAAAAATAAAAAATTAAAGGTTATAGTAACAGAAGACATCATAGATTTTCAAGGAATAACAGAAATTCTTACAAAAAGTAACGGCTTGAGTTTTGAAGATTGTTCCGTTTGGTATTATAGTAAAAAATTAGTTGGCGCTCTTTTGACTGGCGATGGAAAACTAAGAAAACAAGCAACAAAAGAAGGCGTAGAAGTTAGAGGGATAATTTTCATCTTTGATGAAATCCTAAAACAAAACCTTATAACTTTTCAAATTGCAATTGAAAAAATCACACAATTATCACTTATAAACAACAGATTGCCAAAAAAGGAAATTGATTTACGATTAAAATCTTGGAAGGAAGAAAAAAACGTTGGGTAACTATTGGTCTAAAAAAATGCTAAATTCAATTAAATAGAATGTTTATAAAACATAAAATACCTAAATTTAAACATTGGAAAATTACGTTCTCAAAAACCCAATTTTCCATACCATAAACCGTTGCAAAAGACATTAAAAGGAGTGTAGGTAAAAAAGCATGAAAAAGTATGAGTAATTTTAATTTTCTACAAAAAGAATGGCTTGGCATTTATAAAGAAGCCAAAGAAGCAGAACAACTAACGTTTACTTCGCCAAAAGCCTGTGCCATAATTGCCAGAAGCGCTTTAGAAAAAGCAGTACAATGGCTGTATCAAAATGATACAGAACTAGAATGGCCTTATGATACCAAACTTACTAGGTTAATTCACGAACAATGCTTTAGAGAAATCATCAAACCCTCTATGTTTAGAGAGATCAATTTGGTGCGCTTAAACGGCAATGCAGCAGCACATGGCAATGCAGTTACGCAAGATCAATCTATTGCAAGTATCAAAAACTTATTTAGGTTTCTAAGCTTTTTAGGCGTGTATTACAGCGCAGAAGAATGTAAGATTCCCGCTTTTAGCATGCAGCACATCCCAGACGGAAACGCGCAAAAAGAAACCTTAAAAACACTGCAATTACTAGAGCAGCAATTAGATAATAGAAAAGAAAAAGAACAAGCAGAACGTGCCACTTTACTAGCACAAGCAGCTCAAATAGAACTACTACAAAAGCAACTAGAAGCACAGCAAAAACAACATACCCAACGCAGAGAAGAAAGAGAAAAAACAAAAGATCCCGAGAAAGTTATCCCAATTCTTATTCCAGAATCGGTAACAAGAAAGCTCTATATAGATGTTTTACTAAAAGATGCCGGTTGGGAAAACCTATCCGAAGGCAGAGAACTAGAATACGAAGTAAAAGGAATGCCTAAGAGCACCAATCCCTCAGGCATTGGCTATGTAGATTATGTTTTGTGGGGCAAAGATGGCAAACCTTTAGCCGTTGTAGAAGCCAAAAGAACCATGGCAGAAGCAAGAAAAGGCAGACATCAAGCAACACTCTATGCAGATTGTTTAGAACAAATGCACGCACAAAGACCCATCATTTTTTACACCAATGGTTTTGAAACCTTTCTTTGGGATGATACTTTTTATGTAGATAGAGAAGTACATGGTTTTTATACACAAGATGAATTACAACTTTTAATAGACCGCAGAACCACCCGAAAAGACCTTCGGAAATTTAAAGTAAATACCGCCATTGCAGGGAGAGATTATCAGCTAGAAGCCATACAACGAATCGCCGAAAACTTGGTGGTAGATGGTAAAGACCAGCATTTAAAAGGCAATAAAAGAGAAAGTCTCTTGGTAATGGCAACCGGAAGCGGAAAAACCCGAACTGCCGCTGCCATTGTAGATATGTTAACCAAGTGCAATTGGGCAAAAAGAGTATTGTTCTTAGCCGATAGAAACGCCTTAGTTACCCAAGCTAAAAACGCTTTTAAAGAACATCTGCCCGCGCTTTCGTGCATCGATTTAACCAAAGAAAAAGAAGATACTAGCACACGTTTGGTGTTTTCTACCTATCCTACGATTATCAACAAAATAGACAAAGTAAAAACAGATGATGAACGCTTTTACGGAGTGGGTCATTTTGATGTAATTATTATTGACGAAGCACATAGATCTGTCTATCAAAAGTACAGCGCAATCTTTGAGTATTTTGATGCGATGCTTATTGGCTTAACAGCCACACCTAAAAAAGAAATTGATAGAAACACCTACGGACTTTTTAAAATCGAAGATGATAATCCAACTTTCGCTTATGAGCTTGACACAGCGGTAGAACAAGGCTTTTTAGTGCCGCCAAAAGCCATAAGCGTACCGTTAAAGTTTCAAAGAGAAGGTATTAAATACGCGGATTTATCAGAAAGCGAAAAAGAAGAATACGAAGAGAAGTTTGGCGATCCAACCAACGAAGAAGCTCCCGATGAAATAGGCAGTGCAGCGTTAAACAAATGGCTATTTAATACTGATACGGTAGATAAAGTGTTAGAACACTTAATGAACGACGGCATTAAAGTGAGCGGTGGCGACAAGTTAGGCAAGACCATTGTTTTTGCAAAGAACCATGAGCACGCCATTTTTATAGAAAAGCGATTCAATATCAATTACCCAGAATATGCAGGTCATTTTTTAAGAGTGATTGATAACTACGAAAGCAAAGCACAAGACTTATTAGAAAAATTTGCCGATCCTTTTGAAGAGCAAGACCCACAAATTGCGGTTTCTGTAGATATGATGGACACCGGAGTGGATGCGCCGAGAGTCGTGAATTTAGTGTTCTTTAAAATAGTAAAAAGTTCGTCTAAATTCTGGCAAATGATTGGTAGAGGTACTCGATTATGTCCTAATTTATTTGCACCCGAAGACCATAAAAAGGAGTTTTTAATTTTTGATTACTGTCAGAATTTCGAATACTTTGATGAACATCCAGAGGGCGCAACCGCCAATAATATGAAGCCGTTGCTACAACAAATTTTCGAAGCCAAATTAAAAGTAACCCAGCTAATTACACACTTATCAGATAAAACACCCGATGAGGTTGAAATAAGAGATCGTTACTTAACAGAATTGCACAAAACAGTTCTAAATTTAGACGAAAGTAGGTTTGTAGTTCGTAAAGAGCTGCGCTATGTAAAAGAGTTTAGCAACAAAAGTAAGTGGCTACACCTTTCAAAAAGCGATGTACAAGAAATCAATACCCATTTGGCACATTTGCAACCCGCAGAAAAAGGTGACGATGAATTGGCAAGAAGATTTGATATGTTGGTATTGATATTTCAAATTGTGCTCCTTACTGGCACGAGCGACACCGCAAAATATATGGGTAAGATTTATAGTACTGCAGTTGCTTTAGAGAAGTTAGACAACATTCCGCAAGTTGCCATGCATTTACCATTGATAAAAGAGTTGCAAACAGATCATTATTGGGAAACCATCAATGTAAAAAAATTAGAAGAACTTAGAGTTTCCTTAAGAGAATTAATCAAATACTTAGAAGCAGAGAGGCAAGCACCTGTATACACAAACTTTAAAGATGAGTTAGATTATGAAGGCATTACCGCTAGAGAACCGATAAGCGCTTATGTAAGCTTACAATCCTACAAAGACCGTGTAGAAAGTTACATCAGAAAAAACAAGCATCATTTAATTATACACAAGCTTTCTACCAATTTGCCCATCACAAAAGACGAGCTTTTTGAATTAGAAAAGATTCTCTTTTCAGAAGGAGTTGCAGGCACAAAAGAAGAGTTTGTGCAACAATATGGCGAACGACCTTTAGGTGCTTTTATAAGAAGTATTACGGGGCTTGAACAAGCAGCCTTAAACGAAGCCTTTGCAGATTTCCTACAAGTAGGAAACCTAAGAGCAGACCAAATGACCTTTATAAAAACCATTATAACGTATTTATCTACAAACGGCACGATTGATAAATCAATGCTTTATGAATCACCCTTTACAGACCTTAACGACCAAGGATTAAGTGGTGTGTTTGACAATGATGCAGAGGTGATTAAAGTAGTAAAGATTATAGATATGATCAATGGCAATGCTGAGGTTGGGTAGGAGCGTGTTGAGATTTTATAAAGTATAAATGGTGATAACAGGAATGAAGTTAAAATAAACCAAGCAGAAAATTGGTTGAACAGCTTGTTGGCTTTAATGTTGGAGGACATCGAAAATCATCAAACTTTAGGTCAAAACATTAAAATATGAACATCAAATTAATTTGGAATAAAGTTTTTAGATAAAAAACTATCTTTGTTGTCATAAAAGTTAAGATTATGAATATAGAAACCACAAAATTAGAATTAATGCATCTTTTACTTCAAACGCAGAAAGAAAGTATTTTGAAAAAACTTAAATCAGTTTTTGAGGAAGAGCAAGTTGACTGGTGGAGTGAAATGTCTAAAAAGGAACAAGAAGAAATCAAGACTGG